>Ga0163151_10000928_pt1 | contig 50713 bp, 47 predicted proteins | sample OliLakLV19MP5IB2_FD_145596 | JGI IMG/M metagenome (GOLD analysis project Ga0163151, IMG submission 145596) | Freshwater microbial mat bacterial communities from Lake Vanda, McMurdo Dry Valleys, Antarctica - Oligotrophic Lake LV.19.MP5.IB-2 | ecosystem: Environmental > Aquatic > Freshwater >...
TAGTTGACGGCACACCCGGCGCCGGCGACATGCCCTCGAGGCTCGAATTTTGGACTACTCCTGATGGCACCATAGCTCAGACGATTCGAATGACAATCAAGAACGATGGCAACGTCGGTATAGGAACAACAAATCCCACCACAGGCACTCGCCTTGACATCACGGGTACAGGCGAAGCAGCGAGTTCAATAATTATTCCACGAGATACCGTCGCAAACCGTCCCGCCGTAGGCGTAAACGGTATGATGAGATACGCGAGCGACACAAATAAATTCGAGGCCTACCAAGGCGGTGCATGGACAGATATGATAGGGACTGCCACAACTGTGGCTGCCGGTAATGGTACCGTAGGTGCACCTTCGATGTCTTTTTCAGGTGATCCCAATACTGGATTTTATAGTAATGGTGCCGACACCATTGGAATTGCATCAAATGGTGCTAACGTTTTTAATATTTCATCTGCCTCACTTTCATCGCCCACAACTGGTGGCGCACTAATCACTTCAGGCAATGGTAATGTTGGTGCGCCAACTTTTAGTTTTGCTGGTGATCCCGACACCGGCTGGTGGCGACCAGCTGCTGACACAATGGCAGCTAGTACTGCGGGAGCAGAACGAATACGCGTAGACTCTACGGGAAACGTCGGTATAGGAACTACGGGCCCTGGCGCTAAACTTGATGTGCAGCCGTCTGCTGACGCAATCCAGTTTCGTGTGCAAGCGAATACGGCCCAATCTGCCAATCCCGTTGCTGTTTTTAGTACGAACAACACAAATACCACTAATCTTTCCGGCAATGGCGATGAAAATTTAAGACTCTATAATTCCAGTAGTACAACTAACAACTGGAGTACTATAGCCTTTTATAACAGCGTACCAAGTACCCCGGCTGGAAATATTGGTTTTCAAATTACAAATCAGGCTAGTGCGTATGGTGACTTTGCTTTCTTTACTCGTTCGGCATCGGGGTATAGCGATAAGTTACATATTCAAAGCGCAGGCAACGTAGGTGTAGGAACCACAAATCCGACTCATAGGTTAGAAGTTCAAGGACCAAACATTCAAATGTTGGTAAACGGAGTACCTAACGCTACCGATGGTTATATAGCGGTTAATGCTCCGACAGCTAACCAAGCCGGTATCCTATTGCAAAACAATGGTTCAGATCGGTGGTATTTTTTCAGAGATAGTTCAGATTCACTGGGATATACTTCTTACGACGGAACCACGTACAATCGACGAATGACTATGCAGCTAGGTGGCAACGTTGGTATAGGTCTCACCGGCCCCGGTTACAAGCTCGATGTGAACGGAGACGTGAACATCGCAGCGGCCAATGTTTTAAGATTCGGTGGCACTCAAGTTTGCGCGAGCGCAGGATGTACAGCGGTTTCAGATCGCAGACTCAAAGAAGACATTCAGCCGCTTGAGGATTCTTTGGATAACATACTGAAGCTTCAAGGCGTGAGCTATAACTGGATAGATAAAGAAAAATACGGTCAGAGCCAGCAAATCGGCCTCATCGCTCAAGATCTTGAAAAAGTTTATCCACAAGCAGTTATTACAGATTCCAAATCAGGACTGAAATCTGTCGCCTATGACCACTTGGTTGCGCCCCTTATCGAAGCTTTCAAGTCTCTAAATGGTCGCCTCAATGAGCTATATAACTTGTTTGCGAAGATTTCTGCTGAACAGGCACGAGATATTGCTTCAATCAAATCCAATGACGCGGCTAAAGATCAGAAAATTGAAGCGCTTGAACAAGAAAACGCCGAAATTAAAGCGCGCCTTGAGAAAATCGAGAAAGCCCTCAACTCAAAATAAAGAGGGTTTTTGGAATATTTAAAACTGACTAGGACAGGCCCCGGCGTTTGCACGCTTTTTATTGCAGATTCTAGGCCAATAGAAAAACAAAAGGTCGATTGCCCCGCTCAGTTTTAATTGTTAGGGGTAATACCGTGAATCACAGAATAATAAAATACTTATGTATTGCTCTTGGCTGCATGGCCCTGCTACTTGGGATAATCGGCATTTTTTTACCATTATTGCCAACTACGCCTTTTCTAATTCTCACAGCTGTTTTGTTTAATATTGGTTCCCCTTCATTTCACAATTGGCTACTTAATCACAAGTATTTTGGTCCACCGGTTTTGGATTGGCAGAAAAGGCATGTAATTAAGTTCAAATTTAAAGTACTGGCCAGTCTCATGATGTTAGGAAGTGTTATTTTGGTTTATGCCAAAGACTCAGTTCCCGAAGCAGGCAAGGTTATTTATTTTATCTTTGTATTAGGGCTACTCTCTTATATTTGGAGCCGCAAAGGCCGCTAATAAAGTGTGCCGAGGCACGCTACTGGACCGTTAATTGGTCGGGAGTATAGTCTAGGAATTAACTTCTGAGCCACACCCACTGATAATGCACTAAGAAATCGTTAAGGTGCTAAGTTCAATTGCCGAAATAGTGGGTATGAACACAGTGCTTAAAACTTCAATTTGGCTAAGATTTTTAAAATCTTCAAGATTTTTTGTTTTGTTAGTCCTGCTTCCAGTTGCAGGCATGTTGGCCTGCGGAGATGAGGTTTTTTTAGAGAATGCACTTAATCCCTCTTCGGCGTTAGGAATTTCTAGTGGTGACCTCATAGTTGTTTCGGGTGGAAACGTCGCCAACACGGCGACGCCCTATCCCTCTCATCAGGTTTTTTTGTTTAGTTCGAGTGGTGAATTCAAAACAACACTTTATTCAAGCTCGTCCCCCTCTGTTACATTTGTCTGGGGCGCTGACTTTAACGTTTCTGGAAGCAAACTTTATTTAGCAGTAGAGAATCCAGATCATATCGAAACTATTGATTTAACGACAGCCGGATTTCCATCTTCTACCCACGTCAACGATGCCAATCTTACTGGCGCCACGATGAGAGCCATGGCCACGTTAAGCGATGGGAGCATTGTTGCCGCTGAATCTACACAAAGTGTTGAAAAGTATGATAGTAGCGGCGTAAGGGTAACTACAAACTTTCCTTTTGTTATTGCCCCGGCAGCCGCAAACATTTCAAATATTAAGCGGATTTCAGGAGATAGATTTGTAATCTTAGCGCCAGGTGCGACCGATGACCGCCTTCGCGTTTATGCCAACGACGGAACTGGTGGGACCCAATATTCAGGCGGCTTAGCCTGCAATACAAACTGTGATCCTTCCGACATCGTCGAGTTAAGTGATGGTCGTTTTGTTGTCGCCTATCAAACTGCTAACAGCCATCGCTTGCAAATTTTAGACAGTAATTTCGCCAATGCCACTTTGCTTTATGTCGATGCCAACTACATCAATATGCCGACAACGATGGAACTTATGTCCAATGGACATCTGATCGTTTGTTCGTCCATTTTTAATTCCTGCGAAGAACTAACTATCAGCGGCGCCACGGCGACAAGGACTTTTTCTAATCCTCTGCTATTTGTGCGTCAACCCATTCGAGTCTTAGTGGTGCCATGAATAAAAAAATACTCCTGTTATTTATTTTATTAATTTCATCCTATGGGTACAGCCAAACGGTTTTACCGGGCAAAGGCAGTAGTAGTGGTGGTGGTGGTTCTTTTGGCTCCTCCCTGCAATTAAACGCGCTCTACGGCATTAACAGAACAAATATTTACGGACAGGGCACCGTTCCCTCTTACTCGGGGTCAACCTATGGCATAGGAATTGACTATGCGATCGGAAAAACCCATTTGAACTTTGGCCCCTATTTGAGCTACAAAGTTTTAAATCTAGAAAACACAGCCAATTCAGAAACCCAAAGCGAATTTATTACCGGCAACAATACGGCTCTTGGATTAAAGGCAGTTTCATCCGGTGTTTATGTCAAGATTGGATATCTGAGAGTCAATTATCAAGACAAAACCACAGGTGCCCTTGCTAACAGATTAGATTATAGCGCTAGCGGATTTGAATTAGGCGGAGGATTTATCTTTTATTTTGGCCGTTTTGTTCGGCTGAACTGGGGTGCCGAGCTCAATCAAGTAGCCCTTAAACCGGGAGAAATTTCTGGAATTTCACAACGACTCGATATGACGGACTACTTGATCAACGCTTCTCTGACATTCATTCTGCCCTCTGCCGGAGGCCGGTAAACCGGCCCCTTACTATAATTACTTATTGTAAATCATAATAACAGCCTGCGATGCTTTGCCTTTTAGGCCAAATAGACCAGTGTGATCTGAATCTGTCGGGGCTGCTCCCGTATTTTCTAAAGTATTTTTCGTTTTAGCAGCCTTGGTCTTTAGTAAATCCTGAACTCTCGAAGGCCTCTCAGCCATATTTAAGGTACTGACACTGGCTACGTTAAGAGATTTTTCCAGATACAGTTGGACAGAGCCAGCTCGTTTCTCAGCAAGGTCGACTTGACTTCCTGCCAAATCAACTCCCTTTGGAGGGTATTCCTGATCGGCCCAGGCGGCAACTCTCACCTCTTTTATTGTTCCTTTTTTGCCGGCTTCAGTGAGGACCTGTTGCAATTCTTTTTTCGCATCCTCAGATAAGTCACCGGACTCTTTTGAAAAATTAATTTCTGTAACAGTAGCCGCTCCAAATCGAGAGGCCGCTTTTTGAGTTTCTGAATCGACCGCTGCATTTGCAAAATTAACAGAACTCATATATCCCACTAATCCGAATGAAAATACGACTAATAATATCGAAATATTTTTTTTATTTTTGCTATGGTTTGTAGTTTTCTTCATTTTAAATTCCTCTCAGTAAAAGTTTATTTAGTACACTTGGGCTATATAATTTTTATTTTCCCTTTCTTTACGTTTTTTAGAATACACCTTCCGTTCTCCTCTAACCTCGCCCGTCGACGAAACATCTTCGGCGCCCGTGTTCTCAAGACATTTTTTTGCCGCGGCCAATTGCTTGGAACTCTCTGTATGCACTGAAAGCAAAATACCACCGTCCTTAATAAAGCCTTCATATCTTTTTGCTTCGTACTCCGGTACTCCTAGGCCCACCAAAGCGCCACTCATACCACCTATGGCACTACCAACTCCCGCGCCAGCGAGCGCTGCCATAATCGGTCCCGCCGCAATAAAGGGTCCGATTCCAGGAATCGTTAAGGCTCCAATGCCTGCCAGCAATCCAATAGTTCCACCAATAACGGCACCTGCTCCTGCGCCAGTGGCGGCACCCTCAGGTGCTTTGGTCCCTTTTATATGGGCAAATTCTTGCGAGCCCTTATTGTCAGGCAAAAGGACCGAAATGTCAGAGGACATAAAACCATCGACCTTCAGTGCCTCTACAGCTTCTTCTACTTCTGAGCGTGTTTTGAAAATTCCAAATGCCGCTTTGTTTTTACCACTCATAAAATCCCCCTATTAAAAGTTAATTGTATAATTACCTTGTGATCGCCATTTCATTAATGACACTTGAAATGCCGGCTACATCGTGCGCACTTTTTAGAATAGTCTTTTCTTCGTCTTTCGTACGTACGGGACCTTTAACTGTCACTCTGCCGTCAATGGTGATAATTTTGATATTGTGTGCATAAGTAGAGAGATCTTTATCTCTTAGTAGAGCTTGACGTATGCGACGCGTGATTTCGATGTCGCCTTTATTAGACGATTGTTGGTCTGCCGTCAATTCATTGGGGTCTCGATCCCGTTCATTAACTTTTGTGTTGTCAGCGCCGTTTTCGCCTAACGCCAGCGAGCTCCCTATAGTCAACGATAATACCACAGTGGCCATTTTTAACTTGCTAAAGATTTTCATAAACTACCTTCCTTTCTAAAGAGAGATTGTTTAAAACTGGTTCTGCCACTTTTTTTAAATCTGTAACAGCAGGGCCCTCCAAAACTTTTCCGTGACAATTAAATCTCGATCCGTGACAGGGACAGTCCCAAGACTTTTCAACACTATTCCAAGAAACCACGCAACCCAAGTGCGGGCAGACGGCAGAGCGCAGGTCAAGAATTCCTTCTTTACTTTTGTAGGCCGCTACCTGTTTCAAACCATTTCGAAAGACAGCCCCTTCTCCTGGTGAAATATCTTCTAACTCTTCGAGTTGCTTTCCTGTAAACCAGTCGCCGAACTGAGCGGCCATGTTGGCATTTTCCCTTAAGTATGTACCCGTTGCACGCAGACTAATCCTCGAGGGACTGTAAAGTCTTTCCCACGGATTTTTTATATCCATAATTTGATCGGCAATTAATAAGCCACCAATCGTACAATGGGTCATGCCATTTCCCGAGTCGCCGGTGATGACATAGACATTGTTTCGATCCATAGGGTTGTGGCCAAGAAATCCAAGTCCATCAACCGGTTCCATCACTTGTCCTGACCAACGATAGGCGATTTTTTTTGCCAACGGAAATTTCTCGCGTGTCCATTTTTCTAAACGACTGAAAGATTCTTCGGGTTTATTATTTTGCCCTGTTTTATGATCTTCCCCACCCACAATAAGAATGTCATCGGTACCGGATTTGGAGGATTCGACACGTACATAATGATAGGGATCTAGAGTGTCCCAATATAAACCCTTGGCGACATGGCCACGCGGCACAAGAAGCGCAATGACGTAAGTTCGATACGCTGCTTGTTTTGTATGAATGGCGAAAAGGTTATTAATGGGCGTGTTTGTCGCCACAACAATAGACTGAGCTTTCACAATATTGCCATTTTTGGTTTTGACAAAGGCGTCTTTGCCACCATGAACTTCTAGAACATGAGTATTGGTATAGATCTTTCCACCATTTTTTAGGAGGCATTCTGCTAACCCCTTAAGATACTTCAGCGGGTTAAGTTGAAGCTGTCGAGGAAAGCAAAGGGCAGGGCCTGTGTTAAAGGATTCGAGCGGGGCGCGGCTAACCATGTTTACTTCTGAAAGGCCAGCTCGATGGGCCGCCAAAAGTTCGTCGTTTAATACTCCTGGGGGACTTTCTGCTGCCGCGAAAAGAAAGCCATCAACGTATTCTAGATCACACTCAATTTTTTCTTTGGCGATAATGTTTTCGACTTCTTCTAGTGCCGCACGGTGACTCTCGGCTGCTAGTCGCGCGCCCGATTCTCCGTGATATTTTTCGAGGTCGAAATACCTGTCATCTAATGCGGTAACAAAATGCGCGGTGGTTCTGCCAGTCTGTCCGCTGCCAATTTCAGAGTCCTCAAGGACGCAGACGCTCTTACCTTCTTTCATTAAAAGGTACGCGGTCGTCAAACCCCCAAGGCCTCCGCCGACAATACAGACATCGGTTTTTAAATTTTCTGTGAGCGTTGGATTGCCGGGCATCTCTACGGTATCCATCCATAAAGATAAACTCTCTGTCTGCATTTGCTCGATTTCGAAATCCATATTATTGCCTCCGATTTCGGAATTCCATTTCCAACTGCAATTGCAATATTGGCGCCAGGGTCGTGCAGTGCTACAGGGAGATTAGCAAAATATTTGAGGCATTTTGCTTCATAAGAAATATAGCAAATTGAGACATTATGCTTCGGTGGTGGTGGTGGTGGCTTAGAATTTAAGCGCGTAGAGTCAGGGCGTGTCTAGCTGATAAACGCGATGCTACTGAGCAATCGCTCCACGCTTAGGTTCTTTTCGAGCGCCCATATTTTTCATTCCAAACTTTGAATTCACGATGCGCTCACAAACATGAGAGTAGGCCTTTGCAGCCGACATCGGATTAAAATCCGTGCGGGACGCTCCCGTGACTGAAGCAAAGCGCAGTTCACCTGCTTTTTTTGGTTTGTATTGGTCAAGAATGCCTTTTAATTCAGAAAGGCGCGCACTATTGTCACATTCCTTTAGTTCGGGATGGGAATCAAAATATTCTTGAATTTTACCGCACATCTCTGTGTCCCAGTCCAGGTAGGTAACGTTTTTGCCATTTACAACTTCTAATGAATATTGAGATTTTGGAAAACAATTTTCGCCCGAATCATTTAGATAAATGGTTTCGGACGTACCGTTTTTAAAACCGTTTGTAATCGATTTTATATTTTTACCTTCGCGCACCACATTTAATGTTCCTAACATGAACAAACCACCAGTGACGCCGCTTTGTTTAAGAGAGGTCGAAAACGTTTTTAAATTATTAACATCTATTTTGTAGCCTTCTTTAGGCTCGATGGTACCGTCAGCACCAAACGTAGCGGAAGTCCCCGCGCTAGTGGTTGAATTTAACCAGGCGGCGCAGTCAGCGTTCATAGCGAAAGCGCGTAGGCTCGTTAAGGTCAAAACAAGAATAATAAATAAACGCATGAATACCCCCGTGTGTTTTGATCTTATAAATTCTTAGCGGTGTACGTCCAGCCTTTCTCGGTAAACTCGACCAAAGGGTGTCAACTTATCAACGTTTCAATAGTTTTGCCACGGCTTCACCCACTCCTGCTGCAGAGGCGGGATTTTGCCCGGTCACCAAACGGCCGTCGGTAATCACATGCCCTTGCCATAGCGGTTTAGCGAAGTACTTTGCACCGCGCTTTTTTAATTCGTCCTCCAGCAAAAATGGCATAACTTTGGTTAGCTCGGCCGCTGCCTCCTCGGCATTGCTAAACCCTGTTAAAGATTTTCCGGCAACCAAATATTTTCCGTCACTCAGTTTAATATTAACTAAAGCTGCGGGCCCATGGCAGACAGCGGCCACCACACCGCCTGATTCATAAATGTTTTGAGAGAGATTATTAATTTCAGTTGAGTTTGAAAAATCCCACATCGTGCCATGGCCACCTGCAAACACAATCGCTTGGTAGTCTTTGGCCCTAACATCTTTTAAAGCTATAGTGTTTTCAAGCTTTGCTACAAACTCCTTGCTCTCGAGTAATTTTCGATTAATCGGATCTTTTAGATCTCGACTTTTTTCATCCATCGGAGCTTTGCCACCTTTGGGACTTGCGATGTCAACACCAAATCCCAATTCTTGTAATTTCTGATACGGGTGAGTGACCTCAGGCAAGTAATATCCCGTTGGTTTACCCGTGTTTCCTAACTGACTATGACTTGTAACAACTATTAATACTTTTATAACTTGGCTAATCATAAATTTTTCCTTTATTGAATCGTTGAGTAAGCGTGGTTCGGTGAAACTTCAAGACCCGCCTCAAATGGCACAGCCTCTTGATACATCAGGATATCCATAATCGTGCCCGCATCACTAAAAACTTTTTTGCCGCCATCCGACTGCCCGGCTTGATCATGGGCCTTTTTTGAACTCCAGTTGAGATACGCGATCTCATAGTTTTCATTAGCGATCACGATGTACCCACGTAATCCTTTTGGCAACATGACTGTTTTTGCCAAGTCAATATGGGTTTTTAATCGCGCCAAGTAGCTGTCGCTCGATAAACCCGATTTACGAATTCCAATAAATACAGCATTGTATCCTCGAGTCCAATCAATTGGTTTTCCAATTATATCGTATGACTGATTGTGCAGAAGAGATTTGGGTTTATCTTTAGAGTAATCCACCATGGGATCAGCGCTTTTTGAAACCCCTTTCTCAAAAACATCCCAATGTCTTTCAGCATAGCGTAGCCCTTCGTCAGAGGCGCGAATTTCTTGATATCCTTGTTTCGACGTTAACGCTACAAGTGCCAACTCGTCGGGTATAAAATCGGGTTTATTTTCTGGCGGCACAATAACTAGGTAATTATTCAGCACTCGATCCCTATAAATATCGACTGTGTCTCGCATAAATAGAGGCAGTTCAGATATAAATTGCGGATAGGACAGTTCCACTTTTTTAAATCCCTGCCATACTCGAAAGTATTGCGCGCTATCCTTGGCATGGGTCGATTGGCTTAGCCCCACGGCTAATGCTAAAGTTAAAGCTAGTGTGATTTTTTTTAAGTTCTTCATTTTCTTGCTCCTTAATATAAGCGATCTGTTTAATTACAGCCACTGGAAACACAGCATTAGGCGTTTTTTATACATTAGTGAAATTAATGTTATTGAACATTACAATCATAAATGGTAATAGTGTGAAATGCGTGACTTTCAAAAGTTAGATCCCACGGCCCTAAAAGCCTTTTATTATGCCGCAGAGTCATTAAACTTTACCAAAGCGGCAGAGTCAGCAGCCCTGACCCAATCAGGCATAAGCCAGCATATTTCAAAGCTGGAGACAACCTTAGGCGTGAATTTATTTCTGCGGGCCAATCGAAAAATTACTCTTACCGAGGCCGGCACGAAACTTAAAGTCTTTGCAGAAAGTTATTTGGATCAATTGGACTCACTATTCGAGATCTTGAGCAGCGAGGCACAAGATCTTAAAGGCGTAGTACGGTATGCTATGCCCGGTTCTTGCCTTATGACCTCCCACTTTCCACAGTTATTACTAAAGCGAGAGAAGTTCTTAGGAATCAATCTCGACATTCGCATATGCCATTCTGACGAAGTTGCTGAGCAACTTTTAAGTGGAGAAATTGATTTTGGCTTTGTCACAAAGCGAATCCAACACAAAGAAATTCTCAGCGAGGAATTTGCGCGCGAAGAATATGTATTAGTTGGGAATCACGAAAAATCGGTGCGCTTTGATGGAATTTCTGAGCTTAAAGAAAAAACCTTTATTAGCTATCCGGGAATGGAGGTGCTTTTTACACATTGGCAGGCCATTTATTTTTCAAAGGGACAGATGCATAATCTGCAAAATTTTTCGATCTGCGGAAAAATCAATAGCCTCAGTGGCGCCATCACCATGGTAACACACGGAGTGGGACTAGGGGTTTTCCCTCGGCACTGCGTAGAGGGGCACCTCAGCCGAAAAGAGCTATTTGCCTTTAAGGGCGCTCCACTAAAGCAGAACGAACATTCCATTTTTATAATTCAACTGGCGAGTCGATTTCCTTCAGCTCGAGTGCGCAAGGTCTTAGACAGTTTTTGGGAGATGAAGCTCTAACCGGGTGCGTCCCAAGGCTTGCCTTTTATAAAAAAAGCCGCAACAATAAAATCACCGTTTATTAATTCAAGGAGGTTTTATGAATAAAGTACTAGCCATTGGATTTGGTTTTCTTTTAGCAGGATTTACGTCGGCGCAAGCCAGTGTGCACAGCTTCGACAAAATTATCGGTGTGGGTCTCGTGATCGTAAAGCAAAGCGAAAAGGCTTTTGTGATCCAAGAGATTGTCCCTAATTCTCCTGCTGCCACCATCGGCAAAATTGAAATCGGTGATATGATCACTGCAGTTCAGACTTCGCCTGATACAACTTGGGAACGCGTTTATGGCAAATCCCTCGAAGATGTAGTTGCAATGATTCGAGGCCCACTAAGTACTCCTGTTGGCCTAAAAATATATCATCCCGCTGATCATGCAATAACCGAAATTTCGTTGATTCGCGGAGAAATTGAAGTTCCCAATGAGGAAAGTGGCGCTCTCCACTAAATTTCAAAGTGTGCCGCCTGGACTTTAGTTTAGGTCGGCCACCATCAGTTCTTTGATAAATTATCTAGTTCGTATTAGAATTTCGAGTGTCACACCATCGGAGGTTTTTTTATGAAAAGAAATTTTTTAGTACTTTTGAGTTTTTCTGGAATCCTACTTGCAGCTTCAGTTTCGCAAGCGGTTTATATTGATCCCTATTTTGGATTTTTGGTTGCAAGTACTGTGAGCACTGAAGTACCTTCGACTCCTTCCACAAGTGAGGGAGATATTTCTGGTAGTGGCATTGGCCTTCGCTTAGGCTGGTCTTTTGTAGGATTAGCTGTTGGGGTTGACTATCAAATGACTTCGACCACAGAAAAACAAACGGCAGGTTCAGCCGTTGGCCAAGAAACAAAATCCAAGGTTACAAACTTAGGAATATTTGCCGATTATGAGTTACCTATCCTTCCGCTTAGAGTTTATGGCGCATATATTTTGGATTCTACGATTGATCCAGAAACGGCAGGAAGTGCGGACACGAAGGGAAGCGGCATAAAAATTGGCGCAGGTTTTACGGGATTACCTTTTGTTGCGATCAATTTAGATTACTCGACACTAAAATATGATGAGTCCTCTCCAGCTTCAGCGGTTGCCTTCGAAAGCAACGCCAAGATTGTGATGCTTTCAGTAAGCTTACCTCTAAATTTATAGTCACCTTAAGGGGCCTATTTAATCGCTAATTTAAATAGGCTTTTCATATGTTGGTAAAATCTAATAACTTTATAGTTAAGTTGCAGATTGAAAAATCGGGCCGTGCAGGCAAGACCGTCACGGTATTAAATGGACTTCCCAAAATTGAAATTTATCTTAAGGAACTTTGTACCGAACTTAAAAAAAAATGTGGTTCGGGCGGCACTTACATTACGGATCAAAAAGAGGGAGTGATTGAAATTCAAGGCGATAAACGCGAAATCATTCGTGCCACGCTGAGCGCAAAAGGCATTCAGGTAAAGGGCTAGTCAACTACAGGCCAAGTTCTTTAAGACCCCGTTCGTAAGAGGGACGCTTCCAGTCGATGACTTTTTTAATCGCGTTTTGAGGAGTGTCCCAATAAAAAGACACAAAACTTCCATCAGAAACTTTTAAATTAGGTACCTCGCCCGCTTGAAGTGAGCACAAAAACCAAATATGCTCTTGTCCTAAATGTTTACCCGAACGCTTGGGCCAATGATAGACCGTCGTAGCCCGACTTTTTTTTAAAATATTACATTTGTTAGTGCCAATTTCTTCGAGCAACTCCCGGTAGAGAGCCTCTTCGGGAGTCTCTAAATCTTTTAATCCGCCCTGAGGAAACTGCCAAGAATTTGGCCGATCAGAGCGCTCAAATAAAAGCACTTGATCTTGAGTGTTAATAATGACGCCTACCACACCTTTTCGGAGTTTGTTCATAGGTGGTACTTTATACCGTTAAGTAAGTGCTTGCCATATATTTATGAACCTGTAAAACTGGGATATGAAATTTTATAATTTGGTTTTATCTTCAATCTTTTCTTTAGTGGTTTTTCTTCCTACTTGCTCATTCGGCAAGGACTGTAAACCCCTTTCGTATTTCTCTGAAGACTTTGAATATTTAGAAGACTTCAACGGAGACATGGACAAAACCTGCACGGCGGCCGAGAAAAGCGCCACTTGGAAGGCTTGCGTGGCCTGCGCTGGCGATGATCAACGAAATCAGCAATGTCATTTTATACAAGCCAAAAGCTTACCTCACGAAAATAAAATTATTTGCTCAGCGTACGCCGAGGCAGTGAGCGAATATTGTAAGGATGGCCCTATTAATGAAAAGCCCTTGGTTCACTGCGGAAAAATAACCCAACCATCCCCTAGTCAAAACCCTCATTAATATCGCCCGCTATTTTTTCGAGGCTGTCAATTTCTTCGGACCAATATTGATAGGTATTATAATTCGGAAATAACAGAGGGAATGAAGGATCTTTCCACCGATTGGCAATCCACGCTGCATAATTAATAATTCTAAGACCACGAAGGGGCCCAAAAAGTTCTATCTGTGAACGATCAAACTCTCGCAACTCCTCATAGCCAGCCAAAATTTCGTCAAACTCATCATCAAAGGTATCGTCATCGCCAGTCAACACCATCCAAAAATCCTGTGCTTCGGGACCTTCACCAAAATCATCAAAATCAATAAACATAAAATCTTCGCTAAACTGAAGTAGGTTGCCCTTATGGCAATCACCATGAATACGTACAAAACGTTTGGGGTTTAAATGTTCAGTTAAGAAACTTTCAATTTCGCTCGCGGCAGCCAAATAGCGTGGCCATAGTGTAGGCTCAACCCAGCCCTCCAAAACATTTAAGCTCTCTTCACATCTCAAAGGCATTTTCCAATTGGGTCGATATTTTACCTTCTTTTGCGCACCTACATTGTGGATTCTTGCGAGCGTTCGACCCACGCGCTGCAGTTCACCTTTTAAGAATTCTTGTGGCATACGACCCACAACTCGCGGAAACATTGCAACTAACATACCTTGCACTTCGTGAATTGATTTTTTATTAGGAAAGCGGAGTGGCGCCACCGCCAACACTCCTTCAGACTTTAGATCATGTAAAAACTCATGCTCCTCAAGAATGCACTCTTTACTCCAACGCCCAGGTCGATAAAACTTTATGATAATGCGATCTGCTTCTGGTCCCGTTTTTGGCGTCGCCTTATTCTCGGCGGTTTTCTCCAACATCACATCGAATACGCGGTTTTCATAAGAATTAAGCTGCCAGTATTGGCCGGTAGGAATAAAACCTGCTTGCTCGACAGTGTGTAGCACGAGATTTGGATCAAGGTCGTAAAAACTAACTTCTTTCATAATGTGGAATACCCATGTATATTCCTACCCTATGTTACTTCTCAGTGCCAACCAAGTTGAAAAATCCTATGCCAGCCGAATTCTGTTTAAAAATGTGAGTTTTGGTCTTGAAGACAAAGAACGGGTGGGACTTGTTGGGCCTAATGGCGCTGGTAAAACAACGTTGCTAAAAATATTAGCTGGCAAAATTGAACCTGATGAGGGACAGATTACATGCAAAAAGGGACTAAAAATTGGTTTTTTGGAACAGACGCCACAGTTTGAATCCAGGGCCACCATATTATCAACAGTCCTGTCAAAATCCAAAGATCATGATGAACACTTAGGTTATGCCTACGAGTTGATGGCGAGATTTGATTTGATTTCTTTTGGCGAAGACTTTTTGGTGCAGGAGCTCTCTGGAGGATGGCAAAAACGCGTGGCATTGGCGCGAGAACTGCTACTGCAACCAGAATTGCTTTTTCTAGATGAGCCGACAAACCATTTGGATGTGACAAGTATTTTATGGCTTGAGGACTTCTTAAAGTCCGCTCCTTTTTCTGTACTAATGATCACTCATGATCGCCTGTTTTTACAAAGAGTGGCCACTCGTATTATGGATTTAAGTCCACAGAACACACATTATCTTCTCAATATTGATGGCAGTTATATTCAATACCTCGAAGCCAAAGAACTTTTGATAGCGGCGAGCCAACGGCATGAAAAAGTCTTAAAAAATACACTCCGCCGCGAAACTGAGTGGCTACGTCGAGGCGCCAAGGCCCGGCAAACCAAACAGAAAGCTCGGATTGAAGGTGCACATGCGCTCGCCGAAACCGTTGAAGAACTTCGCCAACGTAATCAGCAACACCAAGTAGGCATTGAGTTCGGTGATAATTTTAAATCGCCTAAAAAACTTATCGAAGCAAGCGGAATTACTAAATCCTATAATGGACAAGCTTTATTTTCCAAAATCGATTTGCTCGTGGGTCCTAAAACTCGGCTCGCACTTATGGGCGATAATGGCGCTGGAAAATCAACCTTGATACGCTTATTATTGGGTCTTGAGCAGCCGGATGCGGGATCTATTAAACATGCTGAAGCGATGAGAGCGGCATACTTTGAACAAAATCGACAAACGCTAGATTATAAAAAAACGGTTTTAAGAAACCTTTGCGCTGAAGGAGATTTTGTCGATTACCGAGGAAGCAAGCTTCATGTTCGTAGTTACCTCGATCGTTTTTTATTTTATGGTGATCGTGCCAATCTCACTGTCGAACGACTTTCAGGTGGCGAGCAAGCACGACTGCGCATTGCCCAACTTATGCTTCAAGATGCCAACGTTTTAGTGCTCGATGAACCCACCAACGATCTCGACATTGAAACACTCAGTATTTTAGAGGATGCCCTGCGCGATTTTCCAGGCGCGGTGATTCTCGTCACGCATGATCGCTATTTCATGGATGCCGTATCTAATAAAATATTGGGTTTTCCGTTAAAAGGACGGCAGTCTCGTGAACTTATCACTTTTGCCGATTATCACCAATGGGAAGCTTGGTATCTCGAAGAAAAAGACAAAGCCGAACAACCGTTAGTTACGAGTAAAACAAATACCTCAAACCAAAAAGTACGGCTTTCTTTCAAAGAAAAGTTTGAGCTTGAAAACTTAGAGCCCGAAATTTTAAAACTGGAAGAGACCTTGGCCGGCTACCTCAAGGACAGTGAAGACCCCACTCTTTTATCGAATGCCTCAAAACTCACAGAAATACATAAAGAGATCGCCAACCTACAAATACAAATCGAAAAAAAGTATGAGCGTTGGGCAGAGCTTACTCGACCTTCGTCTTAAAGACAAATATACTGGACAAAAGCGCCGCCTGATTTCACTATTGTTATATGCCCGAAAATTTAAGAGTGTTTTTTTCTACTGGAAGTGGCGAACAACTGAAGATTTGGCTGATTCCGATTGTCATCTTTTTATTTTTATTCCCGCTGTTGCTATTCTTACATCGTTTTTTTTGGAAACGAGTAAGACAGTTTGCTAGCCACACGAACGCCACTTGGGATGACCTCGTTCTCGATGCCGTACACAGTCCTACTCGCATTTTGGCAATAGCGTTAGCCGTATCTGTTTCTTTGCAAACAGCACCAGTGGTTTTGCGCTCTCACCCTTTTTGTCGCTTTGGCACTAAAATAGGATTGATACTAATTGGTGTGTGGATTTTAGACCGAGTATTCTCGGCGCTTATTCGTTCCGATTTTTTACCGATGACCCTCTCCCACAGCACACGGGTATTGATTCTTGCTATTACTCGACTGACGTTTTTGTCCACATCGGTCTTAGTTGTCCTCGATACTTTAGGTATTTCAATTACCCCTATTTTAGCTTCTCTCGGCATAGGATCCCTTGCTGTAGCGCTAGCCATGCAAGATACCCTTAATAATTTTTTTAGCGGATTATATTTACTCGTGGACCGTCCCATCAGAATTGGTGACTTTATTAAATTAGAAGATGGTACTGAAGGCTTTGTGCGAAAAGTGGGTTGGCGAAGTACTCAGATTGAAATGATCACCGAAAACCTTGTGGTGATTCCCAATTCTAAAGTGGCATCGAGCCAACTGACTAATTACGATCTTCCGTTAAAAGATACCATGGTGCTTGTACCTCTCGGAGTTTCCTATGGGTGCGATCTACAGAAAGTAGAGCGCGTGACTGTCGAAGTTGCGGACCAAATCTTAAAACAAATCCCAGGTGGAGATAGTAGCTTCACACCCGTTATTCGCTATAACTCCTTTGCCGACTCAAGCATCAATTTTAATGTGGTACTAAGAGCGCATCACCGCACTGATCAACAATTATTGATTCATGAGTTTATTAAGGCCCTTCATGTTCGTTTTAATAGCGAAAATATTGAAATCCCCTTCCCACAGCGTGTCGTGCATTCCGCAAGAACCTAGCTGGGTAGAAATTGGATGGACTGATTAAGTCTCACGCTGGCATGGTAGGCTCTAAAATCTGTTTCTTCGCGATTTTCTATAAAGAGCGGCGATTTAGTTTCGCGGACCTTTTCGAGTCTCTCGCGAGTAAAAACGCTTCCCTTCTTGACATAGATAAACGTTCTAGCATTTTTCTCTAGATAGATATGTACGTCAAAATCTATTTCGCTGTTGGCGATGAGGTCCTCAAATCGAATGATAAGATTACCGGGATGCTCTTTTGATACTTCGATGATTGGCAAACTATCGGTATGGGGGATAAAAGCAACCGCTGTTTCGCTGCCCATGTGTTCCGAGACAAAGCAAAACTGCGCACACTCTCGTGTCCACTTTTCAAACTTAACACGATTCACTTTTAAACTCATAAAATGTATGTTAGCCAAAGTAATTCCACGACTTTTTAAGCGATAAATCAAATCATCTCCAAAATTTCTTAAGAGCTTCTTCATTTCAGTGGTATCTTTTGACCCTCTCGCCAATACTACATACCCGGTCATAGCATCACTTGTAATCGTCATAACCCCAATCTCTTCGACCTCATCAATGGTTGCGACATTCTCGTCATTAAAACCGATGCACTGCCCTCTAAAAGTTGGCTCGGAAACTATTTCAATATCGCTCGGTAATCTGCGACTGCGAATTTCACTTGTAGTAAGCCTTGCGTCCTGAGATTTTCTAATGCGCCTATTTTTAATGATATCTTCGGGTAGATATTTACCTGGAGCGGAACTGGATTCTGCGAAGCTCTTCAGATCTAATGAACTCACGAGGTTACTTTTGCGATCAGTAATAAAAGTAGAATCTTTTTGTTTTTTATGATCATCTTCAAGCATTAACAATTTTTTGAGTTTTATATGAAGTAGCGCGCCCGTTACTGGCGGAAAAACAAAATACTTTAATCCGCAAGTCGTTACGGATCTCATGGTGTAGGCATCTTCTTTTTCGCCAAATGCCACTAGTGTGATTCCGTACTTATTTTTGAGCTCTTCACCAAGACTGGCAAATTTAGAAATAGACAATAGGGGCAGATTTACGCTGATGAGCACGTGAGTAGGTTGTTCTTTCGCTATAAAGTCTAAACCTGTGCGCAGACCCCCAATACAAGTCGCCTGCCAACCACGGCGAATTAAGAACTCGCAGGCCTTTTCGAGCAGCGAAACATTGTCCGCAATAATTAGAATCTTAGGCTTTGCTTTATCCAATCTATTATTCCCCAACCTAAGTTACATGCACTAGTGTACTTATCGGACTTTTGTCGTAACGCTAAACACTAAAAACACCTTTCTCAATTTGATACAGCAATGTTAAGGAAGGGTTAAAGTCCGATGTAAGATTTCCAAGAGGTGGGGAAGTTAGAGGAACCTAATCCTATGTCTCTGACTGGCAGCCACGTCGGTTTAACGGGCATTTTTAGTAACCTGAGTCTTGCCTGTTCGAGAGTGCGGTCGGCCTTCTTATTATTACACCTTGAGCAAGCCGCAACGACATTGTTCCACTCGTGCCCGCCACCTTTAGATAACGGCAAAATGTGGTCAATGGTTAATTTACGCTCGTTCAATATGTCTCCACAATATTGACATTGATAATCATCCCGCAAAAAAATATTTTGGCGACTGAGGCGTACCTTTAATGAAAAATAGGGACGTACATATTGTTTAAGTCTCAAGACGCTAGGGAGTTTGAATGATACAGAGGGACTACTGACCGTCGTGAAGTGGAATTCCAGGACATCAACTTTACCTTGCAACCACAGAATAATGGCCTTTTGCCAATTTACGATTTTGATTGGTTCGTAACCGCAGTTTAAAACTAATGCTCCAACTAATGATTTATTTTTGATTTACCTCTCAGGCTTGTCTGCTTACTTATCTTATTTTCTCTCTTATTTGCTCAAAACTCAAGGGTTCTGGACCAGGCGCCGACTTTTAGCCATTAACGCTCTCAATTTGAGACAGCATTTCAGCTTTAAGCGCAGAAGCCTACACCACCTATAACAGATTTTAATGGAAGAGCAAAAACTGGCTAGACCTTCGCCAAAAATTAGGAAAGTTTTTGAGATAATAAAAAATTGGACAATATTTTGTATACGCAATTGCCATTAAATCTTTATTTTTAGTTCCCATTTTTTTTATAGGTAAGGTAATCAAACCACTTAACACGTCTCATTTTATTTAAAAGAGCGAATTCCTCAAAAATTTAACTGACATGGAGCGCTTCGTATCTTACTGCGCTAGAGTCTTTAAAATTAAGGTATGAGAACACGTTTAGCACTTCTTACTCTTTATATCGGATCTTACCTTGGGACGTTATGCCTCTCGGCGTGCTCGAGCCCCAAATTTTCTTTGGCGCCTGAGAAAAACGTGTTTCAGCAGAATTCCAGTAGCCATAGCAAAACAGTCGATATACTTTGGGTTATCGACAATTCCCAGTCCATGCAATCTTCTCAATCTAATATCGCTAACAACTTTAACTCTTTTATTGATGGATTTATTAATAGAGGTATGCAATTTCGCATGGCCTTTACTACTACGGATGCCTACCTTTCACAATTTTCTGGAAACTTAACCCAATCAAAATTTCGTGACGGCAGCGATGCCACCGGTCACAGTGGTATACCTATCATCGATAATAATACGCCAAACATGAAAGACGTATTCATCAAAAATATTAACCAAGGGATAGCTGGAGCAGGCGACGAGCGAGCTTTTCAAAGCATTAAGGAAACCTTAATTAATCCATTCAATAGCGGCTTCTTGCGCCAAGAGGGCATTCTCTCGGTAATTATAGTAAGCGATGAAGATGACTTCTCGCACGATGGCAGAGAGGCAATAGGAGGACAGTATTCAAATCCGGCATTACACACGATTGATAAATACATTTCATTTTTGGACTCTTTCACTTTCAGCACCGCTCTAAAACGCAATTATTCAGTGTCTGCGATCTCTATCTTAGATCAGGCGTGTTTTGACATTCTTCATGCCGGTAGCTCAGGCCAAAAAATTGGCCTTCGTTACATAGATTTGGTAAACAAAACTGGCGGCACAAAGGCCTCACTATGCGGAAATTTTGCAACGGAACTTAACAAAATTTCTGGCCGAATTATTGAACTCGCAAATCAGTTTTTTTTGAATAGAGTTCCGCGAGTAGAAACAATAGTCATAACTGTCAGTGGCCGTCACGTGCCCGAATCATCCATCGATGGCTGGACCTATAATCCCGAAAATAACTCTATTACATTTCATGGCACAAATATTCCCAACGAAGGGGCCATTATTTCTGTCGACTTTGAACCTCTGACCGCGCGCTAGCGTCGCTCAACCGGAATATGTTCTCGGCTTGTCGCGCCTATGTAGATCTGTCGAGGACGCCCGATCTTCATACCAGGGTCTTCAATCATTTCTTTCCATTGCGCGATCCATCCCGGCAGCCTCCCTAAGGCAAACATCACCGTAAACATATTCGTAGGGATGCCAATGGCGCGATAAATAATACCTGAATAAAAATCCACATTAGGATAAAGCTTGCGCTCGATAAAATAAGGGTCTCTGAGTGCCTCCTCTTCGATACCTTTAGCGATATCTAAAATGGGGTCATGTATCCCTAATTTATTTAAGAGTTCATCGCACAATTTTTTAATAATTCGCGCGCGTGGGTCATAGTTTTTGTAAACCCTATGCCCAAATGCCGGCAATTTAAAATTGTCGTTCTTATCTTTGGCTTTCTCTAGAAATTTCTTATATCCGCCACCATCGGCATGAATGTGCTCGAGCATCTCTACGACTTCTTGATTAGCCCCACCATGTAAAGGACCCCAAAGAGCGCAAATTCCAGCTGAGATGGCGGCAAATAAGTTGGCTTTTGACGAACCCACTAGTCGAACTGTGGACGTAGAGCAATTCTGTTCGTGATCCGCGTGCAAAATAAATAATAAATCAATGGCTTTTTCTATCATTGGGTCGACAACATAAGGCTCTGCAGGAACGGCAAACATCATCTGAACAAAGTTTTGAATATAATTGAGATCATTTCGGGGATAAACAAATGGCTGACCGACAGAACGCTTAAAGGCAAAAGCGGCAAGAACTCGCACTTTTGACAAAATACGTGTAATAGTTCCTTCTTTATCTTCCTCGGTAAGATCAGGGCGAAGAAATTCTGGATAATAGGCAGAAAGCGAGCAAACCATAGAAGACAAAATCGCCATGGGGTGAGCTTGCCCAGGGTAGTTATTAAAAAAGTTTTTCATGTCCTCGTGAATGAGGGAATGGTAGCGCATTTTTTGTCGAAAATCCTGATACTCCTTAGCCTTAGGTAGCTCGCCATGAATTAAAAGATAGGACACTTCCATAAATGTGGATTTTTCAGCCAGATCCGCAACATCATAACCGCGGTAACGTAAAATGCCTTTTTCGCCATCTATATATGTGATCTTCGATGCGCAGGCACCCGTGTTCATATAACCATTATCAAGCGTAATCAAACCTGATTCGCCCCGTAATTTGGAGATGTCAATTCCCGCTTCACCCTCTGTCCCAATGGTAACAGGAAGCTCATAGGATTTACCTTTGTATTCGAGTTTTGCCTTATCCATTTTTACCTCTTAAATATTTTCCAAACATATGCATATTTTTCTATATATTTCTACATATTAGCGAATTCAGCCCAAGAACCAATGACTATTTGGCAAAATAATTCCCTAGACCAAGGTTATGAATAAAAAATGAAAACCCTTTATTGCTGTTTTTTTGCCGCCATTTTTTTATTCTTTCCGCTTTTTTTTGCCTTGGCTTTGATTTTTGCTACCGGAGAAGCCTTAGGAGTTGGCGCCGCAATCGCCGCTGGTTTTTCAGTCGAAACATCAGGTTTTGTTTCAGCTGCAGGAGTAACATCAATATCGGAGTCTCCACCTTCGTCTTCCATTTCCTCAACGTCTTGCTCGTTGGCATAACTAAATTGTGAATACGAAGATGCTAATGCACCAGCCAAAAATATCATTGCAATTAGTTTAAGCATAAAATCTCCTGTTTTGTCACAACCACCATGATTGTTTACCTCTAGAAGGCTACGCTAAATTTCGTATAAAAAAACTAAAATCTAGCTTTTGCAATGCGTTGGGCAGTGTTGCCAGAGGAGTAATCGGAGAAGTAATGTCGTGTCTTGTTAAACCAATTGAGGCCAAGCTATGCACGCTATACCTCTTATTTTTGTTGTAGAGGACGATGAGGACATAGCCTCTTTAATTTCTTTTCACCTCATCAATCAAGGATATCAAGTTGAAACTTTTGGCTCTGGCGACCTAGCCCTTCAGGCAATTCATTCCCGAAATCCAACTCTAGTTTTACTGGATCTAATGCTTCCTAAAATTGAGGGACTAAAGGTCTGTGAAATTTTAAAGGGCAATAGTAACACCAAGGCCATCAGTATCGTCATGGTTACAGCCAAAGGCGAAGAAGCGGATATTGTTCGTGGTCTCGAGTTGGGAGCTGAGGACTATATCACCAAACCTTTTAGTCCACAGGTCTTGGTAGCAAGAGTAAAAAATGTCTTGCGGCGAAGTCAGATTGCAATCCCCAACCAAGAGAAAACGCTAAGTCTTCAAAACATCGTAATCAACCCAGCCCGACGAGAGGTTTCTGTGGGCGGCGAAAAAGTGGAACTCACAAATTCCGAATTTCAGCTCCTTTATTTTTTAGCGCAAAAACCCGGCTGGGTATTCACTCGCGGACAAATTGTCGATGCCATCAGGGGCACCAACTATGCTGTGACAGAACGCTCTATAGATGTTGTCATTGTAGGCCTTCGCAAGAAACTGGGAGAAAGTGGAAATCTCGTGGACACAGTTCGTGGCGTGGGCTATAGAATCAAAGAATTTTCTTAGGCAATGATCATGACAAAATTTTCACTACCTCTAGTGTTTTTCTTTATCTTAGTCTTACTCACTTCCCTTTCAATTTGGTTTTGGCAGCATGATTTTTTTGGCGATGCTAGAGGAATAATTCTAACAATGATTATGGCGCTCGTCGCTTTTTTGGGAGGACGATGGGTTGAAAGTAAAACGGCATTCCTATTTCACTCGCAAAAAAAATTGAAGGTACAGTTTGACAGCCAGCTGGGCGACTTACTCAAGGAAAAGAGTGTCCAAGACGCCATCTTTACCAGTATGCGTGAGGGAATTTTAGTCGTAACATCTAGCTTAACTATTAAATACCTCAATACTTCGGCTCAAAAGATTCTTGGTATTTCTGAGACTCAGTCTTTAAATCAAAGCGCTCAAGGAATTATCCGAAGCGCAGAGATTCTCAACTTTATAAAAAAAACGGCTGAAAAAAAATCGGACTGGGAAGGTGAACTTGAACTGTTCGATTCCGAAGTCAAAAATCTGCATATTCATGCGCGGCCACTCAAAGACACGAACTCTGGTGATCACGACTTCATTTTTGTATTCAGCGATGTCTCCCAAGTTAAAAAATTAGAAAACACTCGCAGAGACTTCGTGGCAAATGTTTCGCACGAACTTCGCACACCTCTCACTTCTATCCAAGGTTTTGCCGAAACGCTGATACAACATCCTGATTTGCCTTTTGATAAGAGAAAGCGGTTCTTGGATATCATTCATAATCATGCGTTTCGTCTCGGTATGCTCATCGATGACCTTTTAACTCTTTCAAGAGTTGAGAGGCAGACGGAAACAAATGAAGTGGCGTTAAATCTAACACACCTCCGGCCTGTTATAATAGCCGCCACGCAAATGTGTGAAGGTGCCGCCAAAGCGCAGGGAATTCGCATTAAGCATGAATGTAGTGACAGTCTTATTGCCAATATCAATGCGCCTTTATTAGAACAAGCTCTCGTGAATCTTATTGATAATGCCATTAAATACAGTGAACCCAACAAAGAAGTTTTCGTAGCCGGCACGAGAGAAAATGGATTTATAAAAATATCGGTTACGGATCAAGGAATTGGAATTCCTCCAGAACAATTAGATCGAATTTTTGAACGCTTTTACCGAATTGATAAAGCTCGAAGTAAAAAAGTGGGTGGAACGGGCCTCGGCCTGGCAATCGTTAAGCATATCGCAATGGCCCACGGCGCTCAGATACAGGTCCAGAGTAAAGTGAATCAGAGTAGTTCCTTTAGTATATTGCTCCCCGTCGTTGCCTAAAAATACCGTAGACCGGTCACCATAAATTGTATAGGCTTTTACAAATGTTTGCCTTGGAGGAAAAATGTTTAGAAATTTAATTTTAACAATCGCTGCTTTATTATTAATTACCTCTTGCTCTAGCAATCAACACAAAGCTGAAAAAATTGATACTACTCTTGAGAAGTCAGAGATGATCACCAACGAAAATCTAGGAGTAAAAGACGGCAATATGGTTGTGCAAAAAAAAGTCATGATGACCGAGGAACTTCGCGCACTACAATATTCTGTTTATGAACTAGAAGACCGTGTCTATGGAAGCCGAAAATTTGGTTCTCAAGGGCTTTATGGCGTACTAAAAGATTGCAAGATGCAAATCTCTGAAAAATCTAATGGTGGCGACGGAAAATTAATTTGGATGGAGCCCCTCGATCGGGTCACCGATAAAGAAGAAAAATTTGATATTGGATTGGATGACAAAGATCGAATTGTTGGTTTGCAAGAAGAATTTTTAAAAGACAGAATATCACGATTCAATCGTTATAAAGATATCTTGATGAAACGACAAGATGAGTTCAATGAAAAAGTTGATATCTGCAAGACAGAGGTAAAATCTAGAAGATTCGACGTCGACAGTAAAAAGAAAGCCGCCCAAATAGAGTAATCTAACAAATTAACTAAAGTTAGTTTGTCTAATTAAGATGCTTTTTTTCCTAAATTGCTTTCAAAGATATCCATAATTTTTTGGATAATTTGGGGGTCATATTTTTTGTTAAGTATCGATTTTAAGTCTTCCTGCTCGGCAATAGCTCTCATGGCCAATAGCGGGTGCATAGCATCTCTTTCAGACGTGTGACTTGTCATTTCATCTAAGTGATCGGCCAGAGCTAATAGTTGAGCTTCAGGCATAATTTTACTTGAGAGTCCCAACGGAAATCCTTGTCCGCCGTATTGTTCATGATGTTGTGAAACCATTTTAATGACGTTGGCCGGCACCTCTGCACACCTAGCGTTTATCTCATTGAGCCCCTTCTGCACATGAGTGTGGTACACGCTTTTTTCTGCTGGACTCATCTCTACATACTTTTTTTCTAAAATTTCTTCTGGCAAGGCAGCCATGCCGAGATCATGTAGTATTCCCGCTAGCGCCAAATCCTCGGGATTTCCAATATTAGTTCCCACCGATAAAAATCCTGCGTAGGTAGCCACATTACAAGCGTGTAAATAGGCCATATCATATTGATCACCATAGTTATCAATAAACCTTTTAGACCAGTTCTCAAAAGTGGTATTAGTAATATAATCAGTAATTTGTTTTTTACAGGCCAGTAAAAGTTTTTTTACAGGCTCCGGCGATCCATTATTTTTTCGCGACTCGTATAGCGTCGCTCTAAAAAATTCTTTAATGGCTATCAAAAACTGAGCCTTTCGCTCAGTGATACTTAGAGGGTCAAAATTTTTACTTCGTTTGATTTCATCTTTCACATAGCGGTGAAAAGCCGTTATCTCGTCCGTATACACATACACTGAACTGGTGTTTTCTCTCAGTTTAACTATCTTTTGTGCCTGCAGTTTTTGTCCCTTCTTGGCAAAACATATGAACTTTCTGTTTGCGGGCAAGAAAATATTTATGTCAAATTGAAGTTCAGCTTCTGAATTAAGATCGGCGACCCGTACGGATTCAAAAGTCCTATTTGCACCTAAGTCAAGGGCAGAAAAATGGGCGTTGAGAATTTCCTCAAATATCGTATGTTCATACGGCAACAAGAAAATTTCAGTAAAACCCTCCGACAAAATTCGGCTACGCTCAAAGGAACTATAATTGCGAGAAATGAAATAAATGGGTGTTCCAGTATATTTTAATCCTACAATCTGTATGAGTTCGGAGCGAATGTCCTCGGATAAATCAGTTCCACATAAAACAATATCGGGCCGCGGAAGATTGAGATTGAGCACCAATTCGGCCTTCTGTGGTAACGAAAACATCTTAACTCTATCAATGACTTTGATCAGAGATTTGGTTTTGTGATCCAAACCCAATTCCCATACCAAAGCCTTAGTCTGTATTTTAAGCTCTGCCGACATTGTTTTCGGATCGGATAATATGGGATATATCTTTACTAAGCCAATAGGGTTGGTTAGTATTTAACTACCTATGAGTGAAGAAAAGCCCGTCAGTCCAGGTCCTTCAGTAAAAGCTTTAGAGTCCCAGCCCCACACGCCAGAAAAGGAAAAAGAGCCTGATAAGTTCATTTTGGTGGCCGAAGACTCTCGTCCTAATCGTAATATTCTGGTACAAAATTTTAAAAAGTTTGGTTATGGTGTTTGTGAATTTGAAAATGGAAAAAAGGCCTGGGATTACTTAACTCAAAAAAATGATAAAAATATCGTCGCTGTGTTTTCAGACATTATGATGCCGGAGATGGATGGTTTAGAACTCCTAAAAAATATCCGAGCCCACGAAACATTTAAGACCCTACCTTTCATTTTAATTTCTGCAGTAACTCAAAAAGAGTTTATTATCGAAGCAAAGAAAAATAAGGCTAATGGGTACCTACTAAAGCCTTTAACGTCGGCGGCCATAAAAGATAAGCTCAAAGATATGTTCCCCCCTCCGAAAACCTAGCCCTAAGGACCTAAGATTTCTCAGTAAAAAAGCCGTTATAATAAGTGAATGGCTGCAAAGAAATTAAAGGTAATAACGCCCACTGAGACGTCAAAGGCGATCTATATACTAAACATAGATCCAGACCAGAAGACTCAGCTGGCATTTAATGCCGGTATGAACGGTACTGACTATACCGCCATCGGTGTCACAGACCAAGATGATGCCCTAAAGTTCTTAGAAAAAGAATGGTCCAATACGGCACTTGTCATTGCGGAATTCAATCTCCCCAAGGGTAATGCGATAGAATTTAGAAAGACAGTACTTAAAAATTGGCGCCAGTTGCCCTTTGTCATCTCGTCGCAAGGCTTTCCAGCGGACTTCATAGACCTGTTGGGTGATAAGGAGTCCTGTCCCCTTCTCCACAAACCCTATACTAAAAACGAACTTCTTCAACTTGTGCAGGATGTGGCCTCTCTTCGCATTGAAGAAATAAATCTTGAGCGTGAAGCATTGGTTGAAAGTTTCGATAAATTTACCACTATGCTAGAAGACATGGAAAATCTTATTCTCAATCTCGAAAACAATACCTCTGACAAAGACAGCTTACAGAGAATATTTGGTATTATTCATACTATCAAAGGCAGCAGCAGCTTTCTGAGATCGCAACTGCTAAGTGACTTTTGCCATCGTTGCGAAGATGCCCTAGATGACGTCAAAAACTATAAAGTAAACGTTAATAAATCTGTCATTACGGTACTGCTTCAGGCCAAAGATGTTATCTGGGAAATCATGAATGCCTTGAGTACCAATGAAGATAAAAATCTGGATCTAGATCAGCTCACAGCTATTTTTACAAAGCTCGATTTAGAATCTACCTCCGAAGAAAAGGATCAGCAGAACTCGCGAAAGTCCGAAAAACAGCACGCCACTCAAAAAGCAAGAGACTGGCTAAAGGTTCCTCGCTCACATATTGAAGAATTTTTAAAACTCAATGGTGAAATGACCATCACCAAGAACATGATAGATAAGTTTATTAAAATTGAAATCTCTCAGAATTCGAGTCGCAGTAAAAATATGGAACAGCTTGCTAAACTGTTTGAGCAATTTTTTAAGTACCAGCAGGACATGCAGAGTAAAATGAATAATCTAAAAAAAGTATCCCTGGCCGAAACTTTTGTTCAGGTTCGCCGAGATGTCAGAACGCTTTCTGATCGTCTCAGTAAGCCAGTCGAGCTAATAATTGAAGGAGAAAAAATAAACGTCGACGACACCTTGATCGAACCTATCTCTAGCTCTCTGGTTCACATTGTGCGTAACTCGATTGACCACGGACTTGAAACAGCAGAAGAGCGAAAAGCGGCAGGAAAATTTGCAAAAGGCTCTCTTTTGGTTGAAGCTTACGAAGACGAAGACAGAATTTTTATCGAAATTAAAGATGATGGCCGAGGCATTGACCCTGAAAAACTAAGAAAGGCCATTGTAGAAAAAGGTATTTTTACAGAAACTGAAGCGGCAAAATTTGATAAAAAAGAACTGGTCAATATGATTTTTAAGTCGGGCGTAAGTACGTCATCAAAAGTGACTGATGTTTCGGGAAGGGGTATCGGGCTCGACATGGTTTACAGTTCAATAATTCAGATTCAAGGCCGTATAGATGTAGAATCTGAGATTGGAAAGGGAACTAAATTCACTTTGAATCTCCCTTTACCCAAATCTGTAGTGATCTTTCGATCCCTTGTGGTCAGTCGCGACGGCTGCGCCTATGCCATTCCACAGGAACATATAATCCAAGTGCTTTCGGCTACCGAACAAGAGCTTCTAAATAGTAATGCCGTGGAAACAGTCTCTGGCAAAACTACGCTGCGCATGAAGTCGCAGACCTTTCCATTATTTGATTTGCTAAATATTCTTGAAAACAAACCCAAAGAGTCCTTTGAATTCAAGTCATCTTCGACGATTGTAATTATCCAGGGCATGCACAGACCTTACGGCATTACCGTAGATGCCGTTCTTGGCATAGAAGATACTGTCGTAAAAACACTCGATCAAATCAGCGATATTTCGCAAATCTATATGGGCGCTACAATTTTTGCCGATGGTCAAGTCGGCATGATTATTAATCCCAGTGGAGTTACCAAGACTCTAGAGATTTAGATTTTAACAATTCGTTTCTGGACAAGCTCCAGATAAATATGTATTTCTAAAAATAGTGAGAGAATTGATCCAAAATTTACTTAGGTTACCGGTTCCCCTTCCTGATCTACTTGTCGCAAACCGAGCAAACTGCTTTAACGCTATTCAACTCTATTGGAACGATACCGCTGATTTACATTTTGTAGGCCCCGAGGAGTTTCTTACTTACATCAAATTTCATTTTACCCAGATAAAAGTAAGCTTGCCTCAGCAAGCCGGTGATGTCGCAGTAATCTGGAGTCGAAGCTCTGACTTGTTACCAGTAGGCAGCATTCGAATTGAAGAACTTCAAAAAGAGAGACAAGGGTATCCGTTTGGTCTAATAATCGAACACAGTTTTGTTATTATAGGCAACGAATTGGTCTTTCAAAAGCGAGATCCATCCTTAATCGGTCCCTATGAATCTGTTCCTGGACAAATCGCATTAAAGCCATACTTCAACTTGAATGGATTTGAAGTTACTCGCCATAGAAGACTTTGAGCGCCAGTCACTTTCTCAATTTGTTTTTGCTGGCAATCTCTTTGCTGCTCTAGCAAATAATATTCGCCAATGGCCTACATGTCCGAATTCGAACCTTTAGAGTTTCTCATAAGGCATTTTTATCCTATCCCACCCGTGCTCCCCTCCTTGCATTAACTACACTAAACAATACTGCCCCAACCCAAGAGGAAAACATGAAAAAACCAACTCTGCAGCACGGTGGTTCTCTGGCAATCAATCGTCGAAAAGTCATAAGACCGTTAGACACAAAAAAACCACTTCATATAGTCTTAAAGTCGGATAAGGCGAAGGGTAAACTCAGCCTTCTCAATCATCAAGGCTACATAGGCGCCTGCCTTAAGAAGCTTAGCACCAAGTTCCGAATTTCCATTTACGAAAAAGCTATTGTGGGCAATCACCTTCATTTATTAATCCGTGGAAAAACACGAAAGGAATTACAAAATTTCTTTAGAACTATTGCCGCACTCATAGCCCGTCATGTAACAAAGGCTAGAAGAGGTAAACCATTTGGAAGGTTTTGGACATACTTACTATTTTCAAGGCTCTTAACTTCTTGGAAAAAAGAATTTGATAAAGTAAAAGCCTATATCGTAAAAAATACTTTAGAGGCATTAGGAATGATACGTTACCAGCGGGGTTACATTGTTTTGCGTGAGGAGCATTAAAACACCTGTCGCTAGCCTGTGGCTGGGCGCGGTTGTCGCCACCCCGGAGCTAGCCGCGGTCGCTACGTTTCTCAACAGTGAGCTCAATAAAAAAATGAGCGTTTTCGACTGTAAATGGCACAATGACGGCAGCGCCTTTATGTACGTTGGTGATTTTATAACTGCCCACAATAACGTTGGGAATAGTCATATTAAAATCATACTCGCTGCCACGCAATTTTTCGATGGCAATACCGTAAATAGTATTGGTAAACTCTCCAGCGGCACCGGCGACTTCATCATTGAGTTCCGTATAGGCTGCGCCAAACATATTGCTTAGAATTTTTAAGAGACCTTCTTTTTCAAAACTAATAGTCAGAATGGCTTTTAAGTCTCCAAAAACTAAACCCACCATACCAGCGACATCGCCCTTACTTTCAAAAGGACGCTCAAATGTGGGCTGCCCAACTTCTACGTCCATTTTGGCCCAAGTTTTGATAGTTTCTTTGACACCATCAACAAAAGCATTTAGCAAAATGGGATCAAAATATGCTAGCGCACGCGATTCTGTTTTTTTGGCCGCTGTCATTTTCTTTTCCTTAGGCTGATTTTTGGTAAAGTTTTCCGTAAATAGACTCTAGTTTTTTCTTCAAAGTCACTTCATCAAAGGGCTTCACCAAATAATCACTCACTTTTAGGCCGATGGCTTTTTTAACTTTGTCTTGGCCGCGTTCTGCCGTCAGCATTAAAAAAGGCAGTTCCCTAAAACGTGCATCGTCTCTACATTTTTTCAAAAGTTCGAGGCCCGACAAGCCAGGCATGTTGAGATCAGAAATTACAAACTGAAAAGGCTGGGTGGCATCATGAGCCTCTGATAGTTTTTGAAAAGCGATGTTTCCGTCTTCAGCAAACTCTATGGTGTTATAACCCAACTTCATTAAATTTAGTCGCAAGAATTTTCTAACGGTCGGAAAATCATCGATAATTAAAAACTTGGTTTCTTTTGGGAACATAAGCACCCTCTCTAGTAGATAATAGTTTTACTGAAATTATACCTATATATCGGATAAGTTCCCCAAAAGTTTAATAAAAACCCCGACCCGATTTCGCCATGTTAACCATGGCCTGGGAAGGTTTAAATCTTTGGCCAAATTTCGAAGACATCATCTCAAGTTCGTCCGTCACATATTGAGGCCCTAGACTATCGGCGTATTTCGCCAAGCCGCCACGAAAGGGTGGAAAGCCCGTTCCCATAATCATAGCAAGGTCAAGTTCGCCTGCAGTCTCTACAATCTTTTCGTCTTTAAGAACTATGGCAGCCTCGTTCAACATTCTAAAAATGCCACGCTCGATTATTTCTTTTTCGTCGTGAGACGCCTTCGGAGCGTCTAGACCTAGTTCGGTATAAATCGTGGGGTCAACATTCTTTTCACGCCCCTGATAAATATAAAAGCCCTTGCCACCTTTTTTACCGAGGCGCCCTGTCTTCGCCAGACTTTCAAAAACTTTTGGCAACTCAGCGCGATCACCTATAGCTTTATTAAAAATCTTTAATACCTTAAGGCAGACATCAAGGCCAATCTCATCAATTAAATGAAATGGCCCCATAGGCATGCCAAATTTGTGAGTGTAAATCCGATCGACCTTGACGATATCCATGCCGTCTGACAAAAAGAAAAGCGCTTCAGACAGCCAAGGCATCAGCAGGCGATTCACCAAAAACCCTGGGCCATCCTTAACTACTACCGGAATCTTACCCAACTTTTTACAAAGATCAAAAACCGTCGCCACAACCTCATCACTTGTCTTTGCGCCACGAATAACTTCAACCAAAGGCATTTTATCAACGGGGTTAAAAAAGTGCATGCCGATAAAATTTTCTGGATGAGGGTGTGCCTCTCCCATTTCTGAAACACTTAAAGACGAGGTATTAGTCGCAAAAATGCAGTTGGGATTGCAATGTTTTGCCGTCTCAAGAATCACTTTTTTCTTAATATTCATATCTTCGACTATGGCTTCTATGACAACATCGAGCTGGCCAAAGCCTGAAAAATCAAAAGTCGAAGATAAGCGGGCGAGGTTACGTCCCATCTGATATCTATCAATGCGCTTTTTTTCTAGCTCCTTGCTCCACAGTTTAGAAGCTGCTTGAAAACCTTTGGCCAATGCATCTGAGCTAATATCTTTCAAGCGAACATCAATTGCCCCCGAGGCAGCCACATAAGCAATTCCGCCACCCATGGTGCCAGCACCAAGAACTGCCATTGATTTGACTGCACGAGGTTTAATTTCGCGATTAGCTATTCCCGACTGTTTTTTTACTGACTCTGAAAGAAAAAAGACATGAATGAGATTCTTAGAAACGTCGGTTTCGGCAAGTTCGGCAAAGGCATTGGCCTCTATAATCAAGGCTTCATCTCGATTCTTACAGAGAGTTTTTTTAATAACTTCAAGAGCCTTTAGGGGGGCCGGATAGTGCCCTCGAGTAAAAGACTTAGTCATTTTTAAAGCCTGAAAGAAAACCAGCTTATTGCCCAAATAGGACTCTAATAATTTATTAGTTAGGTTTTTGGCCTTATAGCGCTTTTTTCTTTTAGCTCCGCCTCGTTCGATAATTTCACGTGCCATTTCAATAGCTTTTTCTTCAAGAATACCGGGATGGACTTTTTTATCAATAAGACCAATTTTTTCTGCCTTAGTGGCATTGACTGCTTTACCAGCTAAAATGATATCAAGAGCATTTTGCACGCCAATAACTTTGGGCAAGCGAACGCAACCTCCAAAGCCCGGCATGATTCCCAATTTAATTTCGGGAAGTCCAATTCTTGTGGCAGGAACATCACTGGCAATTCGGTAGTCGCAAGCCAAAGCTATTTCGCAACCCCCTCCCATACAAGCGCCATGAATGGCCACAATAGTGGGAATTTTTAAATCCTCTAGCTGATTTAAGATTTTTTGTCCGTTCGATACAATTTTAAAAATATTTTCGCGACCCTTCATGGTTTTTATTTCTTCGATATCCGCGCCAGCAATAAAAATATTTGGTTTTCGAGAAATTAGAATCACCGCTTTAAACTGAGACCTCGACACTTCTTCGATGACTTCTTTAAAACGCGCCATGATAGGACTTGATAACTTATTTACCTTTTCGCCCACCATGTCGAATTCGATAAAGCCGATATCCCCTCGATCAACAAGACGGATACTTTCTTGCGCTGACATTTCAGGCCTCTCTTTCTAAAATCATAGCGCCACCCTGTCCGCCGCCAATGCAGAGGGTTGCCAAACCAAACTGTGTGCTTCGTCTTTGCATTTCAAGCATCAAAGTAAGGACAAGCCGCGTGCCTGTCGCTCCTACTGGATGACCCAAGGCAATCGCGCCTCCATTAACATTGAGCTGGGCGGGATCTATTTCTCCCACCGCATTCGACATCCCCAGTTTTTCTTGCGCAAACTTATTGCTACCGAGTGCCATCGTGCAAGCAATTACCTGCGCGGCAAATGCTTCGTTAAGTTCGATAAGACCAATATCTTTTAAATTAATTCCCGCTTTTTTTAGTGCAACGGGCGTCGAGTAAGCAGGTCCCAAACCCATCCTTTCAGGTTCTAAACCCGCAAAGGCATAGGAGCGAATCGACACGATCGGCTTTAAACCTTCTGCCTGTGCCTTTTCACGGCTCATCAGAACCACCATGGCAGCGCCATCTGTGATCGGACAAGCGTTACCCACAGTCACAGTTCCCGTATTTCGATCAAAATAAGGCTTGAGTTTGGCCAAAGCCGCAAGACTCTGCTCCTCTCTCGGGCCAATATCACCAGCTACTACTTCTGCAAACTTCGGCGGTATAAAAACGGGAGTGATTTCCTCTTTATGCTTTCCTGTCTTGAAGGCGGTGACCGCTTTTAGGTGGCTGTTAAGCGCAAACTCATCTTGCTGCTTACGGCTAATGCCATATTCTTTAGCTAAAATTTCGGCAGTATCACCCATCATCATACCGGTGAAGGGATCCCGCAATCCTTCCATAATAGCAATTTTAGGCATTAAGTAATTAAACTGAAACTTGGTTAAAAGTGCCAGCTTTTGACCAAGAGTTTTTGCACCTGCTAACTTTCCAAACCAATCGGCAAATTTTTTCGAAAAAATCAGTGGCATTTGCGACATGCTCTCGGTGCCACCAGCTATAACCAAATTTGCAGATCCTGATTTAATTCTCTCATAACCCGAAGAAATTGACTCTAAAGCTGAGGCGCAATTTCGATGAACGGTAAAGGCCGGAACTTTTAGTGGAATGCCTGAGTTTAGGGCGACGACACGCGAGATGTTGACAGCGTCCGAGGGATTCCCCGCATTGCCAATAATAACTTCATCGACGTCATTAACGTTGATGTTGGAACGGGCGATGGCCTCTTTCATGGCGACTCTTCCCAGTTCTGCGGCGTGAACTTCTTTAAAATTGAGTCCCGACTTTACTAATGGAGTTCTGGCTCCCCCCACAATAACAACATCTCTAGAACTACTCATAGCTTATCCCCCAAACAATGAACCCTAAACATATTACTAATCACACATAGGCAAAGTGTAGGTTTATCCCATACTGCTACAATGCATTAGTTGACAGCCGACCTACATGACCTAAACTTAAGGACAATGGACTTTAAAAAAGAAGCGCTTGAATATCACTCACTTCCTAGACCGGGAAAGGTCGATGTGGTGTCTAGCAAACCTTGCCTGACCGAAAAAGACCTCTCTTTAGCCTATTCTCCTGGCGTTGCGGAACCCTGTATAGAAATCGCCAAAAATCCAGAAAGAGCCTACGACTACACTACGAAAGGCAATCTTGTGGGAGTTATTACCAATGGCACTGCGGTCCTCGGCCTCGGTGATATTGGACCTTTGGCCGGTAAGCCCGTGATGGAGGGCAAAGGTGTTTTGTTCAAGCTATTTGCGGATATCAATGTCTTTGACATTGAAATAGACGCCAAAGATCCCGAAAAATTTATTCAAACGGTAAAAGCACTCGAGCCCACATTTGGTGGAATTAACCTTGAAGATATTAAGGCGCCTGAATGTTTTATCATTGAAAAACGCTTACGCGAAGAAATGAAAATTCCCGTCTTTCATGACGACCAACACGGAACATCTATCATTTGTGGCGCGGCCCTCATCAATGCTTGTCTTATTACCAAGCGCCGTCTCGAAGATGTTAAAATCGTCGTCAATGGAGCGGGCGCGGCCGCTATTTCTTGCGCGCGAATTTTTACTCAGTTGGGTGTACCGAAAAAAAATATCATGATGTGCGATACCAAGGGCTTGCTCTATAAGGGACGTAAGGATGGCATGAATGAATACAAAGAGGAGTTTGCACTCGACACTAAATTACGCTCTCTGTCCGAGGCCCTGACTGGTGCTGACGCTTTTGTAGGATTAAGTGTCGCTGGTGCTCTAACTCCCGATATGTTAAAAAAAATGAATTCCAATCCGATTGTTTTTGCCATGGCTAATCCCGAGCCAGAAATTCTTCCACCTCAGGCAAAAGCCGTGCGCGATGATGTTATAATGGCCACAGGGCGAAGCGACTTTCCCAACCAAGTTAATAATGTCTTGGGCTTTCCTTCTATTTTTAGAGGAGCACTTGATGTCAGAGCAACCACAATTACTGAAAACATGAAACTCGCAGCTGTTCACGCATTGGCAAATTTGGCGCGTGAGGATGTCCCTGACTCAGTCGCACGTGCCTACCGGGGCACCTCATTTCGTTTTGGTCCTAACTATATTATTCCAAAACCATTTGATCAGAGAGTCTTACTCAAGGTTGCCCCGGCTGTCGCCAAAGCTGCCATAAAAGATGGTGTTGCACTTAATCCCATTACTGATTTTTCGGCCTACGAAGATCGCTTAGCTTCGATCCAAAGTTCAGGTCGAGGCTTTATTAGAAATATCATTCATAGAGTAAAAGACAGAGTGCAATCTCAAGATAATATCATTCCCCGCATTGTTTTTCCGGAAGCCAGAAGTGAGAAAGTTTTACGTGCCATTCAAATGTTATCCTACGAAAAATTAGTTCGACCCATTCTTGTTGGCTACGAAGAACGAATTCACAAAAAAATAAAAGAATTGGATCTGCCGGCGCTAAAGGACATTGAGATAGTCGACCCGGCCAAGGACTCGCGATTTAATGAAATGGTCAATACCTACTATGAAAGTCACCATCGCAAAGGCGTACTCTTTCAAGAGGCTGAGCGCCGAATTTTTGATTCGAATTATTATGCGGCAATGATGCTTCGCACAGGTCATGCTGACGGTTTTGTATCAGGCTCGACCCAAAATTATGCCGATGCGGTAAAGCCCATTTTAGATGTGATTGGCTCGAAGAGGGTCGCCTCGGGTATGAACATTGTGCTCGTTAAAAATCGCATGCTATTTTTCGCGGATACTACGATGAACATCAATCCGACGGCTGAGCAAATTGCCACCATTGCTATACATGCTTCAAAGATTGCCGGATTTTTTAAAGTAAAACCACGTATTGCCATGCTCAGCTACACTAACTTTACAAGTAAATTTGAGAATCCTAAAAAAATGCAAGAAGCTGTGCAAATCATTAAGAGGCGCTTTCCTGATATGATCGTAGATGGCGAAATGCAAGCCGACACAGCCGTTAACTCCGAAATTTTAGAAACACTTTTTCCGTTTAGTGAATTAAAGGGCGGCGCCAACATTTTAATTTTTCCTAATTTAGATTCTGGTAATATTGCCTATAAGCTAGTGCAACAACTTGCAGGCGGCGAAGTTTTTGGACCTTTTTTAATGGGAATCAAAAAACCGGCTCACATCGTACAACGAACTTGCAGCGTAGAAGATATTTTTAATACGGTGGTTTTAACGGCACTACAAATTCAAACTTTTAAGGAGATATTAGGCTCTGACAAGTCAGATCATAAAAAATGAATTTGAGCGCGCCTTTTTAGTGGGGATGGGTCTAAAGTCTGACCCTATTACCGAGGTCAAGGAAAGCCTTTGGGAACTTGAAGAACTGGCTATCTCTGCTGGTTGCGAGGTTATAGGCTCAATCACGCAAATTGTTTCGGGTTGGAATCCGGCCACCCTAATTGGTAAAGGTAAAGTCATAGAGATCGCCGAGACTGTGGCCGAGACAAAAACCTCCCTCGTCGTAGTCGATCACCATCTCTCAGGCGTTCAGGTCAGAAATCTCGAGGAGACATTTAAAGTTCCCGTTATTGATCGGCATCAATTGATTCTGCATATTTTCGCAAAGCGCGCAAAATCTTACGAAGGCAAACTTCAAGTGGAACTCGCTCAACTTTTAGACCAGATGCCTCGCATGGTTGGAGCTTGGCACCAGAGTCACTCACGACCTGGCGCAGGAATTGGCACCAGGGGCCCTGGCGAAAAGGCACTTGAAACCGATCGCCGAAACATGCGCTTTCGCATCAGTCAAATTCGCAAAGAACTTGAGGAAGTAAAAAAGCACCGAAACTTGCACCGAGAATCCCGAAAAAGGCGCGAGGTTCCCCGCTTTGCGCTGCTCGGATACACCAATACCGGCAAAAGTACTCTCTTAAATCTTTTAACTAATTCAGCGGTACTAACCAAAAACATGCCTTTTTCCACTCTTGATCCAACAACGCGAAAAGTTTATCTTTCTGAATATCAGTCGGCACTATTAACCGATACAGTGGGTTTTATTCGAAATCTGCCACCTCAACTTTTGGATGCCTTTCAAGCAACTCTTGAAGAAACATCTGACGCCGACGCTTTAATTCACTTAATTGACCTGGCCAGCCCCAACCGAGACAAACAAATTCAAGTTGTGAGCGAACTCATCGTGAAGTTTGGCTGGGACAGTAAACCCATCTTGTATGTTTTTAATAAATGCGATGTGGCTAGCATTGCAGAACAAATGAAGGTTAGTTTATTCCCGAGAGTTTTTGTTAGCGCCCTAACCGGAGAAGGAATTGAAAATCTTAAAAAGTCGATGATCACACTTCTAGATACACTCAAAACACAGTTTGAACTTTTTATTCCAAAATTAGACGAGCACAAAATTTATGACTTAGCCCGCGACGCAAATATCATCAAATCAGAACCGGGCTCGCAAGGAACGCTTTGTGTGGTGTCGATGGAGAGTCGTAATCTTTCGCCATGGAAAGAATACTTGGTAAAGAAGCCCTAAATAGAACATGACTGAGGCAAAAACCTCAGTCATTTTAATTTTTTATCCCTGGAGGGTTGGATTCAAAATACTAAATTAAATACCGAATGCGCCAATGTCGGAATTTCCTGAACCAGGTTTGTTATCATTTGGATTGATAGCTGTTCCTGCTACAGTTGTATTGCCGATCGGCATAGTGGCCACGCTACTGCTTGCCGCTGGACTGTTTGCTTTGATCTCATTTTGAGCCTGACGAGTCTCACTCTCAGCAAAACCCAAATGAGGTAAACACCATACGATAAGTTGCGCACGTGATTTAACGCTCATTTTTTTATAAATGTTCGTTAAATGAAATTTTACGGTTTTCTCGGTTACAAATAACTGATTGGCCACTTCTTTGTTAGAGAGTCCTTTTGAGACTAACTCTGCGACTTCAGCTTCTCTGTTTGATAAACCTTTTTGTAAAAGGGCATCTCTGAGCATCCTTGCTCCTCCCACGTTAATGAAAGTTAATAATACTTACGTTCAGGTCGTCCCACTTTAGTATTGGCTTCCTGCCAAACTATGGGTCTTCCTGTATTAAAGTCTGACAGTATATTTTTGAGATTTCAAGTGGTTTGGACTCTAGTTTAAGAAAACTGGACCGATAAATAAACAGATGGTCGGTTAATAGTTTAAAAAGGAGCCGCATATGTTCGCGCCTGAAACGAAATTCTTGGTGATTGATGATTTTGCAACTATGCGAAAAATCATCAAAAAAGTGCTAGCAGAACTTGGGTTTAAAAACGTCCAAGAAGCCGATGACGGTAAAACAGCACTCCCCATGCTAAAATCCGCCGCAAACGAAGGTTCTCCCTATCAAGTAATTATTTCTGACTGGAACATGCCCGGTCTTGCTGGAATTGATTTGTTGAAGGCTTGTAAGTTGGATCCCCAACTAAAGGGCACTCCGTTTATGATGGTTACTGCTGAAAGCGAACAGAATAATATTATCGAGGCCGCGAAAGCAGGGGTTTCAGACTATGTTGTCAAACCCTTTAATGCAGCTACATTGAAAACAAAATTAACTAACATGTACAAAAAGCACGCAGCCTAATTTTAGAGAATATGAAGGGGAAAACTATGGGTGCAGCACCAAACGTAAATACGAATCCACTACTCGACAGAAAGCTTATTAATGCCTTTGTTGATGGCGTCACGAGAACCCTTGCCACAATGGCATCGACTGAAACAACAACTGGCGCGCCGACAATTGAAAAGGAATTTTCGACCAAAGGAGATGTGGCTGGCCTCATCGGTATGGTGGCAGGGACGATGAAAGGCACCCTCACAATTAGTTTTGAAAAAGAGGCCGTCTTTCAAATATTAGAAAACATGCTCGGCGAGAAATATACAGAGCTCAACGATCAAGTGGCGGACGCTGTCGGAGAACTCACCAATATGATATACGGGTGTGCAAAAACTGCCCTCAACGAAATGGGCTATGGCTTTGAAATGGCCATTCCTACGGTTGTCATGGGTAAAGCGAGAATCAAAAGTTTTCATACGGGAGCAACGCTCGTGATTCCCTTTACCTGTACTACCGGTAAATTCTTTATTGAAATCACCGTACAAACATGAAGGAAGTACCCGCAATGGAAGGAGCATCTCAGAGCAAAGTTGATGTTCTTGTCCTGGGACCTTCTAACCAAATTAGAGCTGAGCTTGGCAAAATCTTAACCGGCTATCAGCCCTACAATTTAGTGCAATATATTTCGATCGACCGATTTCTGACTTCTGCGGACGACGCTGTAAACCCAATGCTCGCCATCGTAAGTGCTGATAGCGACACCAGCAAAACATGTGAATGGGTGCAATCAGCAAAAATGAACTTTCCGCACGTCCCCGTTTTAGTCCTGCACGACTCAAATGCCACGCTTGATTTTCGTAAAGCCAAGAAAAATGGCGCTAGCTACGTTATGCACCTTCACTACGATAAAGAATTTATTTCGGATCGTATTTTACAGCTCGCACCGATTGATATCGACGGCGACAAAATACCTATGTCGGCGCTTATCGCTATCCACGTTGACGATTTTGAACCAGGCACAAAAATCGATTTTAATCTCTACGTGCACCTACCCTCGAACCACAAAACTATTATGTTTCGCAGACAAGGCTCGGTACTAGACGATAAGGCTATCGCAAAAATTAGCGGTTCGGCGGGACAAAGGGTTTATGTTAAAAAAACCCAGCTGCGCCAGTTTTTTAAATACGCCACCCAGGTTTTAAAAATTCGAAAGGCAGAAGACTCGATATCTCTCACAGAAAAATCACAAAATGTTAAAAGCGAGATTCAAACTATTATGTCTTATTTTCTAGATGGAGACGATGCCGGCTATGAGCATGGTAAGGTTATTCTTGAGCGCTGCGAAGTCATTTTAAAAGAGCTTGGGGTGTCAAAAAAATGGAGCCCCGAAACAATGTTTAAAAAAATCGTCGGTCACTGTGGACAAAATGAATCAATCTATAACGATTGCATGAACCTTTGTGCTTACGGCGCTCTATTTGCGCGGGTCTTAGAATGTAATGAAGAAGACATTAGAATTGCGGCGCTAACCGGCCTCTTAGGCAATATTGGTCTGGCAGGACTGTCCTCCCAAATTCATATGAAACCAAAAGCCAGGTGGACCCTTGAAGAAAAAGCCGCTTTTGAAAGGTATCCCATCGACAGTGTCTTAATGATAAAAAGAAAAAAGGTGCCGCTTCCTCCAGAGATCTCAAAAATTATTGAGCAACACCGAGAATTGTTAGACGGCTCAGGCATTCCCCATAAACTTAAAGGCACTCAAATTTCAAAGCTCGCACGCATTATTTCGATTGCAACTAAGTTTCAATCTCTGTCGTCAATTAAGGATGATAAAATCTCGTTTACTCCGTCTTCAGCCTTAGATCACATGGTAAGCGAAAATACCAAACTCCAAAAAATGCCGCTAGACCCTTTGATGTTGCAGAAACTTGCGGCTTTTATGAAAATTCAAACCCAAAAATTGGGCCCTGCGAAAATCGCATCTTAAATTGCGTCTTAATAATTTCTGAGTAAATGGTCGATGGGTCTTGTTAAGTTTTGGCTATAGATTTTAACCAGCTCGACAATTTTTGGCCAAGGCTTAAGTGACTCTGACTTTTCAATATTCATGATTTGGCTGCGTACTATGGTCAAGACATCTCGTAAAATCTGTTTTTCTAAAAATTCTTTTGCCAATTCCTCGCGATCCGATTCCCCATTCAAAATCTTTTGAACCTTCTGAAATATCGAATCGCTAAGATTAGGAAATGTTGAAACATAAGAAACCAACAAGAGATTCAAGAAAGACAAGCTGGACTCCATGTCTTCTTTGTTCCCATAAAATGCGATGATGTCCTCAACCATTTGAACCAAGATTCCTAGGTCCCTAAAACTCTCTGATATGCGCTTAGCCTCTTTATCTGAAAGGCCAACAATTAAAGCAGTTCCGTAAACAGGCATTTCAAAAAGAGCTTGAGCCTTTCGAGATACTATCTCCTGGTATTCAGAAATTAGTCTCCCTGGCAAATTCGCCGACCGGTTCACCGAACTGCCCCGATAGTCCAAGTTAAGCAATCCCAATTGGGCCTCATGGACCTTCAACGAAAAATCCATGACTGTAATTAGTAAGCGATTTTTAATGCCATCGTTAATCGGAATTTGCCCTAAGCTTAGTGGAATTAAGGCTAAAAAGCTCGAAGTCGCAATTTGGCTCTCATAAATGCTCTTAAGGTCTTCGGCAGTAGAATTAAAATCACTGTTCAGAATTTTTTGAAGACTTATTTCTGAAACACGATAGGCATTATTAAAAATTTCGCAGCCACAAGCCCAGCCCAAAACATCTTTCGAGCGAATGCCTAGATTTTTGGCAACATCGAGGCAGATCTTAGCCCTTAATTTCTTATTTGTAGTCAGATGGTAGTCCATTAAAATGTCATCTAATTTTTTTGCCGACTGACTCTTGTACACTCCCTGAATAAAATCATCGACGAGGTCAATAGGTTGGACATCCTTATTAACTGAATTTGGTAGTGATAAACCAGTTACAAAACTCAAATGTCCTCCTGACATACTTGCTTGCCGTTTATTGTAATACGAAGCGAACCTAACTTCACAATTGTTTATGTGCTGCGGCGCCAAAATGGTTGGCCAAAGTCCGAAGTATGCGCGCATGATAGTACTTTTAGTCTAGGGAACGCAGCCAAGATGGGCCAAGTGGCCACTTACAAACAAGTTGGTGCAAATAAGAAATTTCTCGATAATCCTTATAAGTACGAACTATAAATGAAAAGGAGCTCCCTATGAAAAATAAAATGAAAAATAAAATTCTGTTGGCTCTGTTTCTGGTTCTCCCTATGATTGCCCAGGCCACCGACGATCAAAGTACGACTACATTCAAAGTGAAAAATCTGGCTCGCGACATAAAAAGTCAGCTCTTCCGTCAAGTCCCTGGGATTTCACTACATATTGGTGAAGGAAGTGATCAAGTAAGTGGTAACTCGGGTCTAGGCATTCGCTTTACCAACGCAATTAATCAAAGGTTTGGATTTGATTGGGGCATTAACCTTGATACCAGTCGATCCTTTTTGTTGGTCACAACTGACCCTTCAATAACCTATAGTCTCAATTCTCGGTCGTATCTTTTGGCGGGGTTTAACTATGCCGTGCCGACAAATGCGAGAATCAATTCCGTCCCCGTTCGAGCCGACTGGGGTCTTCAATATGGCTTTGGATATCTCGCGAATCTGAAAACTGACCGGCAGTGGGCCATTGAAGTTATCTATCGACAAGTTAATCTACAGGCTCAAATCAACTCGGAAGATCTCCAATTTGCAGGCCTTCAAGTTCGCACCACTTACTTTTTTAATTAATTTTTTTGAAGTGCTTCTAACTGCAAAAGAATTTCTTTAGCAGTTTTATTTTTAGGTAACGCCACACCAAAAAGATCATCGATTTGGCGGCCCCAAGTAAGGACTCTGGCCCATCGAATTGTTAGCCCCAGTTGCGTCAAAGCCTTGACCGCGTTAATGAGAGCACCTCGTTGATCAAGACCGCGGAAACTAAAAACAGTTTCTACTTCATCTTGGCTCACGATTTCTATATTTTCAAATTTTACTCGAGGTAAATCCGGTGACTTTAAGTTCATGTTTAAAAGTTTTTTAAATTGCTGAGGGTTATTTGCCTTAATTTCAAACCAGTCGTAGACACCATATGTCGGTAAAGTTTGAACCACGGCTTGGTGAAAACTCCCACCTCCCGAAAATATCCTCTCAACAAATTCAAAAAAGATCCCCGGCTTATCGTGGAGCCGATGAAATCTCACCCAGAAACGACTTTTGTGTGATTTGGGCACAAATATTTTGGCGGGTAGGTCTTTCTCGCAGGATTTAAGCATCATTAAATCTTCGAGCAAAACCTTGTGTGGAAGACTCTCTGTGAGTATCGGATCGAGTGCCTGTCTCGCTTCATTGGGTAATTCCACTTTTTTCTTTTTAGCATATTCGAAAAACTTTACAAACTGACTGGCCTCGGTTTTATTCATTACTGATACACAATCCTGTAACAGCCCCGCCTTCCAGGAGTTCCATGCTTCAGGGTTTGTTGCCTTAATGTCGATAGCGGTAAAAACGGCTAAACGATTCAACCGATCTCCTGTCGCACCCTGATCACTTAACTCGGCCCAAGTTTTGCTTGATCGCAGATTTTTCCGAAACGCCGTACGAGATAAGATTAAATGTTTTTCAACAACCCATGCCACTTCATCCATTAATTTCTTTGAAAAGCCCCAAGATTTAAAGTCCTCTCTAACATACTTGCCGCCTTCGATCTCATGGGGTTGCCCACTCCCTTTAGCTATATCATGATAGATGCATGCCCAAAGCATGACTTGCCAATCAAAATCTTTAAACCCTTTTGTAATACTGGCGACGCCTTCAAGCGAGCGAGGCCGTTTGTAGAGGCGCAAAGTCGTTTTTAAAGCTTGTAAAATATGAGCATCAACACTGTAGCGATGATATTGATCATGCTGAACCAAAGCAAAAATCGGCCGTAACCGAGGAATGCAGCGATCAATAAATCGGGCTCCAAATAGTGATTTTAAAAAATCCTCGCTCTGTTCAATACGAATATATTTACTCAACATTTGTCCCATCTGATTTGCGGGCAAACTCTTTGAAAATAAATCATTGAGATTTCTTCTGACTCTATACTGATTTAACAAGGTAGGGTTTTTATTAAGAATCTCAAAAGCCTTAGGCACTGAAGCTATTTGCGTGTTAGATTTTTCTATTAAACTCTCGCCCTTAGTACTTGCGACCGCAATAATCCAGTCTGAGTAAAAACTCACCCGTGAGAGTCCCAACTCTACTTGCCACATAAAGTCAGTTCGATTTTTATAGCCAAACCACTGGCTGATTTCCCCCTGAAGTTCGGCCACAAGCACGTCGCTGCCGCCTAGTAAGTGGTACTTTTGCCTGACTGTTAGATAAAAATTCTTGTAATAGTTTAGAACACTTAAAACATGTTCGATGTTATTAAATCTCTTAGGAAAAAGAGCCAGAATTTGTAGGCCCTGCTCTAAATCTCTTAAGCCACCGGCACCATATTTTATATTCGGCTCTAAAAAGTTAGCAATCGAATCGTGGCGCAGCGCCCGCGCCTTTCGCTCCTTCACCATGGCCCTCAGGAGCTCACGCGAAAATGAAGACCCTAGAGAATCAATCTTTTTAATCTGTTCTATTTTTTTGATACTTGTTTTTTCTAAAATGGCAGTCGCGTTCTTGAGAGCCAAAATATCAAAGGCTTCTACTCCTTGGGTCCAATCGCTGATATCTTCGGGATAACGATGTCTTAATTTAAGTCCCAGTTCGTTTAGTTTCTCAATGACAATCTTTGTTTTATCCTCGAGGCCCACAAAGAGAACGTCAAAATCAGATAGGGGGCAGAGCTCCCCTCGCGCCCACGAGCCCAATTTTATGGGTTCCGATTGCTCCCAACCATTAATAGAATCAAAACGCGAGAGCAGCTTTTGGGCTAACCATTCTGAAAAGTCGCGATTCGAAAATTGAATTGATTTTTTTTCGTTCCCATCAAGGAGAGGATACGGAGGCTTTAATACCTTTTCAGCTTCGATTTTTTCGGTTTCGGTTAAAAATAATTTTGTTGCCACTCAGATATCTTATTCAATGCATCGAGTGGCGTCATCTTTTCAATGAGAACAGTGCGCACTTGTTCGCCCAAATCAGTGAATTTTTTAGACTGTTCCGTATTTTGGTCCAGGCCAAAAGTTAAACTTAGTTGGCCTCTCCCCGAATCAGACTCCAGTACCTTAAGTAAGCATTGCGCACGTTCAGTCACACTAGCGGGCAATCCTGCTAATTTGGCCACCTGAATTCCGTAGGACTTGTTGGCGGGACCCTCGCGCAAAGTATATAAAAAGGTCATGGCGCCATTTTTTTCATGAATACTCATGTGGTGGTTTTTTATCCTATGATTTTTTTCCGACAACTGAGTGAGTTCATGATAATGGGTAGCAAAAAATATAAGGCTTCCAGAACTCTCAAGCAAAAATTCTAAAATCGACTGCGCAAGACTTAAACCGTCGTAGGTGCTTGTGCCTCGGCCAATCTCGTCGAGAATCACCAAAGAATTTCCATCAGCACTTTCTAACATTTCAGCCGTCTCACTCATTTCAACCATAAAAGTTGATAACCCTTGAGCTAAAGAGTCACTAGCACCAATTCTGGTAAAAAATCTATGAAACAACGGCATGCTCATTGCGACTGCTGGTACAAAACTGCCGATTTGAGCCATTATAACTAAAACGGCGACCTGGCGCATGAGGGTACTTTTGCCGGCCATATTGGGGCCGGTTAACAAAAGGCAGTCGCCAAAACTTAATTCCACATTATTCGGCACAAAGTTTTTACCAATCTTATTTTCAACTACAGGGTGTCGGCCGTTTTTAATTTCAAGTTTCTTATCATTTTTAAATTCTGGCCGCACGTAGTTATCTTGTAATGCCAGCCAAGCCAGCGATGTTACAACGTCACATTCGCTCCAAAGCTTAGCGAATGTCAGTAAAGTGCCGAGTTGAGAAATCACTTGTGTTTTAAGTTCTGAAAAAAGCTGTCCCTCTAACTCTATACGTCTGGCCTTTGCTGACAGAATTTTATTTTCTAACTCTTGAAGCTCCGGAGTGATATAGCGCTCGGCCTGGGCCAGCGTCTGCCGACGAATATAGTTTTTAGGGACTTTTTCTAAATGTGTGTTTGTGACTTCAATATAGTAGCCAAACACATTGTTAAATCTAATTTTTAAACTAGAAATACCGGAGTTAAGTTTTTCGCGGGCCTCGATGGCGTTTATAGCTTTCTCGGCATGGTCAGAAAGACCAACAAGTTCGTCAAGTACGTTATTAAACCCATCGGCTATAACTCCCCCTTTGGCGATACTGACTGAAGGTTCTTCACGAAGAGTATTTTCAATTAACGATATCACGCCTTGGACCTTTTCAAGATCTAGCGGTGAATAAGATAGATTCTTATCAGCTCGGCTAACTTCAACTCCCACTTTAAGAGAGTTACTCAACGAGATAAAATCTCGGGGTCCACAACTGGGATTAACGATTTTACCGATTCTTCGTTCGACATCAAACATTTGAGAGAAAAGTGTACGTACTCTTTTAAGACCTGAAATATCACTCAGCCAAAATCCCAAATGATCTTGCCTGGCTTTGATTTTATTAAGGTCCAAAAGCGGAAAGCGCAGCCATGATTTAAGTAACCGACTGCCAGCGGCAGTTTTCGTGAGGTTTATGGCGTCAAAGAGACTGCCCTTCACTTCACCTGCGTAATTCTCAAAAACCTCTAAATGCCTAATGACCGTTGGAGAAAGCACTAATCTTTTTAAGATAGAACGATTTTCAAATTCCGAGATGGTATTTAATAGGGACTCGCCCTGCATGTGTACAGCATAAGCCAAAAGTCGCTTGGCAGTATCGGGGAGGTTTTTATGCTGAGGGGTATCGATAAGCCGGTCAAACTTGGTAATGACAGGGCCCGAAAGTATCTTTAATTGTAAAAGTTGGTTGGCATGGTCGCTACACACGATGATTTCTTTAGGAGACAAGAGCTCAATGAGACCAGCAAAATCCTTTGTGAGTCCTAGGGAATTTTTTTTGCCAAGAAAATAAAAACCTTCACCCGTTGTGGCATCTAAAAAACACAGTGTTTCTCTATCGACACTGCAAATATAGTTGGCCTTGGAGCCATCGAGAGTTTCGGGATCAAATACCATTCCGGGACTTAAAATTCGAGTCACAGCTCGCTTAACAATGCCCTTTGCTAAAGCGGGATCTTCAATTTGATCACAGATAGCAACGCGAAATCCCGATTCAAGAAGCTTATTAATAGGACCGGCAACACTATGGTAAGGCATTCCACACATGGCTGTTTCATCAGCATTTTTTTTATTTCTCGAAGTTAAAGCAATATTAAGTACGGGTGCCGCAACTCTGGCATCATCATGAAATAGCTCATAAAAGTCACCCATCCGAAAAAATAAAAGCTCATCTTTATGGGCGGCCTTTATCGACCAATATTGTTGCATTAAAGGTGTCATTTGGTTTCATATACCACAATTCTCGTAAGCTGCCAGGCCCTATATGGGAAAAACTTTTTTTTTCTAGAATTATAAACAGTTTTCACTTAAAACAAAAGTTCTTGGAGGGACTTATTGGAGTCAATGAAACCAGAGCTGATAGTTTCTGCAAAAGACGTGCATAAATCCTTTCAAAACAAGCCTGTTTTGCGTGGAATCAATCTCAATATGGAGGCCGGCGATCTCACTGTTCTCATCGGTCCCTCAGGTTGCGGTAAATCCACATTTTTGCGCTGTCTGAATGGCTTAGAGTCAATCGATAGTGGCGAAGTCTTGGTTAATAAAATCAAATTGCGCAGCTCTAAAGAAGTCGGACTTAGTGAAATTGATTCCGGCTCCCTATTGGTAAGACAAAGCGTCGGAATGGTCTTTCAAAGTTTTAACTTATTTCCGCATTTAACAGTGCTAGAAAACATCATGAAATCTCCTATGGTGGTTAAAAAAATTTCTCGAGAAGCGGCCCGAGAAAAAGCTCTCTACCTTCTTAAGAAAGTGGGTCTTGACAGCCATATAGAACACTACCCCTATGAACTTTCCGGTGGGCAACAACAACGAGCGGCCATCGCGCGTGCGCTGGCTATGGAACCAAAATTATTACTCTATGATGAACCAACAAGTGCATTGGATCCCATGCTCGTTGACGAAGTACTGCAGGTTATGAAGCAACTGGACCAAGAAGGCATGACTCAACTGGTGGTCACTCACGAAATGCGCTTTGCTCGTGATGTAGCTGATCATATTGTCTATATCGAGGATGGTTCAATTGTTGAAATGGGTAGTGCCAATCAAATCTTTGGCAAGCCTCAAGACGAACGCACTCGAAAATTTTTAAAACACTTTATTTGAAGACGCCGCTGAAGGAAGGCACTGAATTGAAGAATTTTATTATTTCTTTTTTTATAATTGGGCTTTTTTGTCCGACACTTGGGTCGCCTCTTTGGGCCGACACCCTTCGTTGGGGCGCCGATAGCGAAAGTGGCGCGCCTTACGCCTTTAGGGATCCCAAAAATCCCGAACTTCTAATAGGCTTTGAGGTCGATCTCGTAAAAGCGTTGGCACAAGAGATGGGGCTAGAGCCTCAACATGTGCAAAATAAGTGGGAAGGCCTGGTCGAGGGTCTCAAACGAAAAGATTACGACCTCGTCGTAAACGGCCTCGAAATTACCGAAGAGCGTAAACACGAAGTCGGCTTCTCTGTCCCCTATTATGTGACCTACCAGCAGCTCACTGTCAGAAAAACATCTTTTGATATTAATTCTCTCGACGATCTTATTGGTCATAAAGTAGGAACACTCGACGGCTCACTTGCTCTAAAAATACTGCAAGAAAAATCGGGTATTGAGGCTCTCGCTTACGACCAAGAGATTCACGCTTATAATGATTTAACCATGGGTCGAATTGATGCCGTTTTATTGGATGCTCCCATCGCGCTTTATTATGCAGGTCCCAATCCAAAGCTAAAATCGGTCGGCAAGCCAATTGGTCGCATGGAATACGGCATAGCTGTGAGACCTAAAGATAGCGTCCGACTCAACGAAATTGATTTGGCTTTAAAAAAATTAATAGTCGATGGCACGCTTAAAAAGATTTTTGAAAATTGGGCTCTGTGGAATTCCGTAATTGCAGAGAGTTGGGGGCAGGATTCAAAAATTAAAACGCCACCCACCGCTTTCGAGAATTACCTCGAGTCCACAGGACAAAAACGATCCTGGATAGATAAAGCGCAGCAATACATCAGTTTTTTACCCCTGCTTGGTAAAGGGGCCCTCCTTACTCTCAAAGTTAGTATTGCTTCGATGATCCTCGCTATTCTTATTGGATTGGGCGTGGCGCTGATGCGCCTTTACGGTCCGAAACCATTTTCAATTTTAGCCCTCAGTTTTGTCGAAGTCTTTAGGGGCACGCCTCTGTTGATTCAGCTCTACCTTATTTTTTACGGATTACCACATTTCGGAATTAAATTGGATCCATTTTTTGCTGCTGTTGTGGGGCTCGGTCTTAACTACGGTGCCTGCGAGGCCGAAAATTATCGGGCCGGTATTTTATCTGTACCACGCCATCAAATGGATGCCGCCCTTGCGCTCGGCATGTCTCGCTTTCAAGCGCTTCGGCATATTATTTTACCCCAAGCCGTGCGCCTGGTAATTCCCCCTGTTACCAATGACTTTATTGCCTTACTCAAAGATTCCTCACTGGTATCTGTTATCACGATGGTGGAACTCACCACCATCTATGGACAGCTGGCCTCAACCTATTTTGATTATCTCGGAATTGGAATTCTCGCTGCCGCTGTCTATTTTGTGATTGGTTTGCCGTTCGTACGCCTATCCCGGTATTTTGAAAGTCAAATGGCTGGCGACCGCTCGCGCTTGGCTAAGGTAAAAAGCTAACCCTAGTATATTGTTTTAGAGCTATGCTTTACGGTTATAATCCTGCCCCCAACCACGGCCCTTTCCATTTGCCCACATGTGTTTTCACCAATTCTCACTCTACTCGTGTCTTCAAATATTAAGTGCAATTTCTCCTTCGTGGTAGTTTTACAGTTGGC
>Ga0163151_10000934_pt1 | contig 50588 bp, 32 predicted proteins | sample OliLakLV19MP5IB2_FD_145596 | JGI IMG/M metagenome (GOLD analysis project Ga0163151, IMG submission 145596) | Freshwater microbial mat bacterial communities from Lake Vanda, McMurdo Dry Valleys, Antarctica - Oligotrophic Lake LV.19.MP5.IB-2 | ecosystem: Environmental > Aquatic > Freshwater >...
ATTTTGCCACTCCATACCATAGTTGGGAGCGTGGCGCAAATGAAAACATGAACAAACTAATCAGACAGTATTTTCCGAAAGGAATGAGTTTTGAAACCATCACTAACCAACAAGTAGAATATGTACAACACCAGTTAAACAACAGACCAAGAAAAAAATTGAATTTTTCTTCACCGAATGAATTTTTTAATACATTTATAGATAATAATAACCAAAATCAAGTTGCATTAGTGACTTGAATCTACCTTTTACTTATATGAAAACACTCTTTACTATTCTTTTTTCGCTTTCAGCACTTCTTGCGAGCGCACAAGCCAATTGTTCTGCACCTGCCACAGGATTTACACCTATCAATGACTTGGGAGCATCTGCCTCTCCTGTAACGGGACTAATGGGCGGCTTGTATCCTAATGGATCTAATTTTATACCACCAACACATAAAATAGGAGGACTTCAAATGGCATCTCAGGTTGAATGCCTGAATGCGAACGGAATCCCTGATGCGGTAAACGGAAAAATTGTTTGGCTCAGTATTGGCATGTCCAACTGCACGCAGGAAACACAGCAGTTTATGCCTCAGGCAAATGCTTTTGTAGGAAAGAACCCAAAACTTACTTTGGTAGATGGAGCACAGGGAGGACAACCCGCCCAAATTATTTCTTCTTCCTGGAGTGCTGGCTATGCAAATTTTTGGACTACGGTGGGAACTCGTCTTTCCAACGCAGGCGTTACTGCAAATCAAGTACAAATAATATGGCTGAAAGAGGCAAATCAGGCCGGCACTACTTTGCCACAGGTTTACTATGATTCACTGGTAATTCAGCTTAAGCGAATTAGCAATGAACTTAAGACTAGATTTCCAAACGTAAAGCTATGTTACCTAGCAAGCAGAATTTCTGCTAGGTATGCTACTACAACGCTCAACCCCGAGCCCTATTCTTACTGGACCGGATGGGCGGTAAAAAAAGTAATTACTGATCAGATAAATGGAGATGCGCAGTTAGCTTATTCAGGAAATAATGCAAAAGCTCCCTGGCTTTCCTGGGGAATCTATATGTGGTCGGATGGCAGCACTCCCCAGTCAAGTGATACGAGCGTGTATTTTGTTTGTCCTACCGATTACCAGAATGATGGAACTCATCCATCTACCATTGGTGCGCAAAAGGTTGGCGCACATCTTTTAAAATTCTTTTCTACGGATTCCACCTGCACGCCTTGGTTCCTTGGAGCAGGATGTACCTTGGGAACTTCGGTACAAGCAGAGGATCAGGAGAACGACATTTCATTTTTTCCGAATCCTTCAAATAGGGAGCTCACGATCTACAGTCCTTTGGTTACCATATACAATATTCAGATTTATGATGTGTTTGGTAAACTTGTTTTTGAAAAGACAACGGATCAAAACAGAGAGAAAGTAGATCTGAATATGACGAAAGGAGTATATTTCCTGAAGGTGGAAGATAAATCAGGAAATCATTTTAGTAAAATCGTGGTGAGGAATTAACTTGCCATCTCTACCCAATCTCCCCCGGCTTTTATCAAGCCAATGAGCTCTTCCACGGCAGTTTCGGAAGGAATGTTTCTTTTTACAACTTCCTTGCCCTTGTATAGCGTGATTTTTCCTACTCCGGTTCCAACATATCCATAATCAGCATCAGCCATTTCTCCGGGACCATTTACTATACAGCCCATGATGCCAATCTTTACTCCTTTTAAATGCGAAGTTTTAGAACGAATCTTAGCGGTTGTTTCCTGCAAATCAAATAATGTTCTGCCGCAGGAAGGGCAGGAAATATATTCTGTTTTAGAAATCCTTGTTCGTGTAGCTTGTAATATTCCAAAGCCGGTAGAATTTATAAGTTGAGGAGAGGCGCAATTGTTTTGTTTGATCCATATTCCATCGCCAAAGCCATCTAATAACAACCCTCCTAAATCGGTTGCGCTATAAAGCTGAAATTTATCTTCCGATAAATCTTTATAGTTTCTTTTAATGATAACTGGAATATTATTTTCTTGGAGAGCCATAAACATGCTTCGCTGTTCAGCCATCCCGTGCTCGTTGGTAGTATCAAAAATCAATACTACATTTTTTTCCAGCTCCTGTAATTTGAATTTTGGATTTTGCAAAGCAACTACATCAACAACCACAAAATTTAGCTCTGCCGATTTTTCTTTTGAAGAAAAATATTCGCTTCCGCAAAACAGAGGGTAAGAACGGGTTTTGTTTTTTAAAGCCGCGTAGGTATCCGGACTATAAATTAAACCCAAGGTGCCAGGAATTTCAAAAGCTATTTTATTTCCCCCCAAATAAATAAAATCACAGGCCTGATCGGTTAAATTCCATTTATCAAGCGAAACGGAATAATTATACCCCACTGCAAAAAAAGATGCTGCAGTAATTTTTTCTTTATTTGAAAAATCTGCAATAACTCTTGGAACATTTCCGCCACCAATATTTAATATGGATGCAGCTTCTCTTCTCTTGTATTCGAAAGGAGAGTAGGTAGTCTTTAGTCTGGAGTCATTAGTTTCTAAACTTGATATTCTTTTATGATCAACTCTCTTGCTGTAACGCTCTGCAAGATTTTTTGCAACGGGAATTTCATATTCAGGCTCTTCTGTTAAAGAAACACGAATGGTATCGCCAATCCCATCTTCTAATAAAGTTCCAATTCCTACTGCGGATTTTATTCTTCCATCTTCACCATCACCAGCTTCAGTAACGCCAAGATGTAGAGGGTAAATAGGAAGGACCACCAGTTGCCCCGGCCTTAAAGGGAGAGCATTGCCACTACTCCCCCTTAGGGGATGGGGGCCGGAAGCTCTCCCTTTCATCTTATTCACCAGCAATCTATATGCTTGCACCATCACCTGTGCATTGCTTGCTTTCATGGAAATTATAATATCAAAAAACTTTTCTTCCTCGCAAATTCGTAAAAACTCAAAAGCACTTTCTACCATTCCAAGTGGCGTGTCTCCGTATCTGCTTAGTATTCTGTCACTCAACGAACCGTGATTGGTTCCAATACGCATAGCAGTGCCATTTTCTTTACATATTTTTATGAGAGGAAGAAAACGTTCACGAATTCTTTCAAGTTCTTCGTCATAGCTTTTGTCGGTATACTCTATATGCTCAAATTTTTTTCTATCTGCATAATTGCCTGGATTCACCCTAACTTTTTCCACAATGCGTGCTGCAAGTTCGGCAGCATTGGGAGTAAAATGTATATCAGCACAGAGGGGAGTTTTATATCCTCGCTTGCGCAATTCCTTTTTTATGTTCTCTAAATTTTTTGCTTCGTTCATGCTGGGAGCTGTAATGCGCACGAGCTCGCAACCAGCCTCAATCATTCGGATACTTTGTTCAACCGTTTTAATCGTGTCCATCGTATCGGTGGTAGTCATGGACTGTATGCGAATAGGATTGCTGCCACCAATTCCTACATCACCTACTTTTACTTCGCGTGTTTTGAGGCGCGAGTATTGGATGAGGGAATTGCAATAACTACCGGAAAGGGAGGTGACAAACATTTTCAAATTTAAGGAAAAAGGAGGAATGCATCCTGCAGAATTTATACCGATGCTCAATTGAGATTAGTCCATTTGATATGCCCGCCTTCGATCGGTCCGAAGGGCTCCTTCGGAGCATAATACCTGTTGCCTTTAGACTATTTGATATCAGGTAATGGTATTACTTTTTAAATGCCACAGCACACAAGGCACAGGAAATGTTACTCGGTCTTTACAAATTTCTGGATTGACTTTTTATGGTCCCCGTATAGGAGCTCCGCAAAATAAAGCCCTGATGGTAAATTTCGAACATCTACTTTGAGATGTGGCAGGTTCCCAAAGGACACCGTTTGCTTTACTTTTCCAAGCAGATCTCTGATAATAACCACTTCCGGAATTTCCCCGTAAACTGCAGAAGCATCCAACGTGATATTGAGAATATCTTTTACTGGACAAGGGGAAATACTAAAAGTTAAATCAGGTCCATTTTCATAGATACCCGTTGTTGAAGAGTTAAGGTACACGCTGTCCCACAACGTATCAGCGGCCAACTTGGCATTACCGGAAGACCAAACCACCACGATATTATTTCCTGCGTTAAAAAAAGTAGAGTCGAAGTTAATTACACAGTTGGTGCTAACACTGTCATTGGGATTCAAGCTAACGCTGCCTATCGTACAAAATAAAATTGGGGTAAATGCAATGGTATCAGTTGAGTAATAAACATTTATAAATCCAGAATAGGGTACACTGTCGATGTTCTTGACAACCACAGTTACTGTGGAAGTGTCGCTTAGGTTGGCTGTATCAGCCAGAGCAATAAAGGTGGTGCTGATGGTGCCACTCTGGGAGTACACTGCCGAAAATGCCGGTAGGAGCAGGCACATCAGGGCCATTAGTTTTCTTGTTTCATGCAGAATGATTACATAGTAATTTTTCATGGGTTTCTGGTTTCTTTACTCAAAGATAGAAGAATGGTAGGCAGATAGCTTTTTTTATTTCTATTTATCTTGCCCGTTCAAAAAGCATATATTTGTACTATTCTACTATGGATATACTGTCCGAAATAGTGCTGAATCTTACCAAAGAAGATTTACGTTTTTACAAATTGTTCAGCGCGCGATATGTGGCAGGCAAAGATCGTAAGGATCTGGTGCTGCTCGATTACATGCGGGATTCGCAGGAGCAGTATGACAACGACCTGATTTTTAGTAAGCTGTATCGTAGTCGGGATAAGAATGCCCTATACTCACTTAAGAACAGGCTTACCCACGATATTTCTCGCTCTTTGAGTGTTCAGCACTGCTTTAAGGACGAACTATTATACATATATCATTTACTTTTTCTGGTACGCCTTTTTTTTATGCGGAGCCAGTTCGCTGTGGCCCAGCATTTTTTAAAGAAAGCTGAAGCCGAGGCAAAACGTATTGAAAATTATGAGTTGTTGGATATCATTTACGGGGATTACGTAAAACTTTCGCATGAGCTTTTAAACATTAACCCGGAGGAATATATTCGGAAGAGGGCTGAAGCGCGAACTTATTCAGCGAACATTCTGGAGATGGATAATATTTTGGCGGTAGTTTATTATCGGCTGAAGACTTCCCAGAATTTTTCGGAGAAGGGGAGTCCAATCCTGAAGATGCTGGAAAAAACAGTGGACACTTTCGCGAAGGATAAAAGCATTAAGAAAAGTCCAAAGTTGAGATTTAAAATATACGGTGCTGTAACACAGATCCTGTTGCAACGTCACGAGTACGAAGCGTTGGAACAGTACTTACTCAAAACATATAAGGAGTTCGCGAAGGATAAACTTTTCGATAAAGAGAATCACAGCGTAAAACTTCAAATGCTTCACTATGTGGTGAATGTGCTTTTTAAGAACAGGAAATACCTGGATTCGCTGGAATACACTTCGCTGATGAATGATGCGATGCACGAATACGGAAAGCTGTTGTACGACAAGTTCCTCTTCTTTTATTATAATTCTCTGGTCATTAACCATTCTGTATTGGACAAAGACAAAGCTATTTCGGTACTTGAAGAGGTGCTGGCTAAAAAAACACTGGCAAACACCCCCTTTTACGAACTTTTTGTTTACCTGAACCTGGCCATATTATGGTTTGAAAAAAAAGATTTCAGGGCATCGGTTAAGTTTCTAAACAAGCTTTATTTACATGTTGAATTTAAAAACGCAGACACCGGATTAAAATTCAAAATTGCAATTGCGGAGCTGATCATCCGGTTCGAGCTTTTAGACTTTGACTTCCTCGAAGTGAAGATCAAACAGGTAAAGCGTCAGTTCAGGACCTTGCTTAGCGATCCTGATAATCAGCGGGAAAAAGGATTCCTGTCGATCCTTGCAAAATTGATTGTCAGCCCCCAGATTCGAAGCAACAAAAGCCTTCTTGCCATCATTCAAAAGTTTGTTTCTTCAAAAGAAGAGACGTTGAACGACACAGAAGTAATCAACTACGGTGCCTGGCTGAAGGGCAAGATTCAAAAGGGCTAACACCCACCCCAACCCTCCCAAATGGAGGGAACTGCACGAGCAAGTTCTCCCCCTTTGGTACAACAGAAGGTTGTGGGAATCCACTCCTTTGGAGCGAGCATAGCTCTGGAGGGGTGATCCATTCCATATTTGAACGGGCAAGATTTATTCAATTTCAGGTACCTCCTTTTCTTCTTTTCAGTCCACCTTTGTGTTGAAAGGCAACAACAACATGAACAATCTCAATAATACAAACCAAGCCCGGAGAGCAAAGTATCCGGCAAAAAACAGAATGAAAAAAATAATTTTTATTTTATTAGCAGCCTTGTCATTTCAGGCAAACGCGCAAAGTGCCTGCCAGGCTGGATTCACATTCACCATCAATACCAATACGGTAACGTTTACGAATACATCAACAGGTGCCATCCAGCCTTTTTATTACTGGAGCTTTGGAGACGGCAGCTATAGCATGCAGACCAACCCGATTCATACGTATTCGTTTAATGGAACTTTTATCGCATGTGTGACTCTGGACGACAGTATCCCTTCCACCACGTGGGGCTGTCATGACATTTTTTGCGATACAATTGTAATAACCAATGCACCTGTCACAGGAATTGAGGAAAGTGCAAATACGATTTCTTCTCTGCATAACTACCCTAACCCTTTTCATAACACCACCAACATCAGCTACACGCTGGAGAACAGCTCCTATGTGAGCATAGCGGTATACAACCAGATAGGAAGTAAGGTAGCGGATCAGGAGAACAGCGAAAAAAGCGCAGGTCGCCATGAGCTGGAATGGAATGCAGAAGCTCTCAGCGAAGGAATTTATTTTCTGGAAGTGAAAGCAAATAATTCCGTGATGACGAAAAAACTTGTAATCATAAAAAAGTAAAATCTAAACCCTAACACCCTTTTAAAACCAAAACACCAATGAAAATCAAATCACTCATGCTCGCAACGATTCTCGGACTGGGAATTATGTCAGCAATGCTAAAAGCGCAAACTAGCATCAACATCCAGCAATTCAGCGATTCAACATGGATTTCCTATTGCCCTGTTCCCGTTCAGGTAAATTTTGTAATGTACGGACAAGCAACGAACTATGCGCCCAATGCACCGATGAACATATCGGTGGATTTTGGCGATGGGAATACCTATTCCAATACTGTTAATTTATCAAGCGGATGGTTTTCGGATTGGTCTATTAGTAATACGTATAATTTCTCCGGCATTTTTTCCCTGAGATGCATTGTAACCGGTCCCGACTTAAATGCGGATACCGCTTATTACAGCATTATTGCCGGTGACACCTGCGGAACAATAACAGGAAAAATGTATGTGGACGCAAACAGCAATTGCAATTATAATGCTGGCGAAATTCTTCTTGCAGGAATGCCCGTTCGTTTGATGCAAGGAAGCGTTGTTGCCGGTTACAGTTACACCGACCAGACAGGCGACTATGCTTTTAACGTGCCAAGCAGTTTCACTTACGATGTAATTCCTGCGGTCAATATCAATAACTATGGATATGTTACTACTTGTCCGCCATCCGGCCAATATACGGGTGTAACGGCTCCTTCTTCAAATCTTGATTTCGGAATGAATTGCCTGCCAGGATTTGATTTAGTTGCGCTTAATTCAGGAACTGGTTTCAGGCCGGGATTTACCGCAACTGTTCGTCCCAAGGCATTAAATACTTTCTGTCAGCCGGTCAGCGGCCAACTTGAATTGATTCTCGATCCGCTCACTTCCTACGTTTCATCAATTCCTGTTCCGGTTAGTGTGAACGGAGACACCCTCAGGTGGAATTTCTCTAACCTTAATAACTCCAATTACTGGAACTCGTGGAATGCTTTTGCGCCTGCCGTTACTGTTTACACTTCTCTGAGTGCACAGATTGGCGACACAGTTTGCTTTACAACAAATGTTACTCCGCTTAGCGGTGATGTGAACACAGCCAATAACACAAACATCTTTTGCATAGATGTGAGAAATTCCTGGGACCCTAACATGAAGCAGGTAAGTCCTATCGGAGAAGGGCCTAACGGAAACCTTGCTCCAGGCACGTATGACATGGATTATACTGTCCATTTTCAAAACACAGGAAACGATACTGCCTACCAAATTTTCATCCTTGATACGTTGGATTCTGATTTGGATGCAGCCACCTTTCAGGCAATTTCCAGCACTCATAATATGGAAGTTGACATTCTTCCCGGAAATGTGTTAAAGTTCTTTTTCCCGAACATCATGCTACCGGACAGCAACATCAATGCAGCGCTCAGCAACGGGCATGTTACCTATACTATTCGCACAAAACCGAGTCTTCCTGTGGGAACACAAATCAAAAACACTGCTCGTATTTATTTTGATTTCAATCCTGCTATCGTAACCAATACTACGTTAAATACGATAGCAATTCCACTTGGAGTAAATGAAAACGCCAATGCAATTCAGGGAATTACTGTGTATCCAAATCCTGCAAGCAGTCAGGTGCTGGTAACGCTCACCAACAAGCAAGTAGGCGCGCAGTTAATTCTGGTAGATGCGCTTGGGCGGCAGGTGATTAGCGAAAAAACTACCCAACAGGAAGTAAGCCTGAATGTGAGCCATCTCCCTGCAGGAATTTATAATCTGATTATTAAATCTGATAAACAGATAGCCAGCGGAAGAGTGATTTTGATAAAATAGTGCGGTTTACCCCGTTAGCTATCGGGATATTTCTAACGGGGTTAACCCAGCCTGCGTCAGGCATTAAGTAGAAAAGACCGGAGGAAATTTTCCTTCGGTCTTTTTTTATTTTACATACTTCTTAATGAGTGTATCCGCCACAATGGTGCCCAGAATGATAGCTGCTCCAATATAAAAAGGACCAGACATTTTTTCGCTCTCCGTAAAGATGAAGGAAGCAAAAAGTATTCCATAAATAGTTTCTAAGTTCAATGTTAAGGTCATGGTATAAGGGCTAATATTTTTTAAAATAGCCACACCAATTATATAAGGAACGGTAGTGCAAACAATTGATAAAAGCAGTAAGTAAAACCAGTTAATAGAACTGATGTTATAAAACGTTGCAGTTTCGGGAGCAAATATATATATGAAGGCGCTTACACAAATTCCACTGCCTACCATTTCATATACGGATATTAGTCCGGCTTGAATATTTTTTCTAATCATAATGCTGTTTAGCACAGCCATCATAGAGGAAGTCAGAGCCGCCCCTACGCCCAAAAGTATTCCCAAGGTATATTGCGTTTCAACATTAAATATTAACAGCAATGCGCCAATTACAACAAGGCCAAAAAATATTTCGTACCACAGTACTTTGCGTTTAAATATTAAAGGCTCTAGCAAAGAGGTAAATAGAGTGCCGGTGGAAAAGCAAGCCAAGGTTACCGAAACGTTGCTCGCTTTAATGGCCCCATAAAAGCAAATCCAGTGCAAGCCCACTATGAGCCCGATGCCAAGTAATTGTAATATTATTTTTCTTGACGGGAAAAGAGGAGTCTTTGTATAAATCACATAACCAAGAATCCCAAAAAAAGTTATGATGACACGAATCCAAATTAATTGAAGAGCAGGAAGTGTAATGATCTTACCCAGTACTGCCGTCCAACCCCAAACAAAAACAATGAAGTGAAGTAAAAGTAAGTTTAATGTTTTTGGATTCACAGTACTAATTAGCTTTAAAGCAAGCACAAAGGAACAACTTTAGACTAATTTTCTGAACTTGTCGAAGGATATTTTTACTCGAAAATTCTACAAACTTCAAAACAATTGATTTTCTGCTTTTTAGAGGGAAGCGGAAGATAATTAACTCAAAAGCAAGCCGGTTTTTATTAAAAGCGTAAATTAAATACATGGTATAAGGGGAATATTAACATAAGCAATCAGTCTATGCAAATGAAAGCAAATTAAGAATTTTTTAGGCCAAGAATTGTAGACTTTCTATAGGGAATCGTACTAATCTATCTTTATTTGTTTCTATATTTGCCATCTTTAAAATCACCTAAAAAATGGCTTCAACCTCCTTCGCATCCCGCCACATCGGCCCACGAGAAAAAGACGTAACAATTATGCTTCAAAAGATTGGAGCAAAATCTATAGACGACTTAATCGATCAAACTATACCTGCAAATATTCGTTTGAAAAAACCGCTTAACATTCCAGATGGATTAAGCGAATTTGAATACCTGAAAGAACTAAAGTTAATTGCTTCACGAAATAAAGTTTTTAAAACATACATAGGACAAGGGTATTACAATTGTATTATTCCTCCAGTAACTCAGCGCAATGTTTTAGAAAACCCAGGATGGTACACTGCTTACACGCCTTACCAAGCTGAAATAGCGCAAGGAAGATTGGAGGCGCTTTTGAATTTTCAAACCATGGTAATTGATTTAACCGGATTGCCAATTGCAAATGCATCTTTATTGGATGAGGCAACGGCTGCCGCTGAAGCGATGCTGCTTTTTTTAAACTCCCGACCCAAATCCAAAGCTGCTGCGAATGTTTTTTTTGTTTCCGAAAAATGTTTTCCTCAAACCATCGCTGTGGTAAAGACCCGAGCCGTTCCGCTAGGTATTGAAGTGGTTGTAGGCGATCATTTGCTGCTAACAAATCTAGAAGATGTTTTTGGCGCTTTGATTCAATATCCCGATACAAATGGAAATGTTTTTGATTATAAAGAGTTTGTAAATAAAATTCACGCGTCCGAAGGGTTTGTCGCAGTTGCAACAGATCTAATGGCCTTAACACTTTTAACTCCTCCTGGAGAATGGGGTGCTGATATTGTTTTAGGAAATTCGCAGCGCTTTGGAGTTCCCATGGGATATGGCGGGCCACACGCAGCTTTTTTTGCCAGCAAAGAAAATTTTAAACGCACCTTGCCGGGCAGAATTATTGGAGTTTCGGTTGATTCATCGGGTAATCCAGCTCTTCGAATGGCGTTGCAAACTCGCGAGCAACATATTCGCAGAGAGAAAGCTACTTCAAACATTTGCACAGCCCAAGCATTGCTAGCTATAATGGCAAGTATGTATGGGGTATACCACGGACCCAAAGGCATAAAAGCAATTGCAGAAAAAATCCATCACCTTGCTTGTGGCATTGCAGAGCAGCTAGAAAAGTTAGGGCTACAACTAGAAAATAATATATTCTTTGACACAATTTCTGTTGCACTAACCGATAAAATTATTGTTCAGAAAATACTTTCCATAGCCGAAAGTAAACAAATAAATTTTCGTTACACAGAAAAAAATATTTCAATTAGCGTAGATGAAACCACTTCTGGCAAAGACGCAAAAGAAATTGTAGAAATCTTTTCTGAAGCGATGGGAAAAAATAGTTCAGTCCCATCACTCAATGGCGAGATCAATAAAAGCGTAATCAGATCCTCTGCGTTTGTGCGCAAGTCTGAGTTTATGATTCATCCTGTTTTTAACACGTACCATTCCGAAACAGAAATGATGCGTTACATAAAACGCCTAGAGAATAAAGACTTATCGTTAACGCATTCGATGATTTCGCTTGGCTCGTGCACTATGAAGCTAAATGCAGCTGCGGAGCTGTACCCTATCACCTGGCCTGAGTTTGCAAACATTCATCCATTTGCTCCGGCAAGTCAAACCGAAGGCTACAAAATGGTTATTGATGAATTAGAAAAATCACTTTGCGAAATTACTGGCTTTGCAGCAGTGTCCTTTCAACCTAACAGCGGTGCACAAGGAGAATATGCGGGACTGTTGGTCATTCAAGCCTATCACAGCAGTAAAGGAAACGCAAACAGAAAAGTAGTTTTAATCCCTTCTTCTGCACATGGCACTAACCCGGCAAGTGCAGCCATGGCAGGCATGCAAATAGTAATTGTTAAATGCGATGCGAATGGAAACGTGGATGTAAATGATTTAAAAGAAAAAGCAGAAAAATATAAAGAGAATCTTTCTTGTTTAATGGTTACCTATCCATCTACACACGGAGTTTTTGAAGAAGCCATCACGGAAATTACAAAAATCATTCACGATAATGGCGGTCAAGTTTATATGGATGGAGCAAATATGAATGCTCAAGTAGGACTCACCAGTCCTGCAACCATTGGAGCGGATGTTTGTCATCTTAATCTGCATAAAACATTTGCAATTCCTCATGGTGGAGGCGGCCCCGGCATGGGACCCATTGGAGTTGCTCCGCACCTAGCACCTTTTTTACCTTCTCATTTTGTTACAGAAAAAAATAGCATCGAGAATGCTGTATCTGCTGTATCGGCTGCTCCTTACGGAAGTTCATTAATACTTTTAATTTCTTATGGTTATATAAAAATGTTAGGGAAGCAGGGCGTTACTGATGCTACCCGCTACGCAATATTAAATGCAAATTATATGAAAGATGTTCTTAAAGAACATTATCCAATATTGTTTGTTGGAAAAAATAAAAGAGTAGCTCACGAAATGATTTTGGATTGTGTTGAATTAAAACGCAGATCCGGTGTTGAAGTAGCTGATATTGCTAAGCGATTAATGGATTATGGCTTTCATGCTCCTACCGTTTCATTTCCTGTACAAGACTCCTTAATGGTAGAACCTACGGAAAGTGAATCATTAGCGGAGCTTGATAAATTTTGTGACGCTATGATTTCAATCCGAAAAGAAATTGAAGACATCGCATTAAAAAATGCAGACGCAAAAGATAACGTTCTAAAAAATGCTCCCCATACTGCTAACGTTTTAGTTTCCGATAATTGGACTCATTCGTACTCTCGCGAAAAAGCAGGCTTCCCTCTTAAGTGGGTTCGTGCAAGTAAATTTTGGCCTTCAGTAGGAAGAGTAGACAATGCACATGGCGATCGAAATTTAGTTTGTTCTTGTCCTCCTATTGAGAGCTATGCAACACAGGAAATTTAAAGTATCATATTATTAAGGTAAAGCAAATATTTATCGGTTTTAATAAAAAACGAACGCTTTTTATAAAAAATTAACAATTTTTATAAAAATTCCATCAAAAACTGCGTTTTTGAAGTTTAAACAAAGAAATATTTGTGCAGACCATCTAAAAGTTATACCTTAGCTTTCTGTTTAAAAGGAAGGGTGTACCCAAAATTTAGTTATTAACAAAAAAATATTAGAAGTTAACAACCCAAGTTTCACTATGAAAAAGATACTATTAACTGCTCTATTATCTGTATCAGTAATTTTTGTTTTCGGGCAACAAGACCCACAATTTACTCAAAACACTTTTTTAAGAATGCCTGTAAATCCAGGCTATGCTGGAACGAGTGGATCGCTTTGTGCAACTTTAGCATATCGTACTCAATGGGTTGGATTTCCAGGAGCTCCAAAAACTTTTTTATTTACTGCTGATATTCCAGTTATTGATTTACATGGCGGAATGGGTCTTACAGTTGTAAAAGATCAACTTGGAAACTTTAATTTCACGCTTGCAAGAGCAGCATATTCTTACCATAAACCTATTGGACCTACAGGTCTTTTGGGTATCGGATTAGAATTAGGAATGATGCAATCTTCGGTTGCATATAATTGGTTAGCTCCTGATGGCACCGATGGAACAGCAGATTTATCTATACCAAACGCATCAGTAAATAAAATGACTTACGATGTTGGATTAGGCGCCTATTATAGAACAGACCAGTTGCACGTTGGATTCTCTATGTCGCACTTGCCAGGTAAAGCACAGAGTTTAAAAGATAAAGAATTTAATTACCAAGCTGCAAGACACTATTACGTAATGGCGGGCTATGATTTTTTCTTAACTAGTAAAATCACTTTACGTCCATCAGCTCATGTTAAAAGCGATGCTGCTGTTACAACATTTGATTTACATTGTAATGTATTGTTTGATAATTTTATCTGGGGAGGTCTTTCGTATCGTTTACAAGATGCCATTGCACCAATGGTTGGTGTAGCATTACACCCTGATAAAGAAAAGAAATCTACTTTAAAAATTGGATACTCATATGATTTAGGCACTTCACATCTTGCTCCATACCATAGCAATACACATGAAATACTTGTGAACTATTGCATTAAGTGGAACAGGCCTCCGAAAATTCAGAGTCATATCAATCCAAGGTTTTTGAGATAGTCAATATAATTTAGTATTCATTTTTTACGCTTAGGATATATAGTCCTTGTTAAACTTGACCAAAATAATGTTTCATCGCCTTCGTTAATAATAAAAGAAGGCCTGAAATAAAAACAAATAACTATGAAAAAGTTACTTTATCTAGGATTACTTGCGCTTATAATGAGTGCGTGTAACAGCGGTGACCACGGGGAGCTTGTAGGAGTTCAAGGTAGAAGTCCTTGGTTTCAACCAGATCCATATGGTACACTCTATTGCCCAATGGGAAGTTTCCACATGGGACAAAGTGATCAGGATATTCCTTACAACTTTACCCAAAAGGCAAAGATGGTTTCTATTCAGGCTTACTACATGGACCAAACAGAAATCTCCAATAATGAATACCGTCAGTTTGTGTATTGGGTTAGAGACTCAACAGCGCGTGAATTATTAGGAGTGAATGATGAAGAAAGATGGAGAGATAATCTTGACCAATACGGAGTTGAGAGAGAAGCAATGTACCAAGATAAAGGGTATAATCTTATTTGGGAAGAGAGACTTCGTTACGATGATAAAGATGAAGAGATAAGAAATATTTTAAGTGAGCTTTACCTACCAGTAAAAGAAAGATACTATACTAACAAAGAGTTTGATACTAGAAAATTCAACTTTGTGTATTACAGAATTGATTTGAAGAAAGCCGCTAGGAAAACTAACAGATTTAAAGAGAACACTACTACAGATGATGAAGGAAGAAATTTTATAAATGGAGTAGGTCACTCAGTTGGAGAGGTGGATACAACCAACGAAGGGCTTGGCTATTACATGATTCAAAATAAGCCACCTAGAAAAGACAGAAGCGTCTTTATCATAAAAGATATTATTAACGTATATCCAGATACATTGGCTTGGGTTCATGACTTTACCTATGCCTTTAATGAGCCAATGACAAACAATTATTTTTGGCACCCAGCATACGATGATTATCCTGTTGTAGGTATTACTTGGAAACAAGCTAGAGCGTTTTGTGTATGGAGAACGCAGTATATGGACAGCTATCTGACAAGTATCGGACATACTATAGTAAATGATTGGAGATTGCCAACAGAAGCAGAGTGGGAATATTCGGCTCGTGGAGGTTTAGATTTGAGTCCTTACCCTTGGGGAGGTCCTTATATTCGTAACGCACGCGGTTGCTTCTTAGGAAACTTTAAGCCAATGCGCGGTAGTTACATTGATGATGGAGGTTTCCATACAGTACATATTTTCTCATACTCTCCGAACGAATGGGGATTCTATAACATGGCCGGTAATGCAGCAGAGTGGACAAGCAACGCTTTCGAAGAAGCCGCGTACGACTTTTCGCATGACTTAAACCCTGATTATGTTTATGAACCTACCGAAGATGAAAAATATCAGGCAGTTCGTCAAAGAAAAGTTATTCGTGGTGGATCTTGGAAGGATGTAGGATTTTACCTTCAAACTAGTTCTCGTTCTTACGAGTATCAAGATACTGCAAAAAGTTACATCGGATTTCGTTGCGTAATGACCTATTTAGGAAGAGCTAGAGGAGACGATGCTACAGCGCAAGAAGGCGCACGTTTAGGAGTAAAATAAAATTATAAAATAGACAATCAATAATATAAACTAATAACTAAAACACACAATTTATGGGCAAGTTCGAAGATTTTTTGGAAACAAAGCAATTCAAGAACCTAATGGCAAAACTATACGGTATAGGAGCCGCAGTAGTAATTGCAGGTGCACTTTTTAAAATTATGCACTGGCCTGGAGCAAACGCGATGCTTATTTTAGGAATGGGAACAGAGGTTCTTATTTTCGTTGTATCAGCCTTTGAGCCTATTCATATGGATCTTGACTGGACTTTAGTATATCCAGAACTTGCAGGAATGCATGATGGACATGGCGATGAAAAAGAAGATAAAAAATCTATTACCGAAACGTTAGACAACATGCTTGAAGAAGCAAAGATTGGACCAGAACTAATAGAAAGCCTTGGAGCTGGATTAAAAAATCTTAGCGAACAAACAACTAAAATGTCAGGATTGGCAGATGCTACTGTGGCAACTAATGAGTTTGCTTCGAACATGAAAAACGCTTCTCAAAAAATTGGCGGACTATCAGAAGCTTACGATAGAGCATCTACTTCTATTGGAAGTTCTATTAGTGATTTAGAAAAAGCATCGAGCAAAACTTCGCAAGCACTTGACGTTATCGCAAACTCTACCCAACAACAAGCTGGCGCATATTCAGAAGGACTTCAGCAGTTTTCTAAGAGCATTGGTTCTTTAAATAGCGCATATGAATTACAATCTCAAACAATTCATAATACAACTAAGTTGTATGCAGGGTTTGAAAAAGCAATTGCAAACTTGGGAGATTCTGTAGAAGACACTAAAAATTTCAAAAACCAAATGCATTCTCTTTCTGAAAATCTTACTTCTTTGAATACTGTGTATGGCAACATCTTGTCAGCAATGAGTTTCAAGAAATAACTTAAATTGTAATTATTAATTAATATTTAAATTATATAATTTATGGGAGGAGGTGGTAAAATAAGCCCAAGGCAGAAGATGATTAACATGATGTATCTCGTGTTAACAGCGCTGCTGGCGATGAACGTATCCAAAGAAATTCTTAATTCCTTTGCGCTCCTGAATAATGGACTAGTAGAAACCAATAAAAATTTTACTGCTAAAAACGAAGTCACCTATAACAGCTTTGAAATAGCTGAATTAAATGACCCAGTTAAAGTTCGTCCTTATCACAATAGCGCAAAAGCAGTTAAAAAACGTTCTCAGGAAATGTTTGATTATATCGAAACATTAAAAATGGAGGTGATTAAAGCTGTTGAAGAGAAAGAAGAAACAACTATTACTGGAAGAAATGGTGAGGATAGCGTTATCGTTATTGCCACAAATGTTCTTTATATGGAGGGGAAAGACAATAACCAAATCCCAACGCATTATTTCATGGGCGATAAGCACAAAGCGGAAGAAGGAAATAAGGCGTTTGAGTTTAAAGCAATGGTAGAAAAATTCAAAAATGATTTAAGAGAGCATATCCCTGCAAGAGATAGAAAAAATATTAAGCTTGGTTTAGAAACTAGCGATGTGTATTCAAGCACAGAGGATATGATGATTTCTTGGGAGAATAATAATTTCTACCATAACCCAGCAGTTGCGGTAATTGCCATTCTTACTAAAATGCAGAACGATGTTAAGAATGCCGAAGCAGATATTATCAATGCGCTTTATAAGCAAATTGACGTATCCTCTTTTAAATTTGATACTCTTTCGGCACGTGTAGTTGCAAATTCAAACTACGTACTTTTAGGAGATGAATATCGTGCCGAGATATTTATGGCAGCATTTAGTACGACTTCTAATCCCCAAGTTTGGTTAGGAGCAATTGATAGTGTTAAAAATGAATTAGTTGGCACTGTGGATACATCATCAGTAAAAGTGCATAAAGGAGTTGGTATATATTCTTTTTCCCCTTCGGCAGAAGGTACAATACAATGGGGAGGAATGATTAGAATGAAAGATCCTGCAGATCCAACAGTAATTCATTCTTATCCTTTTAAGTCTGAGTTTAAAGCAGCTAGGCCAGCAATTGTAGTTTCTCCAGATAAGATGAACGTATTTTATATTGGTATTGATAATCCAGTTTCTATTTCAGTGCCAGGAGTTGCAGCGGAAGACTTACAGCCATCTATGTCAGGTGGAAGTATTGGCGGATCTCGTGGAAAATACATGGTAAAAGTTCCTCAATCTATGTCGGGTAAGGAATGTACTATAAACGTTTCTGCAAAAACTAAAAATGGAGTTAAGTCGATGGGACAGGGAGTAAAATTTAGAGTGAAAAGCGTTCCCAATCCAGTCCCAACTATTTATGGAAAGAGAGGAACTGATGTTATTAAAGCCGCAGAGATACAATTTATAAAAGGAGTTGTTCCTGCGATGGATAATTTTGAGTTTGAACTTAAATTTCCGGTTGTTTCTTTTGACGTATCTATGAACGTAAATGGATTAGAGGTTACAGAATCTACCAATGGCCCTTCACTTAGCGATAAGCAGAGAGCATTAATTGGTAGAGCTAAAAGAGGAAATAAAATATATATAGAAAAAGTGAGAGTTCAGAAGCCAGGTGGAATTGTAACCGAAATTGGTAGTGTGAACTTGAAAGTGATTTAATTTATTAAAACCTTTCTAATATGAAAATAGAATTTAATCGTGCAGTGTTTTTTGCAGCTGGATTGCTAATGGCAATTCAATTTTCTGCCAATGCGCAAGCACCAACAACTCCTCCAAATACTATTCAATCTACTTCAAATACTGGTGGAACAGGAGGAATATTAGAGCCGCCAGGAGGTGGGGTATTGGATGGGGCTTACACTCCAGAACATTTGGTTTTCAGAAAACCAATCCCTTATGTATACGAAAGGGAAGCAGATATTATGTGGCAAAGAAGGATTTGGAGAGTAATAGATCTTCGTGAAAAGATTAATCACCCACTATATTACCCAACTGATACATTAGCGAAGCGTCCATCTCTATTTCAAGTAATTAGCGCAGGAGTTAAGTCTGGCGAAATTAATACTGTATTTTCGTTTGACCCATTTACAAATGAATTCGGTCCTTTAATGACACGTGAAGAAATTATTGCTGGTACAACTGAGCAAATAACAATGAGAGATGAGTTTGGTGAGCCATTAATAGATTCAACCGGAAGTCCAGCCATGATGCCAACTGCAATTACTACAGATCGTATTTTACAATACTACATAAAAGAAGATTGGTTTTTTGAAAAACAACGTTCAGTAATGGATGTTAGAATTATTGGCTTAGCTCCAGTTATTGAATCTGACGATCCAGTTCAAGGGAAATTCTCTTATAAAGTTCTATTCTGGTTGTATTACCCAGGCATTAGAGATTATTTAGCAAAACATTATTGCTATAATCCCTACAATGATGCAGAGTGGAGAACATATGATGAAATCTTTCACAAACGCCTTTTTAGTAGCTACACTAGAATGGAGTCGAACGTGTACAATCGCCCTATTGCAGCATATTTATCAGGCCAATCAATGGAGATGTTATTAGAGTCCGAAAGAATCAAAGACGACATTTTCAAAATTGAGCACGATATGTGGAATTTCTAAATTTATTTATTTCAATAAAAGCCCTGACAAATTTGTCAGGGCTTTTTTGTTTTGGAGAAATAGGCAACAATTTTTTCTGCTTTTGATATTCCCACTACAGCTGAAAGCGCTTCGGCAGAAGCCTCTCTTATTTTTACTACCGATTTAAATTTTTGTAGAAGTTTATTGGCAGTTATTTCACTAATTCCTTTGATGAGCGTTAGTTCAGAAAGCACCGTATTGCTTATTCTTTTTTTACGATGACGAGAAATACCAAAACGATGCGCTTCGTCTCTTAGCTGTTGTATGAGTTTTAGCGACTCAGATTTTTTATTTATATATAAGGGCAGAGAATCGCCTGGATAATAAATCTCTTCTAGCTTTTTAGCAATACCAATTACAGCTATTTTGCCAGAGAGCGAAAGCTTATCTAAACTTTTTATAGCCGAGCTCAACTGTCCCTTTCCTCCATCAATAATAATTAATTGGGGTAACTGTATTTTTTCTTCCAGCAGGCGCTTGTATCTTCTATAAATCACTTCTTCCATGGAGGCATAATCATCAGGCCCTTCCACAGTTTTTATATTAAAAATTCGGTAATCTTTTTTGCTGGGGTTTGCATTTTTAAAAACCACACAGGCGGCTACTGGATGAGCGCCTTGAATGTTAGAATTATCAAAACATTCAATGTGAATAGGGGTCTCTTTTAGCCGTAAATCTTTTTTTAATGTTTCTAATATTCGATCTGTTGCAGTCGCTTGCGACAATAACGATTGTCTATTTTCCATTTCATTTTTAAAATATTTTGCATTTCTTAATGAAAGCTCTAGAAGCTTTTTCTTATCACCGCGAGCAGGAACCACAATTTCCACTTCAGGAATATTTACATCAAGAGGAAAAGGCACAATGATTTCTTTTGTAAGGCTATTAAATCGCTGTCGTAATTCTGCTAAAGCAAGTAATAATAATTCATCATCTTGCTCTTGAAGTTTCTTTTTTAACTCTATAGTCTGCGCTTGAACAATCGCGCCATTTACTACTTTCAAATAATTTACATACGCGAACGAATCATCAGAAATAATTGAAAACACATCCACATCCTCAATAGTAGGACTAACAATTACCGACCTGCTTTGATATTTTTCTAGCGATTTGATTTTATCCTTTAATAGTTGTGCATTTTCAAAATCATAGTCTTTAGCATATTGCCACATGAGCTCTTTCAATTGTTTTATAACGGAAGATATATTTCCTTTTAATATTTGCTTGATTTGCTCAATGCTTTCATCATAGGAAACCTGTGTTTGAAAATTTTCACAAGGTCCTAAGCAATTTTTTATATGATATTCCAGGCAAACTTTAAATTTTTTCTTTTCAATATTGTCTTTTGATAGAGGTAGCGTACAATTTCGAAGCGGGTATAATTTTTTTATCAAATCCAATAGCGTGTACATTGTTTTGCCGGAAGGATAGGGGCCAAAATATTGAGAGCCATCTCGAATAAAATTTCTAGTTTGAAATACCCGCGGGAATCGTTCGTTTTTAATACATATCCACGGATAAGCTCTATCATCTTTTAGTGCTACGTTGTACCTTGGTTGATATTTTTTTATTAAATTATTTTCAAGCAGAAGAGCATCCAGTTCAGTGCTTACCACTATGAATTTTATTTCTACAATGGAATGTACGAGGTAAACCAATTTGCCATATTGATGGCTTTTGGTAAAATAGGAAGAAACTCTTTTTTTTAGGTTTTTTGCTTTGCCTATATAAATTATCTTATTGTTTTTATCAAAATATTGATAAACTCCTGGTAGCTCAGGGAGGGAATTTGCTTTGGCTAATAGCGCAGAATGAATTTTAGAGCCAGCACTCATTTAATTTTTAGAGAATCGGGAATGGAGGTAGAGTCTTTCTTTGTAGAAGAAGTGCTAACGATATTTTTTTTATTTTTTTGTGGTTTACTTTTGTCTTGTTTAGGCACAACATTGTTGCTGGGAGTAATAATAATGGATGGGTTTTCAATAATTTCTTGAGGCGCAGTACTTAGTGAAGGATCTACAGAAATTTGCATTTTATTATTTATTATCGGAGAAGAGTCCTGCGTAGAGATTGACTTTAAAGAATCTGTCTTCTTTTTTTTATCTAGTGGAGGCTTAATTTTTTTTACTGAATTCTCTTTTATAATAGTAGGTTTATTGCTTTCGGTAAGCTTTACTAAAGGAATGGAATCTGTTTTTAATGGGTTAGAGACAACTTTTATTGTATCTGTTCTTGTTGAATCTATTTTAGAATCTGCTAAAGAGGTTTCAGCAACACTATCTGCCGAAACAAAACTAAAGGGCTCTTCCATTAGCTCATCTTTTTGCTCTGCTTTTGGCGAACTTAAATCCATCTTTGAAATAATTTGAACTACCCCAAATAAAACAAGCCCTACAATTACTATTCCCCCAAAGATAAAAGCAGTTTTTTTATTGATTTTAATAGGGGGCTTATTAGTCTCATGATTCAGCAAAACTTCTATTTCACTCCAATCAAAGGGAGTATATTTTATTTCCGTTCTAGAAAGAACTTCTTTTACGTAGGTATCAATTATATGATGGTTGGGAGCGCTATTCATTTACTTACTAATAGGAATGGATTCAGCAATATTTTTTCGCAAATTAAATTTTGCTTTTAGCAAACTGTCTTTTGAAGCGTATTCGCTTATGTCTAATAATTTAGAAATAGCATTATGCGAGTACCCATCTAATTCATGAAGGTTATATATTACTCGATAGGAGGGCGTAAGCTGACGAAGGGCATCTAAAACCTTTTTTTGATCAGCTAATTTTATTATTTGCTCATCAGAAATTTCGTTTAAATTTTTCTTTTCATTTTCCCTCGTATTTACAGTGCTGCTGACAAAATATTCCTTCTTATTTGCATGCATGTGTTGAATAGCAGCTAAAATAGTTTCGCTTTTTACCCATTCTTCAAAAGGGACAGGCTCTAGATCCTTTTTTCGTTTAGAATTTATTTCAGAATAATTCTTTATTCCATTAAAAATGTTTTTGAAAGAATCTAGTAGTATTGCTTTTGCTTCTTGAGGGTTTTTAGAATAACGAACGCTAATATGCATTATTGAGTTGAAGTACAACTGATATAATTCTCGTTGAGAAGCCTCTTCAAACCTTAAGCAGCCTTGTATTAATTCTTCTGATAACATGTAGGATGTAGGCAAACTTACCTAATTTATTTTGTATTTTTTGGAAATTTATAATATTTTTCTGCCCGAACTACAGCAAAAGAAGGATATAGAAAAGGAAAGAGTGCTTATTTAGCAATACTTAAGGTTACGAAGCCTTTTTTGGAATGTACTATGCCGTCTGTGCCAATTGCTTGGATGGAGTAAAGGTAGATGCCTTCGGCAGCGTCTTGTCCGTTCATTAATTTTCCATTCCATTTTCCGTCTGGAGTGTTCCAGGAATAAATTTGTATTCCCTCTGCCTGGCTATAAATGGCCACACCTATAGAAGCAATATTTTTAGTTTCAAAAAGGAAATAATCATTAATTCCATCGCCATTGGGAGTAAAAATATTTGGAATATTTGTGATAGATGAAATAGATTTTACTTCAATAGTGATTTTATCTTGCGCAGAGCCTAAAGAATTTTTACTTGTTAATTTTACTACATAGGTGCCGGGCTTTTCAAAAGTATGAGTGATAAAATTTTCGTTTTTGTTTGTGCCATCGTCAAATTCCCAAGACGAAGTAGAAGCTATGCCTTGATTTATAAAATCAACGGTAAGAGGAGCGTCTCCAGAAGTTACACTAGCATAAATTGTTGCCGAAGGAAGATCGGTATTATTTTCGGGTCTTCCATTTGATTCATTGTTGATGTTAGTGCCGGAAGCAGCGCTTGCTTGATTGGTGCCTCGCATCATTCCACCATCTCCCTTAGGAGCGTTGCCATATTTAGCTTTAACTGGGGTAGTTGCGGTTGGAGCTTTATTTTCTACTACTTCTTCTGATACTGCTGCTGTATTTGATACTCCTTTACTATTTGAAGTGCTTGATGTATTTGGACTTGCAGTTTTAGCATTAGTAATTTGCTGCTGTTTTGTAGAAGAATTTATTTCTTTTGATTGCTGTTCTTTCAAATCAGCTTGTGATGTTTTTTTCTCTATAGTGGCAGCGGGCATGCTTTTTACTTTTTCGGATGCCATTGGCGTTTTGTCAGAACTTGAAAAATACCAAATACTTGCTGTAACAAAAAGGATAGAGGCAACACCAGCAGCTACCTTGCCAAGCGTAATGGTTGCGGTTGTTGAAGTTGCGCCACCCGATACAGATTTAATTCCACTTTGAACGGACGACCATACACGAGGATTTACATCCGCTTCAAAATTCTTGAACGTATCTTTAAAAAGCTTTTCTATGTTATTGTTCTCGCTCATGTATTAATTAGCTTCAACAGACTTCTGTTTGGGCTGAAGAATGTTTTGTAAATGTGTTTTAGCTCTAGAATATTGTGATTTAGAAGTGCCTTCCGAGATTCCTAATTCTTCTGCAATTTCTTTATGAGAATACCCTTCAATAGCATACATATTAAATACGGTTCTAAATCCGGCTGGCATCTGCTGAATAATTTTTAATAAATCTTTTTCATTCATAGTTTCGCCAACGTGGCTGCTGCTAGGAACTTTATACGTTACACTATCAATATCAACATTCATTTGCATTGCTTTATTTTTTCTAAGATAGGTTAGCGATTCATTCACCATTATCTTTCTAATCCATCCTTCTAGAGATCCGGAGCCTTTGAAAGTTTCTATTTTCTCAAAAACCCTAATAAATCCATTTTGTAACATATCTTCAGCTTCTTCGCTTCTTCCAGCATACCGTAAACAGACCCCCATCATTTTCCTATTAAACTGCTCAAATAGCCGTTTTTGGACTGATGGGTCCTTTTCAAGGCATCCTTTGACCAATTCTTCATCTGTCATTCTGCTCTATATATTAGGATGCAATTACGAGTATAATAGTTGCATAGGGTAATATACCGTATGCTTTATTAATATTAAGCTAAGTGCCTTATTGTCAAAGATATAAAATATGTTTAAAGGCTCAAATTTATCCATATATAATTTGATATTACTTAAACTAGTATACCTTTGCAGCCCAAATTAAAAAAACATCATTTTTAGAACAATTTTACATGAAAGTAGCAATCGTAGGAGCAACAGGATTAGTTGGTAGTGTAATGGTGAAAGTTCTTGAGGAAAGAACTTTTAGAGTAACTGAATTTTATCCAGTAGCGTCAAAACGCTCAGTTGGAAGAGATGTTAGTTTTAGAGGAAGAACCTATAAGGTAATTGGAATGGAGGAGGCTATTGCAGCCAAACCAAACATAGTTTTATTTTCTGCGGGTTCAGCTACCAGCATGGAGTGGGCACATAAATTTGCTAGCGCTGGCGCTGTAGTTATTGATAATTCTTCTGCCTGGAGAATGCACCCAGATATTAAATTAGTAATTCCGGAAATCAATGCAAGCCAGATTCGCAAGAAAGATAGAATAATTGCAAATCCAAATTGTTCTACGATTCAAATGTTAATGGCGCTTTATCCGCTGCATAAGAAATATGGCATTTCCAGAATAGTAGTTTCTACTTATCAGGCTGTTACTGGAACGGGAATGAAAGCGGTAGAACAACTAATGAATGAAAGAAAAAATATTAAGTCAGATCCTGCGTATCCTTTTCCTATTGACTTAAACGTTATTCCTCATATTGCAGATTTTAACGAAGAAGGGTATACTAAAGAGGAATTAAAAATGGTGGAAGAAACCCAGAAAATTTTTGACGACAAAAAAATAAAAGTAACAGCTACCTGTGTTCGAATTCCGGTTGTTGGCGGACATAGCGAATCTATTAATGTAGAGTTTAAAAAGGATTTTAAACTAGAAGATGTACGCAAAGTGCTTGCTGACACGAAAGGAGTTGTACTGCAAGATGATTTCAGAAACAATAAATATCCAATGCCTTTGTATGTGCAAGGGAAAGATGATGTTTTTGTAGGACGTATTCGCAGAGACAATTCTCAAGCTAAAACGTTAAACATGTGGGTAGTTGCAGATAATTTACGTAAAGGAGCTGCAACAAATGCCGTACAAATCGCGGAGTACATGGTAGCTAAAAAATTAATTTAATACTAATAACAATATGTATATCCGATAATAGGAAACTGTTATCGGATATTTTTTTAGATAAATTTAATTTTATGGGCTATATTTCTGAATTCAAAAAATTTGCCATGAAAGGCAACGTGGTTGATTTAGCTGTTGGAGTGATAATAGGAGCAGCTTTTGGAAAGATAATTTCTTCGCTAGTGGAGGATATCATTACTCCAGCAGTTTTAACTCCTGCACTAAAAGCAGCTAACCTTGCAGATTTAAGTCAGCTGGTGATACCAGACACGGCTATTAAGTACGGTAATTTTATTTCACAAGTAATTTCTTTCATTATTGTTGCATTTGCACTTTTCATCTTTATTAAAGCTGTAAATACTACAAAGAAAAAAGAAGATGCTATACTTCATCCTCTGGCTGAACCTACTAAAACCGAGGTTCTGCTTTCGGAAATTAGGGACACGTTAAGAGACAAAAAATAATTATTATGAAAAGGGTGTTTTTATTATTGACTTGTATTTTTTCATTTTCAACTATCTTTTCACAGACTACACCCGATTCGCTTAAGCTTTGGGAAAAAGGCGGAACAGGCACATTGAATTTCTCCCAAATTACGCTTTCTAATTGGGCGCAGGGAGGAGATAACGCATTATCTGCTACCATTCTATTTAACGTTTTTTCAAACTATAAAAAAGGAAAACATAGCTTTGAAAATACGCTAGATATGACTTATGGATTTCTTAGGTCAGGAAGCAACCCTGTAAGAAAAAGTGATGATAGAATAGAGGCAAATTCAAAATATGGATTTAAAACATCCAAGAATTGGTCATACGCTACTCAATTAAATTTTAGGTCTCAATTTGCCCCAGGATATAACTACCCGAACGACTCAGTAATTATTTCTAATTTTCTTGCCCCAGGGTATATTACAATATCAACTGGTATGGATTATAAACCCAAAGATGATTATTCATTTTTTATGTCTCCGATTACAGGAAAAATTACCATCGTTAATAATCAACAGCTTGCAGATGCTGGAGCTTTTGGTGTATCGGAAGCATTGTTTGATACTGCTGGTGTGCAAACTGTAAGTGGCAAAAAGATTCGCTATGAATTTGGAGCTTTGCTATCTGCAAAAATAAAACAACCCATTTCAAAAAATATTATTCTTACAACTAAGCTTGATCTGTTCAGTAATTATTTTAATAACCCTGGCAACATCGATGTTAACTGGGATGTGTTAGTGAATATGAAAGTGAACAAGTTTGTTTCTGCAAGTATTAGTACTACTTTAATTTACGACCACGATATAGATGTTCCAATTTATACTACTGTGAATGGAGTTAAAACCCAAATAGGCACAGGTCCCAGAACTCAATTTAGAGAAGTTTTAGCCATAGGGTTTTCCTATAAGTTCTAAATTTTGCATTTTTTAACGATTTTGAAGTCAGTGACACTTTGTCACAAACCTCCCTTTTTCTTATCTTCGCTAAACTTATGAATCCATACGAAAATAAAGTGATTGACGAGTCTAGGCAAGGCGAGGTACTTGAAATTCTTAAGCCCGTACTTTCAGAACCTACTCAGGCGGGCACTAAAAAAATGTTTTTGGAAAGCTATGGTTGTGCCATGAATTTTTCGGACAGCGAAATTGTTGCATCGATACTTACTGGCAAGGGATATTCAACCACAAAAGATTTTCATGAAGCAGATTTAATTTTATTAAATACTTGCGCTATACGAGATAATGCAGAGCTGCGCGTTCGAGGAAGGTTAAAAGAATACAACATTGCAAAGAGAAAAAATCCAAAACTTATGATTGGTGTTCTGGGCTGCATGGCAGAACGATTGAAATCAAAATTACTGGAAGAAGAAAAAATAGTTGACATCGTGGTGGGGCCAGATTCATATCGCGATTTGCCAAATCTTATAGAAAGTGTTGAAGGCGGACAAAAAGCAGTAAATGTTTTACTATCACTAGAAGAAACCTATGCCGATATTAGTCCTGTTAGATTGGATAGTAATGGTGTTACCGCATTTATTAGCATTACACGTGGTTGCGATAACATGTGTTCATTCTGTGTAGTGCCATTTACTCGTGGCAGAGAAAGGAGCAGAGATCCTGAAAGCATTATTGTAGAAGCAAAAAATTTGTTTGAGCAAGGGTATAGAGAAGTAACATTATTAGGACAAAATGTTGATTCTTACTTATGGGCAAACGGAAAAGCAAAAAAGGAATTATCCTTTGAAGAAAAAGGTAAAGCGTTCAGCTTTTCAAACTTATTAGAAGAAGTAGCAACGATATCTTCAGATTTGCGGGTGCGCTTTTCTACTTCCAATCCACAAGATATGACGGACGATGTTTTATATTCCATAGCAAAGTTTGAAAATATTTGTAACTATGTTCATTTGCCGGTACAGAGTGGAAATACCGAAATGCTTACACGCATGAATCGTGGTTACTCGCGTGAAAAATATTTAGAAAGAATAGCAGCTATAAATAGAATTATTCCTGATTGTGGAATTTCTACCGATGTGATTACTGGTTTTTGTGGCGAAACGGAGCAAGAGCATGCCGATACATTATCGCTAATGAATGAAGTGCGTTTTGATTTTGCTTACATGTTTGCGTACTCAGAACGGCCCGGTACTATGGCTGAAAAAAAATATACAGATGATATTCCGGAAGCTTTAAAGAAAACTCGCTTGCAGGAAGTCATTGCTTTACAGCAAAAACATTCTGCCGAGCGGACTAAGCGAGGAGTAGGAAAAGTACATCGCGTATTGGTTGAGGGAGTTTCTAAAAAATCTACCGAACGATTATATGGTCGCAATTCTCAAAATACAGTTGTTGTATTTCCCAAAGAGAATTTTAAAAAAGGAGATTATGTTAATGTGCTTGCTAAAGAATGCACATTAGCAACATTAATAGGAGAAGTAGTTTAATTATGAACTTACAAGACATAAAAAACAGATTTGGAATTATTGGTAGTGCTCCTGTTTTAACAAGAGCCATAGACATTGCTATGCAGGTTGCTCCAACAGATTTAAGCGTTTTGATTACAGGAGAAAGCGGAACAGGGAAAGAAGTGTTTCCTCAAATAATACATCAACTTAGTGCTCGAAAACACGGTCCGTATATTGCTGTTAACTGCGGAGCTATTCCGGAAGGAACAATCGACTCGGAATTATTTGGCCACGAAAAGGGATCATTTACTGGAGCCAATGAAATGCGTAAAGGATATTTTGAAGTTGCCAACGGAGGAACCATTTTTATGGATGAAGTAGCCGAAATGCCGTTGGCTACCCAGGCAAGATTGTTGCGCGTATTAGAAACAGGCGAATTTATAAAAGTAGGATCTTCAAAATCGCAAAAAACTAATGTGCGTGTTGTGGCAGCTACTAATGTGAATCTAGCAGAAGCTATTTCTAAAGGGAAGTTTAGAGAAGATCTTTACTACCGTTTAAATACAGTTCCCATTATTATTCCACCACTTAGAGAGCGTAAAGAAGATACCTCCTTGTTATTTAGAAAATTCGCTGCTGATTTTGCTTCAAAGTACAGAATGCCATCTATAAAACTAGATGCCGCTGCCGAAGAATTGCTAGTTGCATATTATTGGCAAGGAAATGTAAGGCAGCTAAAAAATACTACAGAACAAATATCTATTATTGAAAAAACGAGAGAGATTTCGGCAGATGTATTACAAAAATATCTTCCTGAAAACAGAACTTCAAATTTGCCCATGTTATTTAAAGGGGAGAATGCTGGAGAACTATCCGAACGGGAACTTTTGTATAAAGTGCTTTTTGATATGCGCAAAGATGTGAGCGATTTGAAACGTATTGTTTTCGGATTAATTCAAAATTCCGATGGTTCTACCTCCTCACAAACTACAGAACAAGCAATATCTAGATTGACAAGTAAAATGAATGCTCCTAAATTTTCAGATTCAGGAGATGTAAGGGACGAGGATAGAAGCTCCGAATCTCCATCACTTCCTTATGTAATACGTCCGAGTACCGCTTCTTCATTTGATTCAATAGATGAACATGAAGAGGTGCAAGAAGCACTATCCATTGAAGATAAGGAGATTGAAATGATTAAAAATGCGTTGTTGAAATACAAAGGCAGACGCAACAAAGCAGCTAAAGAGCTTGGTATTTCTGAGCGTACACTTTACCGAAAAATTACAAAGTACGGGTTGGAGGAGTAGCGCTTACAAAATCTTTTAAATAGAAAGGCTCAAAATAGGCCACATCTTCAAATTTCTTTTCTTGATACTTTTTTTCAGATATAGCAGCCATGGGCGAGGCGGATGTTACTATCCCTTCAACAAAAATAGCATTGGCATGATTGATTTCTGCTCTGCATTTCATGGCGCCATCGCCAAAAAAAATTATTTTATTTTTTTGAATCTGTTCTGAAAAAGACGTTGGGTCAATTATTACTGCAGCAGTTTTATTTATTTCATTCAGCTTATTATCGTACATAGCACAATAGACTTCCATTCTTCTGGCATCAATCATGGGGCAGTAGTATGTAAAAGAGGAATTTAATGATTGACGAATATAGCCAGATGCCATAGCCTTAAGAGAGCTTATTGCTATTAAAGGTTTGCCTAGTGCATAGCATAAGCCTTTAGCAGTAGAAACGCCAATTCGCAAACCCGTGTAGGACCCTGGACCTTTACTTACAGCAACAGCATCAATATTTTTTAATTCAAAATTTGTTTTTGAAAACACTTCTTGAATAAAGGAGGTCAAATTTTCTGCGTGAGAATAGTTTGCATCATTTGATTCTTTAATTGCAATCGCTTCGCCATTTTTAGATAAAGCAACTGAGCAAACTTTTGTAGAAGTTTCGATGCAAAGAATTAACGACATAAATTATTTTTATTTTAACAGTACAGGCAGCAGGAAATAAGCAATGGCTTACTTTATTCCTTTTTCCAGCTATTTGCAATTTTAGCCTTATCAGTTTTATTTACGGCAGCGCCATCTTTTAATATTTTAGATACTGCAATGTAGGGGCCACTTACAACTTCATCTCCTTCTTTTAAGCCTTCCGTAATTTCGATAGCAATATTATCTTGTATGCCAGTTTTAACTTTTCGAAGTCGCACTTTTCCTTCTGAATAAACAAAAACACACTCTTGAGGTTTTGCGTCCTTAGGAAGGGTATTCATTTCTGTTTTTCTTTGTTTTTCATCAACCACTTTAGTTTCAAAATCTTCCTCATCAGTTTCCTTTTTATTTTTTGTAGAAGTAACTGCAGAATCGCTGCGTGTGGTTATTGCTTGTATGGGTAAGGAAAGAATATTTGCAGCTTTTTTTGTATGTATATCAACCGTTGCAGACATTCCCGGTCTGAAAGGAGATAGGTTGGGGTTTTCAGGATCCATTAAGTCAGTATACGACTCTTGCAAGATTCTGATTTTCACTGTAAAATTTGTTACCTGATCTGCCATAACTCCAATGGTATTTGCAGAGTTAGCAATTTCAGTTATCACCCCTTTAAACTTTCTATCCATATAAGCATCTACTTGTATATCGGCAGTATCTTTTAAATTTACACGCACGATGTCATTTTCATTTACGTCTACGCTTACTTCCATTTCATTTAAGTTAGCAAGTGTCATAATTTCAGAACCCTCCATCATGTTTGTTCCAACAACACGTTCGCCTTTTTCTTTACTTAAACGAGATACGGTGCCGCTTACAGCAGCATATATAGCAGTTTTGTTTAAATTTTCCTGAGCTTCCCTAAGTCCTGCTTGTGCACTGCTAACATTATATACCGAGGCTTTCACACCTTCCTGAGCAGATTCATATTGTGCCTTTGCTGATTCATAGGAAGCCCTTGCATTGTCAAACTCTGCCTGAGAAACAGCACCCTGATCAAATAATTTTTTGCTTCGCTGAAATGCGCTTTCTGAATTTACAAACTGAGCTTTTACTTGAGCTACTTGAGCTTTTGCAGTTTCAATGTTTGATTGAGAAGAACTTACTGCAGCACTTGCGCGCTCCAACGAAGATTGATAAATGTCGGGTCTAATCTTTACTAAAAGATCTCCTTTATTAACGTGATCGCCCTCTTTAACTAGCAGTTCTACTATCTCGCCAGATACATCAGAGCTTATTTTTAACTGAACTTCTGGTTGAATTTTTCCGTTAGCCGATACAGTTTCAATGATAGTTCTGCGCTGAACTACTTCTGTAATAACATCCAAAGCGCTGCTATTAGAACAGCTTTTAACAGATAAAATAGTAGTAATAATAATTATCCCAGCTCCTAATAACAATAAAGGCTTTTTCATTTTATTTTATTTATTTTCTTACAAAGAAATTGGTTTGCCCTGATAAAAATCTAAAACTTTTAATTTAAAAACATAATCATATTTAGCTTGTAGTAAATCAGATTTTGCTTTTGTAAGTTTGTTTTTTGAATCGTTGTATTCTGCTGTTGTAACTGCCCCCACATTAAATTTTTGTTCCATGTACATGAAAGATTCCTCCATGGCGTTTATTGCTTTATTAGAAGCTTGGTATCTTTTCAAAGAGGAACTTGCATCATTAAATGCTTGCTGAATAGTTTTTCTTAAATTATCCTTTTGTAATTGCAGAGCAAGTGCTGAATTTTCTCTATTTATTTTAGCCCGTTTTATTGCAGTATAAGATTGTAAGTTATTGAATATAGGAACGGTTAGGTAAAATCCAAAACTACGATTCAAATTATTTTCAATTTGTGATTTAAAAGGAGTAATTGGTGGGTCTGGGTCAAAACTAAAAGACGGCTCATAAACAGTATCTCCAGCAGACGTTAAGTTGCCATTAGGAACATATCCATTGTAAGTGGGCAGCCCAATGTCTTTCCTAGCGCCAGAAAATCCTGATCCGTATGATGCGCTAAATGCTAAACGCGGAAACATACCGGCTCTTGCAATGGCAATACCCTTCTCTGAGCTTAAGAGTTTGTATTCAGCACTTTTAATTTCAGGTTGTTTTGTTAAGGCTTCATCAAAAACCCGTGTTGGTGTAGTGTTTAAAACAATATCGGCTGGCATAGTGATTTGAGGCTTTGCTATTGAAAAACTTTTTACGGTATCTATGTTTAGCATTTGAATCAAATTGAGTGATGCTAACGATAAATTATTTTCAGCATTTACTACAGTCACTTCTTCGTTAGCCATTTGGGCTTGAATGTCAAGCAAATTTCCTTTGGGCAAGTTTCCAACCTCTACTAGTTGTTTTGTTCGATCCACTTGTAGTTTAGTGATATCTGATTGACTAATTGCAGTGGCAAGCAATTCTTCGGCAAACAGAATTTGTAAATATGCCGATGCAATGTTTAAAGAAATATCATTTTGTATTTTTAGTACATCTTGTTGACTTGCCAACAAATCGTACTTGCTTTGTTTGATGGAGTTCAATGTTTGAAATCCACCAAACAGTGTAACGCTAGAGCTCAAAGAAAAATTTTGAGATTGAGTCCAATCCCCAGAAACGAATTGATTTGTAAAGGGGTCAATCCGTTGCCCATTATTATAAGCATCAGAAATATTGCCGCTTATGTTAGGCAGCATTTGCGCTTTATTTTGTAAAAGTGTAGCCTCTGATAAACGTTGATTAAGTATGTTTTGCTTTACTTGAATATTATTTTGAAGAGCATATTCGATGCACTGTTGTAGGTTCCAGGAATTTGTCTGAGCCGAAGAAGTAAAAAATGAGAATAGAAAAACGACTGGTATAAAAATTTTCATGGTGGTACTCTAGAAAAGCAAATATACAAAAGTTGAACGCAATGCTTTAAAATCGCACTACAACATCGCGTTTTTTAGCGTTAAAATTTGTTAAATAAAAAACCCCGTTCAGATTTCCCGAACGAGGTTTTTTGTAAGTGCAACAAAAATTATTTTCCTTCTCGGACTAATGTTAGATAACCTTTAAAAGTATTGCCACCTATTTTAATTAAATAATAATAGGTTCCGTCTTTTGCTTTGATGTTGCTTTTTGTTTTTCCATCCCAACATACTCCTACTCCTCCAGTAGATTCGAAAACTTTGATACCCCAGCGATCAAAGATTTCCATAGTCATACATTTTTCAAGCTCTGTAACAGCAGAACCTGTAATAATTGGCTTGAAGCAATCGTTCAAGCCATCATTGTTAGGAGTAAATACATTTGGAGCTTTTACATCAATGAATGAATTGATGTCACCAATAGATATAGGAGTTACCATGGAATCTCGGCATGCGCCATTGTAAACAGTAAGAGTTACATTATAAGTTCCATTATAAGCGTATTGGTGTACAGGAGGATTTTGAAGTATAGAAGTTGCCCCATCTCCAAAGTCCCAAAACCAAGAAGTTGCAAACTGGCTTGAATCTTTAAATAAAACCGATATCCCCTCGCAAGTAAGTTCGAGTGAGTAATTTGCATTTGCTATTGGATCAGAACCAATAGCAAGATTTGTTACGTCTGATTTTATACAACCATTGGGACCAGTATATGTTAACGTGTAAGCAATAGGTGCCGTAACCGGACTTGCTACTGGGTTAGGAATTGTTGTATTGTTAAGATTTGTTGCAGGAGACCAAGCGTAAGTTCCTCCTGCAGGTGTACCCGAACCATTTAATGTAACGGGGTTTCCTCCACAAACTGTCGAATTTGCACCGGCAGAAACTGTAGGGGGAGCAAGAAGCATAATAGGGATAGAGGCTGTTGCAGCCGTACATCCGGCTTGTGAAATAATATTTAATGTCACATTATGTGTACCTCCTCCAACCGGATAGGTTACAGTAGGTGGGTTTTGCCCAGTTGCAGATGAGGGAACTCCTCCGGGGAAAGACCAATTCCAAGTACTTATAGTACCGCCCGTTATCAGCGTAGTATCAGAAAAATTTGCAGTAGTACAACCTACGGTATAAGTGAATCCTGGTTTAATAACGGTAGGCTTAAGAATATAATTTACAAAGTATCCGCACCCAGCAGGAGGATTTACAAATACGGTTAAAGTGTCAATCACTGTTGGATTAACTGTAACCGTTTGAGTGGTTTGTACAGGAATTGTGTTCCAAGTATAAGTTGCACCAACTTCTGTAGGAGCAACAACTGTTACAGAATTTGTTCCAGAACAAAATTGAGTTGATGAAGTAGTGCCGCAAGAAAAATCTAAGTATGCATATCCATAATGACCACATAGTTTACAGTCGCCAGTAGTACAAACTACAGTAACTTGTTGGTTTAGGTATTTTCCTAAGTTAACCCCAACAGTTGTCCAAGGTTTGTAGTTGGTGGAACCTGAGCAAGCTGTAGAAACTTGAAATCCTGGAATACCGGCACCGGCAGTATAGTGCTGAAAAGAACAAGGAATAGTATCTCCGTTTTGCGCTAAAATAACAAAATCAAAAAATGGCTGTTCAGCAGGAATGTGTCCTGGATCTTGAAACACTACAGCATATTGATAAATAAAATTTGTATCAGAAGGCTGTACAATAAAAGAGTGTGCAATTCTTTCAGATTGAGCACCAGTACTATTGTTTCCCAATTTTACAGAAAATAATCCTCCGCTTGGCGAAGGAAGAGGGATAGGAACTGCTACGGTAGCGCAAGGATCTGTAGCAGGCGCAGGTACAATGGTAATTCTGTTAGTTAAAGGTAATGTAGTGTTTGCCCAAGCAGTAATTAAACATGCTGTTGATGAAAATGTGGCAATATCGCTTGTTTGGCCTGTCCAAGTACCAAAGGTTCCTAGTTCAAATCCAATATCATTTGAGTTACATGAAGAAGCAAGAAATAAATCTTTTTCAGTTTGTTTTGTTACAAGAGGGTCGCCTTTTTGTATTTTTTTAGCAGCTTCAGCTCTATCTTTAGCCACTTTATCTTCTAGGACACGCATAATTTTACTATCGCGTTTTCCTTGTAAGCGCATCATATGAATGATATCCCACTCCTTTTGATATTCGGAATTGGTTAAAATTCCATTTAACAGAGCTGTTGTATCGTAGCCGAAGCCTTGACCAAATGAAAAAGAGGCCGACATAGATAGTAATATGGCCGTTGTAATAATTCTGCTTTTTAAAGATTTCATATTAATGCTATTAATTAGTATTCTGTTTTAATAGAGATGGTTGAGACGAGCAAATGGTTGCATCAATCCCATAAAAATAAGAGCGAATATAATCGAAAAAGTAATTGAAAAAATGAATAAAAATGAGCTATTAAAAGCATAAAAGAATGCTTCAATAATTGTAATAATTACTTTAAAAACAGGAAATGGCTATTTTTATGCAAATAAGGAGCATTTTGCCCAAATGTTTGGAATAAAATTACTTTTCTAAGTAAAAAAGTTAACCTATGGCTTTTCTCTTAATAAAGTTAAATGTCCTTTTAAGACGGTTTCACCAAAAGCGATAAGGTAATAATAGGTGCCGTCCTTAGCTTTTGTATTGCTTCTTGTTTTACCGTCCCAACATACATTATTGCCGCCCGTAGATTCAAAAACTTTTATTCCCCATCTATCAAAAATTTGAAGTGAGGTACATTTTTCTAATTCTGTAACTGCAGCTCCCCCTGTAATTGGCTTAAAGCAGTCGTTCAACCCATCGTCATTAGGAGTAAACACGTTTGGAGCCACTATTGTAATAAATGAATTTATATCTCCAATTGAAATAGGAGCAACTAAAGTATCTCTGCAAGTTCCAAAAGCAACATACAAGGTAACGTTGTAGGTTCCGTTATATGGATATAAATGAATAGGCGGATATTGTAAGGTAGAAGATGATCCATCACCAAAATCCCATAGCCAACTTGTTGCATTTGTGCTTGCATCAGAAAAAGTTGCACTTACTCCTTCGCATGATAATGAAAGTGAGTATGTAAATCCAGCAACTGGATCTGCACTTACTTGAACAACACTAGTAGCAATGTTTGAGCATCCATTTGTAATACCCGTTACAATGTATGTTGTTGTTTGTACAGGATTAGCAATAGGATTTGAAATAGCAGGATTACTTAACCCTGTAGATGGAGTCCAAACGTAAGATGTAGCTCCGCTAGCATTTAAAGTTACGCTTTGTCCAGAACATATAACACCACCAGCTGTTGCATTAACAACAGGAAGTGGATTTACTGTAACAGCTACTGTATTGCTGCAAATACAACCGTCAATGGTAGTTATAGTAACAGTAAATGTCCAAGTACCGGGCGATGTTGGAGTGAAAACAGGATTAGCAATATTTGGATTTGATAATCCCGTAGCTGGCGACCAAGTATACGAAGCTGCTGTTGGAGTTGATGAAGAAGTTAGTGTTGCCTGCGCATTCATACAAATTGTTGTATTTCCAGAAGCTGTAGCAACAGGATTAGATACTGAAACTGCCTGTGTAACACTGGATAAACAGCCATTCGCATCAAGCGATGTTACAGTATATGTGTTAGAGGATGTAACATTACTTGCAACAGGATTTGCAATGGTTGAATTATTTAGCCCTGAACTTGGAGACCACACATAATTTGATCCACCGGATACAGAAAGTGTAGCATTTGCTCCATTACAAATTGTTAGTGGTGGTCCTGCCGTTGGTGGAACAGGTGTAAAGACAGTAATGGCAACAACGCTTGTATCAGCACAGCCTGCTGTTGTTCCTGTAACCGTATAATTTGTAGATGTGCTAGGGGTTGCAACAGGATTAGAAATAGTTGGGTTGCTTAAGCCGGTAGCAGGACTCCAAACATAGCTTGTAGCTCCAGATGCAGAAATTGAAACGGGTTGTCCAGGACAAATAGTTGCGTTACCTACCGCATTAACTACAGGATATGGGTTAACTTGAAAAACTAGTTCTGCCGTATCAGTACAACTAGCTTTTGTTGCAGTGACAATATAGGTATAGCTGCCAGTTGCAGTTGGGGTTAGAGTAATAGCCGAACCCGTTTGGCCTGTATTCCACATATAAGAAGTACCTCCCGATGCAGTTAGAGTGGTAGAGTTTCCTAAACAAACAGGATTTGGACCTACAATACCTGCAACTGCAATGTTACAAGTCAACACAGAGTATTGCACATCTCTTCTGATTTCGCCAATCTTAACACCATTTCGGTATTCATCTACTTGAACACAAAAAACAAATAAACCTAAATTGGGTGGAGTTGTACTTATTATACCTGTCAAATTATTTATTGTTTGTAATGGGTCACCAAAAATATTTGTACCTGAATATGGAGCTAACCAAGGTACATTTGTGTATGGGCCTGCAGCTGTTGGAGGGTAAGCCACTAATGAGCCGCAGATTGCATTTGATGCGCAATCGTAAGGATCAGAAAAAGAATATACAAGTGAGTCGCCATCAATATCTGTTGCAGCAAATGTATCGGTGTTAAAGGTATTAACGCACATAAATGCATCCGGATAATTTGAAAAGGTAGGCGAAGAATTTTGTAGTGCAGGATCTGGGATTTCCACATAAAAAACGTTTCCAGAAGCACCGGGATTTACAATGTTTGTTATAATCCCATTTCTGCAGCATCTATGCCAAGAAAGGTAATAACCATTTGGATTATTTGCAAGGTTAATAGTATCAATATATCGTTGCTGGCGCACACATAAATTAGGTGGGGTAAAGCAAGAATCTCCCAATGTTAGTGTGAGCGAGTCAGTCAGACCAATAGAGATACTGTCAATGGTTGCGTTAGTTAACAAATCAAATACACCAATATTTACAAAAGGGTCAAAAGCGCCTGGACTTCCATTTATGCAATCAAAGAAAAGGGTTAGTGTAACTTGAAAATTATTTGCTCCTAATGATTTTACAGTTATATCTCCTCCCACAATATGCGTAGCCTTTGCGGAGTAAGAGGTAAGTGAAGTGTAAATAAGTAATACAAAAAGAAGTCTAAAAAATAATTTCATAATAATTTTAATTTTTAATTAATAGAGCAAATAGCAGAGCAAAAGTACTAGAAATAGAGATAAAATCAAAATTTATTATATCCTGATTATTTAAATTTAAAAAGAGCAGATGGCTACCGGAGAACCGTAATAAACCCTTTAAGCTGAATGCCATTTAGTTCAAAGGTATAGAAATAGGTTCCTTCAGGAACTATAATGCCGGCAGAAGTACGCCCATCCCAACAGGAGCCGGAATATGCTGAATAAAAAACCTGAACACCCCAACGATTGTATATGGTTAGGTTTGCGCAACCTTCAAATCTTCCGTTTGTATTTATTTTAAAGCAATCGTTTATGCCATCATTATTAGGAGTGAAAACATTAGAAGACTCAATATTCAAATAATTAGAAAGGTTATCAATAGCGATAGTTGTTTGTACAGTATGAGAGCAAGGCGGATTTAAAGCAGTTAATACAACATTGTAGTTTGTTCCATATACAAACGTATGTGAAGGATTTTGAATAGTAGATGAATTTCCATCCCCAAAATTCCATTGCCATCCGGTAGCATTTAAACTCGAATCCATAAATTGAGCTTCCATGCCTTCGCATGCCAAGGAAAGCGTGTATCCAAAATTTGCAGTGGGTAGCGTCCCAAGAGAAACAGTTACAAAATCAGAATTAGAACAGCCATTCACATCTGTGCCAACAACGGTATAAGTAGTAATTACAGATGGGGAAGCGCTAGGATTTGAAATGGTAGTATTATTTAGTCCAGCAGCAGGAGACCAGCTATACGAAAGTCCTCCTGTAGCATTCAAAGTAATTGCACTTCCAGGACAAACAATTGTATTTACTCCAGCATCTATTATTGGTAATGGATTTACATTAACTCGAATTGTATCTGTATTCGTACATCCATCAGAATTTGTTACAACTACCGAGTATGTAGTGTTAGAAGTCGGAATAGCAACTGGGTTTGAAATAAATGGATTATTCAAGGTGTTGGCTGGAGACCAATTATAAGAAACACCCCCCGTTGCAAATAGCGGCACTGTGTCGCCAATGCAAATAGCGGTATCTACAGAAGTTGTTATTACAGGCAGGGCCAAAATAAATACTTGTACAGTATCAACATTTGAACACCCAATTGCATCGGTACCAGTAACGGTGTACGAAGAATTAACCGAAGGAGAAACAACAATGGAAGTCACAGTACTTCCTGTGTTCCAAAGATAACTGCTTGCCCCGCTACCAGTGAGTGTAGAACTATTGCCAATGCAGATAGAAACATCCGCTCCTGCACTCACCACAGGAAGGGCATTAACAAACACAGCAGCCGAATCAATGTTCGAGCAGCCGCTCGCATCGGTACCAGTAACGGTGTACGAAGAATTAACTGAAGGAGAAACAACAATGGAAGTCGCAGCACTTCCTGTGTTCCAAAGATAACTGCTTGCCCCGCTACCAGTGAGTGTAGAACTATTGCCAATGCAGATAGAAACATCCGCTCCTGCACTCACCACAGGAAGGGCATTAACAAACACAGCAGCCGAATCAATGTTCGAGCAGCCGCTCGCATCGGTACCAGTAACGGTGTACGAAGAATTAACTGAAGGAGAAACAACAATGGAAGTCGCAGTACTTCCTGTGTTCCAAAGATAACTGCTTGCTCCGCTACCAGTGAGTGTAGAACTATTGCCAATGCAGATAGAAACATCCGCTCCTGCACTCACCACAGGAAGGGCGTTTATAATTACAATTATATTATCTGACCCGTTGCATGTATTACTTGTTGTAGTTAACGTATAGGTAATAGAAGTTGTAGGATTAGAAACAGGGTTTGCAATAGTTGTATTGTTTAACCCAGTTGCTGGCGACCATAAATAAGTTACATTGGGAGGGGAAGTAGGAGAGCCGCCTAATGTTGTGGTATTACCTATGCAAATGGAAACATCATTACCAGCATTTGTTGGAACGATTGGCGATTGCTGAATTGTAAGTGTATCCTTTTTGCTACATCCTTTTGCATCCGTAACAGTTACGGTATAAGTAATATTAGCGGTTGGAGTAGCAACAGGATTAGAAATGTTTGGATTGTTTAATGTGGTGGACGGAGACCAGGAATAACTTACACCATTAAATGCATTCATGGTAAAACTAAACCCAGAACAAACCCAACCAGGTCTTGGTCCTGCATTAGGTACAGGTAATGGATTTACAACAACTTGCACTACATCTGTATTCGTACAGGTGTTAGCATCGGTAATTGTTAAAGTATAATTTATTGTACTTGTAGGATTTGCTACCGGACTTATACAACTGGTGCAACTTAGTGCGGTTGCAGGACTCCAAACAAAAGTTCCAACACCTCCAGCGTTTAGCGTTGTTGATTGTCCTATACAAATTGAAACATCTGCACCCGCATTGACAGCAGGAAACGGTAGCGTGGTCATATTTACAAAATCAGTAGCGCTACATCCTCCAAGCGTAACTACCAGCGTATAGTTGGTGCTAGTTGTTGGCGATGCAACCGGATTTGAAATAGTTGGATTAGATAAACTTGCTGCAGGCGACCAGGAATAAGTTCCACCTCCCGTTCCGGAAAGCGTAGTGTTGAATCCCGGACAAACAGTAATATCATTTCCGGCATTAGCAATGGGGTAAGGATTTACTTGAACATTTACAGTTGCATTGTTGGTGCATGCGCTTGCATCCGTAACAACAAGTGAATAAGTTGTAGTGCTGGTTGGATTAGCGATAGGATTAGCAAGTGTAGAATTATTTAACCCTGTTGATGGACTCCAAACATAAGTAGAACCTATAGGGCCGGTTGGACTTCCACCTAGCGTTACAGAATTTCCTACACACAGAGTTTTATTTCCACCCGAATTAATAGTAGCACCCGGAAGAACATTAATAGATACTGAGCCAGTGTTCGTGCATCCAATGGATGAAGTAACAGTAACTACATAGCCAGTAGTAGCCGTTGGACTTGCAACAGGATTAGCAATGCTGGAATTGTTTAAGCCTGTTGATGGACTCCACGTATAAGTTCCGCCACCACTGCTTGTTAAAGTAACGGATGATCCTTTGCATACCGTAGCGTTTGGCCCGGCATTTACTACAGGAGGTGCTTGAATGGTTACATTCATAGAGATGGGCCCTGCAGCACAACCATTTTTATTATAAGAAGTAACATTTACAGTTCCATTGCCTGAGCTTCCCCAATTTACATTAATACTATTTGTTCCTTGTCCGGAAGTAATAGCGCCACCCGTGACTGTCCACGTATATGAATTAGCGCTGTTGATGGGTACGCTGTATGTTCCAGATGTATTTGCACATAGCGGAGTAGGTCCTGTAATAACACTAGGCCCTGTAAAGGGCAATACCTGAATAGTATAAACTACGTTTGTGATTTTGGGCGGACAGCCATTATCTGGAGATTGTACAATGAATATGTAATTTCCTGCTTGTCCGCAGGCAAGGTTCCAGCAAAACTGACTGGTGATACTGCCTTGTCCGGCATTGGGATTGGGAGTGAGTGTAGCAGCAGGATTAGTAGGAGGATTAAATATGGTGCCGCTTCCGCTTAGAAAAACACTATCTCCATTTGCATCCGTAAAAGTTATAGGAAAGCAAAGCGTATCGCCTACATTCACCACAAATCCGGTTTGCGAAGTGGTGCTCGATAACACTGGCGCGTTGTTAGGTGGACAATTAATCACAATGATTTGTATGTCCAGCCGCGTAATGCCAATGAGTTGGTTGTTGCGGTATTCCTGCAATTCCACCGCCACTACATAGTTGCCCGTTGCAGGAGAAAGATATTTAGACAACCCTGTAAAAGAATTTACGCTTGCATATCCACCGGCACCAAATGGCTGCGAAGAGCTATAGCCTCCAGCATAAGTAACTAATGGTATAGGGAAAGTGTATGGGTTAGGAGGCGCAGGTGCTGCGCTGCCAGTTCCGGAATAGCCCTTGTAAGGATGCACTAACGAATAAACAATTACATCCCCATCTGGATCAAAGGCAGTATTTAAAATACTTGCTGTGTCTTGTGCGCATATGTACGGAACAGGAGGCAACGCAAAAGTTGGAGAGCTATTATTGATATATGTAGGTGGCACAAACGCATAGTAGGTCATCCCTTCTGCGCCAGGATTAGAAAGATTAATAATATTTGCATTTCTGCAGCAGCGTTCAAAAATTAAATGATAGCCTCCATTACTTGGGGGTAATTCAACCTGCATGGAATAAATACCTTCTTCTACGCATACTACTGGAGCAGTAGCGCATTGTGCAGCACCTGGCAAGGGCACCCATGCTTGGGTAGTAAGGGGTATTGTGAAACTTGCTGCACGAACTTTGTTAAGAGCGTTTGGATTTAAAAAATCTTGTATGTAAGCGCCTAGTTGAATTGTAGGATCTAGCCCTGCGGTGTTACAAGCATTACTTCCGCATGGACCAACAATATCTTGACAATAGCGATATACTTTTACGGTAACTAAGTATTTATAATTTCCAGTACTGGCATTTAATCCCAGGTATTGATAACCAGCCCAGCCACCCATCAGGTGCGTTGCTTTTGCTGTTGTTAAAGTAGCAAATCCAAAAAATAAATAAAATACTATTTTATAAAAACGGTTCATTAATTATTCTATCACAATTTTACCCGAGGCAATATTATTATTGCAATTTTTAATCTTGTAAAAATATATACCTGCATTCAATGTTCCACGCTCTATGGTACTAAGGTTGTTCACAATCAATTGTTCTTTAACTACCCTGCCATGTAAGTCATACAACTCAAGCAAAGCATTTCCTTGAACAGCTTTCCAGGAGGAAGGATCTATATAAATGGTTGTTGATTCTTTAAAAGGATTTGGATAAACGGCAACATTAACTCTATCCTGAATCTCAGCAACTCCAACAAACTGTATAATAGTTACTCCATAATCTTCCACTTGACCTTTAATTAATGAAGTACAAGGCCCCTGACCCGCTCCTGAGTTTTCAGAAGACACGCGCATACGTAAGAGTTTATTGTAGGTGCCAGCTCCAGTAGGAATAGTAATATTTCCGGTAGGGTTTATAGAATTTAAGGAAGTGAAGACCAATTCATTCGCTTGGTTAAATGTTCCATCATCATTAAAATCAATCCACACTTTAGTATCTTGTGTAAGCGTAGGGCTCGTTTGAATGGTAACAGAATACGATTGTCCTTCTGTCAGCGTGGTTTGGTCGGTGCAGGAATAATCCTGATATCCGTCAATGCCATCGGCAGAAGTTTTATTTATCGTTCCAACTTGATATTTATAAATTCCATACCCGCAGCAATACGAAAAAGTAGCTGGCATGCAGGAAGGTGTTTTAGGGGTGTTTCCTAATGTAACAGAAATATAATTTGCCTTTACCAACGCATTATTTCCATACGCATTTGTTGTGGTAAGAGAAACAGAATAGGTGCCGCTAGCTGTGTAGGTATGGGAGGGGTTTTGAAATGTTGATGAACTGCCATCGCCAAAACTCCATTGCCAAGAAGTTGGAACATTTTGACTTTTATCTAAAAATGAAATAACACCAGAACACGTTAGCGTATTATTGGCAGCAAACTGTGCCACCGGTGGATTGGTATTTGGTTTTATGTGAATACCATAATCTTCTACTTGTCCATAATAAGGATTAGAACAGGGTGTAGGAATGGCTTGCAAACTATGATCCGCAGAAACCCGAAGGCGCAAATCTGTATTCAAGGTTGCTGTTCCTGAAATAGTAATTGTTCCAGTGGCTAATAAAGAATTATCAGCAGAAAAAACTAATTCAGATGTAGGATTAAAAACTCCATCGTTGTTATAATCTATCCATACGCGTACATTGTGAGACGAAGGAGTTAGCGTTGAAACAGAAACAGAATAGGATTGTCCGGCAATGACGGTGTCAATAGCAAGCGTACCGGAAAAATCTTTATAGCCTTCGCTGGCGTTCGCAGAATTATTATTTATGTTATGAAAAGTAAAATTTGTAATTCCAAAGCCACAACAATACGCTGTAGTAGTGGGCGTGCAAGCTGCCGGAATAGGTCCAAGTATTTTAAGTGCAGAGCCTTGCTTAGCAATAGGCTCTCTTGGAATTATGTTTTCATTTCCTGCAAAACATAAAACAAACCCCGATAATACCATCAGGGTAGTAAAAAAGAAAAATCGCATAAAAAAAGGTTTATTTAAAAATTGATTCATTTTGGCAAAAAGACAAAGGCGTTTTTATTTGGGGATGTCTTTTGTACGTCTTTCATTACTTATAAGTTACGTTTTAGACGCAAAAATATCATATTAAACAACCAAAATTTGCCTAAAAATCGCGTTTTGTCAAATTATTATGCTTTCAAAATGTGTAGAATTTGTTTAAGAGTCCATAGTTCTTACTTTTGTTTAAAGGTATGAAGTATATAATTACATTTCTTATTTCAATATTCTGCTCTTCGGCTTTTGCGCAATACCAGTTTCAAAAATATTTTTCAGAGCTTACCGAATATCCTCAATTTGCGTATTCTGCGTTTGACAGCACCTACGTAATGGCGGCAAGCCGAAAAGGCAGCGGAGTAGTTTATGATTTTTGTGTAGCTAAGGTAGATAGATATGGATCAATACGTTGGAGCAAATCGTACCCAACACTAAATGATGATTTTTTAAACTCAATGAATGTTACACCTTCTGGAGAAATAATACTTAGTGGAAACAGATCGGGAACATCGGGCGACAATGACTATTCTGTACTAAAGTTAGATTTATCTGGCGCGATGCAATGGTATAAAATGTTTGGTACAACAAGTTTTGAAGCTTCAGTTTTAATTAATTCAATTATGGCTGGAGCCATTTATACTGCTGGAAACAGAGATGGATCTCAGCTGCCTTTCATTTCAAAAATTAATAATAGCGGAAATATTCTTTGGAGCAAAACTTTTGGCAGCACCGTTAATGCTGAAGATGCCAGAATAGCTTCGGTAGCAGCAGATGGAAGCGTTATGCTTTTCGGAACATTGCCTGCTCTAAAAAACTTTTTATTAAAAACTAATCCCGATGGAAGTGTGGCCTGGCATAATACGTATTCAACCACACACGAACAATTTCCAGCATCTATGAAAATCACAAAAGATGGCGGTGCAATAGTAGCCAGTACGGATTATCGTTGCGACTCGGCAGGCTGCCAAGCTTATTTTTCTTTCATCAAGTTTGATTCCATAGGAAATGTTTCCTGGGCTAAAGCAGTAGATGGATTTTTGGGTTGGGGAAAAGATGCAGCGGAGACAGCTGATGGGGGATTTGTTTTTACCGGGCAACTACAAGATAGCAGCGGATATAAGCCTGTGCTTTTTAAAACAGATTATGCAGGGAAATTTTTATGGTGTCAAGCATACGGAACAGCAAGCGGATCCGGCATAGGATTATTTGTGCAAGAAACATTTGATGGCGGCTTTGTGCTTTTTGGAACAGAGAATACTTTATCTCAACTTATTAAAACAGACGCTAACGGCAACTCCGGTTGCAACGAAAAGCAGGTGCCTCTTGTTTTTTCAACTATGAATTTTGTAAATTCAACTATGCTTAATCTTCCTGCAGTTTCTTCATCGGAAAACATTTTTACTTTGCCCAATACTGAAACCTCCATTGTGGTTTCCGATTCTTTAATTTGTCAAACGTTGGGAATTAATAATCAGGAAGCCAAAATGTTAGTAACCATTTACCCAAACCCGTTTTCAGAATATATTATGCTGGAGCTTAGTCTACCCAATGATGCTAAAAATAATTCAACAAAATTTATTTTGTATGATGTTTTTGGCAGACAGATTTTAAATCAAAATATTGTTGAAGCACAAACCGCAATACATATAAAGACGCTTTCGGGCGGAATGTATCTTTATCGTATACTGAACAACGAAAAAACAATTGCATCCGGCAAATTAATTTCGAATTAATTTAACATTTGTCCAACAAAAAAATTGAAGCAAGCTAACACATGTTTTACGATTATGTGTTAATATTACACCCATGAAATTTCTTAACACGTTATTTTTTTGTTTTTTAACAACCATTTTATTTTCTCTCCCCAAGGAGTCTTTTGGGCAAAATCTTACACAATCTATTCGTGGAAAGATTGTTGACGCCACTTCTAAAACAGAATTGCCAGGCGTACAAGTGCTTTTATTTGAAGACTCAATAAAAATTGCAGGAGTACAAACCGATGCAGAAGGAAATTATCGTATACCCAATATCCCCATCGGCAGAGCGAATCTGCTAGCTACTTTCATAGGATATCAAGCAGTGGGAATGAAACTGGAAATCACATCTGCCAAAGAAATTATCTTGAATTTTGAAATGGAAGAATCTTCTGTAAAAATGAACGAAGTAGTTATTACGGCAAGCAAAAAAGGCGAAGTAGCAAACGAAATGGCAACCGTAAGCGCAAGAACTTTTTCTGTGGAAGAGTCAAATCGTTATGCAGGCAGCCGTAGCGACCCGGCACGCATGGCATCTAATTTTGCAGGTGTACAAGGCACGGATGATTCAAAAAATGATTTAGTGATAAGAGGAAACTCGCCCATGGGATTGCTGTGGAGATTAGAAGGAGTAGATATTCCTAACCCCAATCATTTTGCCGTTGCAGGAAATACAGGAGGTCCGGTAAATATTATTAATAACAAAGTGTTGGAGAACTCTGAGTTTTATACAGGAGCATTCCCTGCTAGTTATGGCAACAGCAATGCGGGCGTATTTGATTTGAAAATGCGAAATGGGAATAATGAAAAGCATGAGTTCACAGGTCAGTTTGGTTTTTTAGGAACCGAACTTAGTGGAGAAGGACCGCTGTCTTCAAAAACGGGCTCTTCGTATTTATTTTCTTACCGATACTCTACACTAAAAATATTTGAAGCATTAAATATTAAAATTGGCACCGATGCTGTTCCAAGTTATCAGGATGGAGCATTTAAATTAAACTTTCCCGGAAAAAACGGAAGCAACTTTTCTATGTTTGGAGTAGGCGGAAAAAGTAAGATTGACATTTTGGTAAGCTCTTACACTAAACCATCCGAAGATTTATACGGTGATAAAGACCGCGACCAATTGTTTGGGACTTCCATGGGAGTAACTGGCATGACGTATTCTAAATCATTGAATGAAAAAACATTTATTAAAGTAGTAGCTGCACATTCTACCAGCGAATCTCATTCGCACCACATTTTAGTTTTTAGAGATTCCAGCTATGCTATTGATTCGCTCATTGATCAACTGGGGTATAAATTTATAGAGCAGAAATCCTCATTTAATATATACGTAACTAGAAAGATAAACTCTAAAACAAGTTTGCGTTCAGGAATATTTTTGAATTATTACAATTTTAATTTCTTAGACAGCAATCGTAATTCCAGCACTTGGTATTTTGAAAAGCGAGCAGATTACCACAGCGGAAGCGGAATGCTGCAGGGATTTTTACAATATCGATTTAAACCTACGAATCGTAGCCTATATACAGCAGGAATTCATTCTCAGTATTTTGATATTAATGGAAGCTCTTCCATTGAGCCACGCTTGGGTGCAAAATGGGAATTGAATGATAAGCAGTCGTTAAGCTTGGGTGTTGGCATGCACAGCCAAATGCAGCCAACGTATATTTACTTTACACACAAAACAGATACAAACGGAAAATATGTATGGCAAAACAAAGGGCTAGGATTTACTAGAAGCATTCATAACGTTATTTCGTACGATGTATCACTTTCTAAAAATTTACGCATTAAAGCCGAAGCGTATTATCAGTATTTATACGAGGTGCCTATCGATATTTATTCCTCCTCTTTTTCTTTATTGAATCAGGGTTCCGGTTACGATCGCTTTTTCCCGAATGCACTAGCGAATAAAGGCACAGGAAAAAATATTGGTACAGAGTTAACGATTGAAAAATTTTTCAGCAAAGATTTCTTTTTCATGATAACGGCTTCTTTATTTGACTCTAAATACAAAGGAAGCGATGGAGTAACGCGCAACACCGATTTCAATAGCAACTTTGCGCTGAACGGACTGGTGGCAAAAGAATTTAAAGTAGGAAAACAAAAAAATTCTGTTCTCACACTAGGCACAAAGGTTACCTATGCTGGAGGAAGGCGCTATACGCCAGCCGATACGTTAGCCTCTGCAGCAGCAAGCGAAATTGTTGGCATTGACTCCCTTCGGAACACGCTTCAGTTTAAAAATTATTTCCGCTGGGATATTAAGGTAGGGTTTCGTGCAAACAGGAAAAAAGTTACACATGAATTAGGTTTAGACATTATAAATGTGTTGAGTACAAAAAATATTTTGTCGCTTACATACACTCCAAATCCTTCAAACCCTACTGATGTTGTTAGAGAAAACTATCAGCTGGGATTTTTACCCCTGTTTTATTATAAGCTAGATTTTTGATTTTTTTGGGATTATTACTTTTTCATTGATATTTTAATGTCATTCATCGAAAATAATAGGCCACTCGTCTAAAAACTGGGCTAAAATACTAGGCACGTGTTTTTTTAAGATATATAATCAGTACCTTTAGGGCTGCGGATAATATGATTTCTAAAATATACATAATGATTTCTAAAATATACATATCAGCTTTAGTCTTATTTGGATTGAGCATTAGCTTGGCATTTGCTCAGCCTGCTAACGATAATTTTGCAGCGGCTACAAATGTAACAGCTGCAATAAATACAGGATGCACAGCAGGTGGCGCATACACAACAATTGCCGGTACTGCAGATCAAGCTAAAGGTAGCTGTTGGACAAACGGCCCGAATAAAAATGTTTGGTTTAAGTTTACAGCTACTGCATCTACCTTTATTAAGGTGCAAATAAAAGTTGTTGGCGCAGGACGTACGATGCGTAATCCATTTGTTGCACTGTGGACAGGCACACCAACCGAGCTTGCATGTACCAATCATCAGGGTGGAGCAGTAGATATAGAACTAAATTATTATGGATTAACTCCAGGTGCAACGTATTATATTTCTGTCGATAACCATTCCGGAGGAACCTATGGAACTTTTGATTTATGTGTAAGCGATGTAGTAGATTATGATTACCCGCAAGGAGCCACTGATGTTACTTCGGCAATTAATGCAGGATGTACTACAGGCGGTACTTATAGCACGTTGTTTGCATCGGCCGATAATGCAAAAGGAAGTTGCTGGACAAACGGGCCAAACAGAAATCGTTGGTTTAAGTTTACTGCAACTGCCACTACCTTTATAAAAGCACAAGTAAAAGTTGCATCAGGACAAAGCATGCGCAATCCTTTTATAGCACTATGGAATTCATCGTTAACAGAAGTAGCATGTACCAATCATCAGGGTGGAGCAGTAGATATAGAACTAAATTATTATGGATTAACTCCAGGTGCAACGTATTATATTTCTGTCGATAATCATTCCGGTGGAACTTACGGTACGTTTGATTTATGTGTAAGCGATGTAGTAGATTATGATTACCCGCAAGGAGCCACTGATGTTACTTCGGCAATTAATGCAGGATGTACTACAGGCGGTACTTATAGCACGTTGTTTGCATCGGCCGATAATGCGAAAGGCAGTTGTTGGACTAACGGGCCAAACAGAAATCGTTGGTTTAAGTTTACGGCAACCGCTACAACATTTATAAATGTGCAAGTACTTGTAGCATCAGGCCAGAGCATGCGTAATCCATTTGTTGCGCTTTGGAATTCATCATTAACCGAAGTAACTTGCACTAATCATAATGGCGGAGCTGTAGATATTTCTATGAGTTATTATGGGCTAACTCCCGGTGCGATCTATTACATATCAGTAGATAATCATTCGGGAGGTACCTATGGAACTTTTGATTTGTGTGTTACGGACGTACCGGATTACGATTACCTACAGGGTGCTGTTAATTTAAATAGCATGATGAACGGTTGCACCAGCGGAGGCACTTATAGCACGTTGTTTGCATCGGCCGATAATGCGAAAGGCAGTTGTTGGACTAACGGGCCAAACAGAAATCGTTGGTTTAAGTTTACGGCAACCGCTACAACATTTATAAATGTGCAAGTACTTGTAGCATCAGGCCAGAGCATGCGTAATCCATTTGTTGCGCTTTGGAATTCATCATTAACCGAAGTAACTTGCACTAATCATAATGGCGGAGCTGTAGATATTTCTATGAGTTATTATGGGCTAACTCCCGGTGCGATCTATTACATATCAGTAGATAATCATTCGGGAGGTAC
>Ga0163151_10000935_pt1 | contig 50573 bp, 52 predicted proteins | sample OliLakLV19MP5IB2_FD_145596 | JGI IMG/M metagenome (GOLD analysis project Ga0163151, IMG submission 145596) | Freshwater microbial mat bacterial communities from Lake Vanda, McMurdo Dry Valleys, Antarctica - Oligotrophic Lake LV.19.MP5.IB-2 | ecosystem: Environmental > Aquatic > Freshwater >...
ATCTAGTTCTTTTTTGCGAGCCTCTAACTTTGTGAAAAGAGACACCTCTTCTGCTGTCCAAGACTTCTGACTAGCAGATGCACCGGACGCATCTTTTGTAGTTTCAGTGGATTTTTTTTCCGCGTCTTTTGGCTTGTCAGCGGCAGGTTTATCCGCTTTAGGAGCTGTTTCAGCAAGGGCTTCCCCCATAATTCCAATCTCTACACGACTAAGAAGTTTTCCGGCTTCGTCACCAGAAAATAAATAACCAGCGACTCCGGCGGTAAGAATAAAGGCTATGGTCATGAGCCAACCCTGATGCACGCGTTGTCGTCTTTTTGGTGATGACTTCTTTTTTAATACTTCATTACGTTTTTTGAAATAGTTTTGATACCCGCTCATTAACTTCCCCCTCGGCGAAAACGTGTGACGACAAGTTCGTCATTCACTTTAGCTTCATGTTTTTTTAATTTTTGTTTAAATGCTGTGAACTGATTTTCTCTTAATTTTTCGTATGTTTTTGATTCTTTTGTAGCAGCGATTAGTATTTCTTGTTTTTGCTCAACGATATGTGTGTGATTGATAACAATCTCTCGTTGACGAGCAATATTAATTTTTTGACCATCAATATAATCATCAATCTGCACGAGCCTAGCTATAGGGGCACCTTCGGGGCGAGCGCGCAATGCCGCACCATCTTCAGCGGCAACGTCTAATTCTTCAAACATGTTTTGATAGCGTTGTTTTTCATTATCCAGATGCGCCATGCTTTCATTGTAATCACGACTAGCGATTTGCTCTTGTTGTTTGTAATATTCCTCTAATTTTTCATAGCTAAATTTAAACTTCACGGCTTCCTCAAGATTTCATCCATCATGCGACATGTATCATCAACTGAAAATTTACTTCCGATTTCTTGCCTTAAAAAATCTTGAATTTGATCATGCACCTGAATAGAGTGGTCAATCTTTGCAGAACTGCCTTTTCGATACGCACCAATATTAATAAGATCTTCTGCTTCACGATAAATAGCCATGTTTTCACGAAGACGCATTGCGATTTCGTAATGCTGTGGATTCACCACATTGCGCATTACTCGACTCGTACTTTGAAGAACATCTATTGCCGGGAAATGCCCACGCTGCGCAATAGAACGGGATAAAACAATATGACCATCAACGATCGAACGCACACAATCTGCGATCGGGTCATCCATGTCATCACCTTCTACTAAAACGCTGTAGAGGCCAGTGATACTACCTTTACCTTCAAAAATACCAGCACGCTCTAAAAGTTTAGGCATCATCGAAAACACACTCGGGGTATAACCCTTAGTTGCCGGGGGTTCACCAATGCTCAAACCAATTTCTCTTTGCGCCATAGAAAATCGCGTGACGGAATCCATCATGAGCAAAACATTTTTACCGGCAGAACAAAAATATTCTGCAATTGCTGTAGCCACAAAGGCCCCTCGCATTCTCACAACGGGGCTTTGATCACTTGTTGCGCAAACAATAATAGATCTTGCCAAACCCTCTGGACCTAAATCATTTTCAATAAATTCTCTAACTTCACGGCCACGCTCACCAATTAATGCGATGACATTGACATCCGCACTTGTTGCTCGCGCGATCATTCCCAAGAGAACAGATTTTCCGACACCACTACCAGCCATGATACCAACTCGTTGCCCCATACCTGCGGTGAGAAGCCCGTTGATACATTTAATACCCAAATCAAGAGGCTTTCGAATAGGTGGCCTTGATAGTGGGTTTTCAATTGGAGCATAAATACTAATTTCATCACTTGTGTGAACAGGCCCCTTGGCATCCATCGGATCACCAAGACCATTAAGCACTCGACCTAAAAGTCTTGGGCCAACTTTTATGGTAGCTTCTCGTCGTGATAATACAATGCGAGCACCCATACCAACACCTCTGATATCACCCAGGGGCATTAATAAAACATTTTTTTCTCTAAACCCTACGACCTCAGCTGAAAATGAACGCTCACCGCTGCTAGGGTAAACTTCACAAACAGAACCGAGCCATGCACCAGGAAGATAACCTTCCATTAAAAAACCCACGACCTTTGTTATTTTACCACTGTCATGAAAAAGTGGATTGCGATCGACCGCAGTCTCATACTTTTTCATATTCAATGTCGTCGTAAGTTGTTCATTCATGGGCTAATCAGCCCTCCGCAATTTTTGGAATTTTTGAATCAAGTACTGCCCACAATTTTTCAATACGCTGACCGATAGTTGCATCAACTACACCGTAATTTGTTTCAACAATACAGCCTCCGCGGGCAACACTCTCAGTAACTTCAATTTTCAGTTTCGCAATACGCTCAAACGGATTTCCCGCTTCACCCTTTACTCGCTCAACAAATTCTTGATCTTGGGGGTTTATTTTTATCTTAATTTCTTCTTCTGACTGTGCGTTTTCTAAAGCCGTTTTTAAAACATTAAAAATGAGCTTAGGATCTATTTGAATTTCTTTAAGGGCCAAAGCTTTTGCCAGGTGAAATACAGTCTTCACAATGTGTGCTTCGTTCTCGATAAAGAGTTGGTTTTTAATAAGCGTTACACTCTCCATCACTTTACTTAAATGCTCAAGTGCGACTTTAATTTCTTGATTTGAGTCAGCGTACGATTTTTCACGGCCATCACGCATACCTAGAGCATATGCTTCAGCAAATGCTTTTTCTTCGATTGCTTTAAGTCTTGTGAGTACCTCATTCTCAACACGTGTATTAAAATTCTTTCGCTCAATCTCACCAAGACCTGTGGTTTCAGCTACGAGTTCGTTGATTTCAAAACCTTTTGAGTTTGGCAATACAACATCTTGATCTTTTACAAAATTAAGCGTTGTTTGGGGCATTACCTGCGTTAGTGGTTGAGGTTTATAATTTAAAATATGCCCCTCTGAATCAGCCTGTTTAAGAATTGATTTAAACAAGCGCGTCCTCCGCTCCACCGCGAGCAATGAGAATCTTACCTTCAGCCTCAAGCTTACGTGCTAGATTTACGATCTCTTGTTGGGCAGATTCTACGTCAGAAAGCTTAGCTGGCCCCATACTCTGTAAATCTTCTTGAAGTAGTGTGGAGGCACGGGATGACATATTTCTAAAAATTTTATCTTTAATTTCATCGTTAGCAGTTTTTAAAGCCAAGAGAAGCTTATCATTTGCCACTTCTTTAAGAAGCGTTTGAACACCTCTGTCGTCAATTTTGACAATATCTTCAAAAACAAACATGAGTTTTCGAATTTCTTCTGCCAAGATTGGGTCTTTCTCTTCAAGCCTAGACATGATTGCAGATTCAGTATTTTTATCCATAACGTTAAGCATCTCAGCAACAGGCTGAACACCGCCCAATTGTGCTTGTTCAACGGTACCCATGGTAGCCAATTCTTGTTTAAGAACTTTATCAACTTCTTCAATAAGTTCTGGTGAAATAAAATCTAAGTTAGCCATTCTCAAAACAACCTCCGCCTGAAGTGACTCAGGCATACGCTTAAGAACTTCACATTTTTTCTCAGGCTCAAGATGTGCTAAAATAACTGCAATTGTTTGTGGATGCTCACTAACTAAAAAGTTTGCCAAAGATTTAGCATCAACCAGTTCGAGAGATTCTAATGTTCGAGCGCCCACACCTGCTGCTAAGTTTAAATGACCAAGAATACCTCGTGCACGCTCTTCACCAACTGCTGCAATGATAATTTCTTTTGTGGCTACTTCACGAGAGAAAATATATTCTTCAGATTCACTTATTTTTTCATAGTATTCTTCAAGTACACGTTTTGTCACGTCAACCGGTACGGTGCGAAGTCTATGCATGTTGTTAATGATTTTACGAATGTCTGCATCATCAAGATGTTTGAAGAGCTCGGTGGCAGCGATGTCTCCGAGGTAATTTAAAAGAATTGCAGCTTTTTCCATGCCCCGTAGTTCTTCAAATGTAATGGCCGTATTCATTATCTATTCTCCTTAGCCTGCACGACGTTCATCAACCCATTGATTCAGAGCATAAGCAGCTTTTTTGCTATCATTCTGAATCAAATTAACAATGCGCTCTTTAAGCAATTCACTTTCAGCCTTATCAGGATCAATAGTTTCTTCAAGCATCGGCAAAGCACCACCCATGCCCGGCAACGAATTGTCCACCGTCTGCAAATCTTCTAGTTCTTCAATTGTTTTTGGTAACATATCTTCAACTGAATCTTGAAAGCTCTCTGTAATCCAACGCATAAAGGGTCTTACAACTACAAAGAAGAACAAACCAAAGCTTAGTGCAATTACGCCCCAACGAATCATGTAAGAAAAAAGTTTTCGACGCTCAAGTGAAGTAATAATTCTTTCGCTCTCATTGAAATCTTCTTTTTGGAATTTTATGTTTTCAATTTTTACAACGTCCCCACGCTTTTCATCAAAGCCCAGTGCGTTTTTAACGATGCTCTCATATTTAACAAGATCTTCAGCTGCTCTGGGGCTCCACTTTTCTGTGATTTTTCCTTCGGCATCAACGACAGTTTCAGTAAGACCGTCAACCAAAACGGCAACACTTAAACGTTCAGTTGCGCCCATTGGTTCTTTAACATTTCGGATTGTTTTTGTGTTCTCATAGTTCGTTGTCTTAAGCTCTTTATCTACATCTTGCTTAAACGCCACACTATTAGGGTCTTCAGCACCAGGCAAATTTGAACGCGCCCCAGGAACACCCGCCGTATTACTGCGATTGCCTCTGAGTTTTTCTTCTTCGGTTTGTATAGACTTAACAGCTTGTCTGTCTGGATCCACAACTTCTTCTACTGAAGATATTTGTCTAAAATTGATGTCGGCATTAACTTTGGCAATTACTTTACCTTGGCCTACAATTTTTGCCAAAATATCTTCAATACGATTTTCATACTCATGCTCTTTTTTATATTTGAATTCTTGCATATCATTTGTCATCGAATTGATACCGCCGGCTAAACTTTTACTTAATACTTTGCCGCGCGAATCAACAACCGTAACCTTCTCTGCATCGAGACCCTCTACTGCACTCGAAACCAAATGTATGATACCCCGGACTTGATCAATATTAAGGCTTTTACCATCTTTAACATCAACAACGACTGAAGCTGTAGGTGATTGGCCTTCTTCTAAAAAAGTTTTCTTTGGAGGCAATGCCAAGATTACTTTAGAATTTTTAACAGCTTCTAAGCTATTGATCGTACGGATGAGTTCGCCTTGAAGAGCACGTTGATAGTTTATTCTTTGTACATAACTTGTGGTTCCAAAACTATCTTTGTCAAAAATTTCAAAACCGATGGAGCCGATCTTTGACAGACCTGTTTCACTCATCAGCATCATTTGCGTGCTATGCAAGAATTCAGGAGGTACAGTTATGGTTTTACCACCATCAAGCATCTGATAAGGAACCTGCTTATCTTGCAATTTACTTACAATCAGCGGAACTTGTTCCGGCGGAATGTTTGTAAACAAAGGCGTGTAGCTTCGACCCGACATCATCACACCAACAACAACGAATGTTGATAGTATGACAAATGACGCCGCTATGACACTGGCCCGTTTCATCGGACTCAGGTTCATGTAGAAGTCTCTTAGCTGAGCATAGAGTTTACCAAATAATAAATTCAAAACACGCCTCCTGTTTTAGTCAAACTTGCATCCGCATGATTTCTTGATACGCTTCAATCATTTTATTTCTAACTTGCACCATTAAACGTAAAGCAATGTCAGCCTTCTCACTTGCAATCATCGTTTCATGAATATTTTGGCTTTTGCCGGTGGCAAGCGCTTGCATTTTTTGATCAGCTTCCATATGAGCTTGGTTGACGGCACCAACGGCATCTTTTAACGTCGCTGCAAAACTTTTTTGCGTACTATCTGCGCCGCCAAGTCCACCTTGGGGTAATAGTGGCTGTTCGACCTTTGTAATTTCTTTGGTCGTTTGCCCTGTGTTGATAACGCTATTAGCGTTGCGAATACTTAAGCCGTCCATGGCTTATCTCCTTAGCGAGTTACCTCGCGTTTATCTTCCTAACTCAATCGCACTTAAGGCCATATTTTTACTTGTATTCATTGCAGCAATATTTGCTTCATAACTTCTTGATGCAGAAATCATATCGACCATCTCTTGCATCATATTAATATCTGGATAAGCAACGTAACCTTCTTCGTTAGCATCGGGATGTGTTGGTTCATATTTTAGAAGCGGGCCCTTACGATCAGGCCTGATATCAACAACCTGAACGCGATCGATATCAGCATCAACTTTGCCAGCGAGAATTTCACCAAAATGACGCTGTTGAGGCAAAGACGAAAATACAACTTCTTTCCGTCGATAAGCTCCACCTTCAGGGGTCTTTGTTGTATTCACATTGGCAATATTTGAGGAAATGGCATTCATCCGCATGCGCTGTGCAGTCATGCCGCTAGCACTGACTCTCATGCCGGTTAAAAAATCCATTATTTACCTCCCTCAGTAATTCCGTACTTTAACATTGCCATCTTTTTATTAATGAGTGCCAGAGCAGCTTTGTATAAAACGCTATTCTCAGACATCGTTGTTATTTCGTTATCCATATCGACTGTGTTTTTATCAGGGTTAATATCAGCTTCTGGATTATCCTCAACACCGACTCGTTCGTTTCCGATAGCTGAACTTCCCATCGCAAAATGATCCGGCGATGAAGTAGTAAGATTATTTAAACCGTCAAGATCAACGGCTCTAGCAAGGGCGTCTTCAAATTCAACGACCTTTGCTTTGTACCCAGGTGTTTCAGCATTTGCTATATTCGAAGAAGTTACGTTATGTCGCAGCAATCTGTAATTGAGTGACGCACCTAAGGCTTTTGTAGTTTTATCAAATAAATCAGCCATGATCCCCCCTGTACTCATGCAACTTATTTCTCAAAGTACGAATACTGATACCCAGTATTCTTGCTGCTTGAGTGCGGTTTTGGTTTGTTTTATCTAGAGTTTTATAAATTAATTCTCTCTCCATTTGTGCAATGGTCATACCGGCTGTCATTCCTGAATTACTTGGTGTGCCAGGTGAGCTTGTGAAATTTTCAATAATAATATGTTCACTTTGAATTTCACCTTGATTAGCCATTAAAACAGCGCGCTCAATAACGTTTTCAAGTTCACGAACATTACCTGGCCAGTTCCATTGTGAAAGTTTATTTAAAGCACCCAGTGAAAGTTTTGTTACATTCCTAGAATTCAGTATTGAAGACACCTTTATAAAATTTTCGGCCAATGCCACCACATCATCAGGACGCTCTCTGAGTGCAGGAATCTGAAGTGGAATAACATTGATGCGGTAGTAAAGATCTTCTCTAAAAATATGAGACTTAACCATTTTCCACAGATCACGATTGGTTGTAGCAATGATGCGAAGATTTACTTTAATGGGGTTACGCCCACCAAGGCGGTCTACTTCTTCTTCTTGCAATACACGAAGAAGTTTTGCTTGAAGTGACAATGGCATTTCTGAGATTTCATCAAGTAAAAGTGTGCTCTCTGAAGCTAATTCAAATTTTCCCATTTTTTGATTGATAGCACCTGTAAATGCGCCTCGTTCATAACCAAAAAGCTCGCTTTCAAGTAAACCCTCAGGAACCGCTGCACAATTAATGGCTACAAACCGTTTTTGCGCTCGCGGGCTCTTATCGTGAATATAACGTGCGAGTAATTCTTTTCCTGTACCACTTTCGCCGGTGATAAGAACAGTGGCTTTACTGTGAGCAACATTTGTTGCGGCGTGAAGCACTTTTTGAAATTGTAGATCACAAGTTAAGAGTGAACCAAATTCAACACATTTCATTTTTTTCCTCCGGCAGGCTTTCTGTCGACGTATCTTTTATATTTTTCATTCCATTGAATTTGAGCCAATTGCTCTTGGGCCATTTTTTCCCAAAGTGCGGCATTTTTATCTTCTTTAAGAACATTCCAAATTTTTGTAGCTTCACCAAAATTCTTTTGATCAAAATAAATTTTTCCTAAACGATAACGTACAGAAGCTGTTGGCATTCCGGCATGATGTTTTTCAAGAATAAGCTTATATGCTTTTCCGGCTTCATTTGGTTTGCCTTCTTTAAGATGAATATCTGCGGCCAATTCAAGGCCTTTGCGAATAATCTCAGGTTTAATATCTGTGTTCTCTTGAGAAACTGTATTAAGTTTTTGAACCCAACCGAGAGCTTCTGAATTTTTATTTTGATCAAAACTGAGTTTTGCTAGACGATACCAGGGTTCTACCAACAAAGACGGCTGACCCTTCCACTGTTCAGTTAAATCTTTTAAAGCAAGCTCTGCTAAGTCAAAGCGCTCACTTTTTTCAGCTACAGAAGCAAGTATCAAACTTCTTTCTACTCTTTCAGCATCAGACATATCTTTGAGTTTTACAATTTTACCAAGATGATCATCTGCTTTTTTAAATTGGTTACTTTCATAACTCACTTTAGCTAAGCGCAAATTGAGTTGATCAGGTGAAGGCAGATTTTCAAAAGCTTTGCTGTACCTTAACCGCTCAGGTGTTAACACTTCATAGTCAACCAGACACTGAGTATAATATTTTGCACTTTCATCTAAGATATTTAAGCCTTCATAGGCTTTGCCTGCAAAATAGCGAGTATCAATTCTTGAGCTCTTTAAAAGCCATGAGTCAGTATTGTGAAGATAAATATCTAAAGCTTTAACGTAATCTTTTTTAGAATTATAGAAGGCTATTTTTTCAGTTAGATTATTAACAATTCGATTTTTAAATATAAACAAATGGGGTGACAACGTATTTGACTGATAAAATTTTACCAATATATCAAAACTTGCATCAAAATTTTTGCGCAGTAATAATCCATCTGCCTCTGCAAGTTTTACGAATGTATCAACATGCTCCATCTTGCCCTCTGGCATTTCGTCTTTAAATTCTTTACGGGCAGCATTGAGTTCTTTCTCTTTCATATTTCCAAAGCGCTCTGAATTAAATCTAACTTTTGCTAAATAGGCCCCGGGGGATCCACGATAACGGAAATAAGATTCCAAATAAGCACCGGTTACCTTATGTTTTGGCGCGCCCAAAATTTCTAAGATCTCTCCAATACGAGTCATTGCGTAACCACCATGCTCGTGTGACGGAAATCTTAGTAAAAAATTTCTAAAACTTTCCAGCGAGGCTTTGTAATCTTTGAGCCAAAATTGCGCCTCAGCATTATTGAAGTAAAGATTAGGCCCAAGCGCCCATTTTGTAGGATAACGATTTAACGCTTCTTTATATTCTTTAATGGCTGTGGAGTAGTCTCTTGATCTGAAGTAAACATCACCTCGTCGATAGCGAGCTTCCACACCAAAGGTAGTTGATCGTGGGTCATTTTCGATGCTTTCAAATTCTTTTATGGCTGCATCATTTTTATTTAGCTCTCGAAGTGCATCACCAACGGCAATACGCATTTGCCAATAAAACGGGCTATCTGGATACCTGGTCATGCCCACTTGAAATGCTGAGAGCGCTCCAAAATGGTTTCCGACATCTATATAATTGAGTCCGACGATCATTAAGGTGCGGTAGCGTTTTGGATCAGTAGGGTACTTATCTAACAACTCTTTATAACGTGCCATTGCACTTTCAAAGTCAACGCGGTTATGATCACGGAGCCAAAGTTTAAAGTAGGTGTCGGCTTCCACATATTCAAGTACGTTATCGTATTTTGATTTTTCAAATTTCTCTCTGAAAAATTTCAATGTTCTCAACACTAACGCAGGCTTATTGTCTTTAAAAAGTTTTATTGCAAGCCTTGCTTGTTGATTTTCTTCATCGTCTTGGGGCTCAATTTCATATGCAATAGTTTCAGCTAGAATATTTTTAAGATACGGTTGACTCACAATAACTTCAGGAAATCGCAGATAAATATTCTCTTGGCTTTTAATGAGAGCTGATTCTTTAATATCTTCATCATAAATATGAAACCGCTTTAGATCTTTATCACCACCATCAAATATTCCATATTTAAGTTGTAAAATCGCATCAGGCGAAGCGCCACTCAAAAGCGCGGGTTGTGGGCCTAACTCCGGGTGATCTACTGATGCTATTTTTCTTTGATTATTTTTACTCTTAACCTGACTTCGAACCACAAGACCCGCCAAAGGATCTGCTTTGATGGCATGTGTTTTATTGATTTTTTTATTTTCTAGATTTTTTTCAACACTCTTTTTTGGCTGGGGCACTTCTTTGTAAATATCAAAAACAAGATTTACAGGGTCAGTGGTTTGATAATCAAAAACCTGCATTCCACGATCGGCTAGTTTAAACTCAATAAGTGCGTCATTGTTTGTACCAGCCTTGATGGTGACCAGCTTGACTCTTTGATCTTTTAGATCAGAAAGTGATTTTATTTCTTCAGGCGTTACACCTTGAAATTGAATCCTCACAATATTGTATTCATCAACCGTAACTTGACTTTTGTCATAGCGCCATTCGTTTTGGCCTGTGATCTCGACGTGAGTCGCGTCTTTAAGACTACGAAATGTCACCTTTAGCCCACGTGCATCTGCCGTGGAACTCAAAATGAAAATCGAAATCAAAAATACACAACTCTGTTTCATCTAGACCCGTTTCTTCTCGACGTTTGTCATGACCTGGACCATTACCGCACTGTCAATTGTTTCACACGACGAGTGGCCAATGTACAAAGTGGGTATTTTGCTAAAGCTCCATAACCCGAAGTATTCTAGAAACTTACGCACCATGATCAACACCCCTTCAGTTTCAAACCAAATCACTCTTAATCCCTTACATGTCCTATTCGCAAAACAAGTGCCACGCTCGCAGCCAATACAAGCACCAAAGAAGTGCAACTCGACCTCGGAAACTTGGCAGGGTGACAAACCGCTGACACCCAATGAATTAATTCAGTTCTGATGCACGATAATTTTTTTGAATTTAAATTCTCTTACCTCCGGAAATGATTAAGAAAAAGATCATTTCCGCCGAAAAATAAAATGAGACACAACAACACGGCTAGGGAGCAATGAAGCACCTCATTTCAATTCATATTTTAATTTTGTTTTTATCAACTTCTGGTTGCGCAATTCTTGGTAGCAATGATGACCCTGCGGTCAAAAGTGTAAACACAAAATTTAGCCCTCCCGATAGCCCCTACGAAAAATCAAACGTGAGCAGTGCCGACCAAGTTTGGCAGAGTAAAAAAACGGGGAGTACTATAGCAGTTAATTCTATGTGCCAAAAATATGCTGATTTGAGTTTAAAAAACTTAGAACAAAATATTTTAACGGGAATTGAAAACCTCAAAGTTATAGAAGAACAAGATACTACATTTGATGAACGCGAAGCTTCAAGAATTCTTGCCGAAGGTACCATCGACGGAGTTCCCATACGCATTGATCTTTTAATTTTTAAGAAAAATAATTGCACATACGATTTAGCTTACATTTCAAGACCTCAAAATTTCACTGTTGAGAAACCAATTTTTGAAAAATTCTTGAGCAACTTCCATGCGCCATAACCGGAGTGTGAAATGATCGCAGGTGTCACATTTTCAATTGGCGCGACCCTTGTGCACTTTCTACATTTTGTAGGTGGCATGAGCTTACTTACAAAAGAAATGTGGCAATCCTTACGCTCACGACCGTTTTATCCAAAACTTATTACTGAGCAAATGTCATCCATCGGTGTGAGTTCACTCCCTCTGGTACTCGCAACAGCATTAAGTACTGGAATGGTAATGGCTCTGCAATTCGGTTTTGGGCTGGAACGTTTTGGAGGAAAATACTACGTACCCAAAGTAGTATCCCTTAGCCTGGTGCGTGAACTCGGACCCGTATTTACTAGTCTGATGCTCGCTGGCCGCGTTGGCGCAGGAATCACCGCAGAAATTGGCTCAATGAATGTCACCCAACAAATTGATGCCATTCGTGCCCTGGGAACAAGTCCACTTAAAAAAATTGTTATACCACGAGTGATTGCCGCAATTATTGTTTTGCCTCTTTTAACTGTTATGGCAAATTTTATTGGCATCGCAGGTGCTATGATTATTTGCGTTTCAGAACTTGGTCTTGACCCTTATTTCTTTTATCAAAAAGTCGTAACCACAATTACATTTACTGATTTTGCAGTCGGTGTTGCAAAAACATTTTTCTTCGCTGCTTTTATTAGTCTCGTTGGCTGCTACTACGGAATGACTACTACAGGTGGCACTCAAGGTGTGGGTATCGCCACAACCAAATCAGTTGTGACATCTTCAATACTTATAGTTATTAGCGATTTCTTTTTAACCAAACTCTTTTGGATATTTGAACGATGGTACTCATAGAAGTTAAAGATTTTAAGAAAAGTTTCGGTTCAAAAATCGTCCACCGCGGCGTGAACCTGAAAATCAACAAAGGCGAGTGCATGGGCCTTATTGGTGGCTCAGGCTCTGGCAAGAGTGTGATTTTGCGAAGTATGATTGGCCTTGAAAAACCTGATTCTGGTCAAGTACTCATTGAAGGCCAAGACATCACACCACTCAATGAAGATCAACTTGTCTCGATTCGTCGAAAAGTTGCCTATGTTTTTCAAGGTGGGGCTCTATTTGATTCAATGAATGTTGCGGAAAATCTTGCCTATCCTTTACTCGAGCATACAAAGTTAACATCCTCAGAAATCAATGCAAAAATCTCAGAAACACTTGAAAGCTTTGGACTTCACGGCACTGAGAAAATCATGCCGGCAAATTTGAGCGGGGGTATGCAAAAACGAGTCGGTCTTGCTCGCGCCATAATTCTGGGTCCAGAAGTAATTCTATATGATGAGCCTACAGCTGGACTTGATCCGTATAATACCAAAAAAATTCAAGAAACAATTTTAACACTTAAAAAATTAGGGGTGACTAGCATTCTTGTCACACACGACATGCCCACTGCATTTGCAGTTTGTGATCGCATGGCACTTTTAGTCGACGGGAAGATCGTTGCCGAAGGCACAAGTAAAGAACTTAAAGAAGGAACACAAGCGGGTGTTTTAAATACATTCATTAACGGAGAAGAGACGTAAAATGGACCGTTCAAAAAAAGTTGAATTTAAAGTCGGAGTATTTGTCACCATTGGGCTTTTACTCACACTCTTTTTCATCATCGCACTTGGTGGCGATAAAACATTCTTTCAAAAACACATTACACTCCATATGCGTGTTGACGAAACGATGGGCCTCTCTTTGGGAAGTGCTATCCAGATTGCAGGAGTTCCAAGTGGAAATGTCAAACTTATAGAATTTGATCGTGGAAGCAATAAACTAGACATTCATTTGCGCATTGAACAAAAATTTGCAGGCCGTATTACCAAAGGCTCATTTGTCGGGCTTCGCACACAAGGTGCCTTAGGTGATAAATATATTACTATCACACCAGGCCCCTATGATGGCGAACCTCTCAGAGACGGTGACACCATTGATGTTGAATTAGGATCAGACCTCCTCACAACACTTAGTAAATCAGGCAATCGCGTAGAACAAGCTTTTGATATTCTCGATCAAGTAGAGCGTCTCGTAAAAGCGCTTAATGATCGAAACCTGGCGCAAAATCTTGCCGACACAGTACAAAATTTAAAAAGCACGAGCCACACAATGGATCAGGTTATGGCAAGCATTAAAGGGAGTGATCCGAAGAACAATAATCTTAAAAAATCAGTTGACCGCATAGCCGTTATTCTTGAAAAAATTGATTCTGGTCAAGGTACTTTAGGTGGTCTTATCAATGACCCAACAGTTCATGAAGATCTCAAGGCTCTTTTAGGTGGAGCAAAGCGAAGTAAACTTTTAAAATATCTCATTCGTTCAACAATTGAAAAAAGTGAAGAAACTGATTCTAATTCTTCAAAAGAAAAAGATAAATGATGAGGGCATTAAGGCACATAGCCTTTTTTGCAATTGTTCTCACAAGTTCATGGGGAACACCACCCCCTTTAAATTCTGAAAATACATTTATTAATTCCGTTGAATTTTTATCTGAAAATCTTCTACCCGGATCAGTCATCGCCATAAGACTGAAAAATACTCCAAACAAAGAAAACTCACTTCGCGTATGTTTTCGTATGCAATGCTTAGCCCTTACAAATCGCTGGGAATTACTCCCGACAAATCCTGATACACCCGATGCTCAACTGTTTTTACTTGAAGATAAATTGAATCGTTGGAGTTTTGAGAAGATTGAACTTGATACAAATATGTTTGATAAAATTAAAATAAAAATTACAAACCTCAGGCTCCCGGCTTCCGTTGCTGATTTGCTCAAGACAAGTGATAAAGCCGTAGAATTTGAAAAATCATATAATAAGCAAATTCACATTAGAAACAGTGCTCTTAGTTGGGGAAAACAATGGACACTCCCCATTCCCTCAGCGATCACTTCACCCTTTGGAACATTACGTACTGCTGAGGATGGAGCTTCGTATACACATAAAGGCGTTGATCTCCGAGCTCCGATGGGTACAGCTGTAGCTACCACTTCAGACGGTTGGGTTGTGGCAACATTAGAACAAATGGTTTCAGGAAAGGTGATCACAATTGATCATGGTCATGGAGTCATGAGTAAGTATCTTCATCTTTCAGAATTTAAGGTGAAAATTAAGGAACAAGTTCGCGCAGGTCAAATCATCGCTTTAAGCGGGACGAGTGGTCGCTCTGAGGCACCACATCTTCATTGGGAGATTCGGGTGCGGGGTTACCCTGTTGATCCCCTATCGACTGCGCGTCTGATGGCACGTCTTTCTTATCCTGAGTGAGCCTGATATCTTTTACCCAAGTTTTACCAGCATAAACGTTTATTTTTTTCACAAGTTCACGACGTACATAAAATAGTTGATTCATCCATGGAGCACTACTCACCCAAATATAAAGCATGCCTTTTGAAAATGCTACAGGGGAGCATTTATCAGCAAGCATAGGCCCTACAACCTTTGCCCAATCAAGCTTAAGACGATAACGTTTGAAGTCTTCTGCGAGAGGTGTATTGCCTTTCTCGAGCAATCCCTGTAATACATCAAGCGCAGTTGGTAGTGTTTTTTTATCGTCTTTTTTCATCATATGGACCTTACTTCAGCAGCGATATAAATTCCAGATTAGACTTTAACTTTAGGATTTTTTCATGACAAAAAGTGTACATATAGTTGGAGCCGGGCTCGCTGGCACTGAATGCGCCCTACAATTAGCAACACGGGGTTACCAAGTTTTTCTTTACGAAATGCGTCCAGAAAAATTAACCCCAGCCCATAAGACCGGTGGTTGTGCCGAACTTGTTTGTTCAAATAGCTTAGGCAGTCTAATGGAACCCAGCGCTCCTTCTATGCTCAAAAATGAAATGGCAGAACTAGGAAGTTTTGTATTAGCAGCAGCCCATCGACATAAAGTTCCAGCAGGCCAAGCATTGAGCGTTGATCGCGAACTTTTTTCTCAAGATTTAACAAATCAAATTGATACTCATCCCAATATCAAGCGCGTAGCAAAAACTGTCGAAAGCCTTGATGAAATTGGCCGCCCTGCAGTCATAGCTACGGGTCCACTTACACATGATTTTTTAGCAGCAAGCATGCGCGATCACTTCGGAGGTGATTTTCTTTATTTCTTCGATGCAATTGCACCCATTATTGATGCTGATAGTATCAATATGGATATTTGTTTTAAAGCAAGCCGCTACGACAAAGGTGGCGCAGATTACATCAATTGCCCGCTTACTAAAGAGCAGTATTTTAATCTTATTGAGGAAATAAAAAAAGCTGAAGTTGTTGTACCCAAAGAATTTGATAAAACTCCTTATTTTGAATCATGCCTTCCAGTTGAAGTCATTGTAGAGCGTGGTCCTCTCACATTAGCGTTTGGCCCTTGTAAACCCAAGGGTCTCAAAGATCCACGTACGGGGCGAGAAGCTTTTGCCATCGTGCAATTGAGACAAGAAAACAAATATGCCACTGCTTACAATATGGTAGGGTTTCAAACCAAAATGAAATACGGCGAACAGACAAGAGTTTTTAGAATGATTCCCGGTCTTGAAAAGGCAGAGTTTTTAAAACTTGGTAGCCTTCATAGAAATTTATTTATTAATTCACCAAAGCTTCTCATGAAAACTCTAAACTCACGAAAAGATCCTCAACTATTTTTCGCAGGTCAAATCACAGGCGTTGAAGGTTATTTTGAATCAACATGCACTGGTATGCTTGTCTCCCAATTTGTCGATGCATTAAATCATGATCGCCCAGCACCCATTCCTCCAATTGATAGTGCACTAGGAGCCTTACTTGCAGCGATTACTGAGCCGAAAGAAAATTTTCAACCGACAAATATTAATTGGGGTCTGTTTCCACCCATGAATGTACCTAAACACGATAAAAAAATCGCTCTAGTAGCAAGAGCGAAGCAGGCCTTTTCAGCTTGGAAAAGTTCTTTAGAACTTCAATAATCTGTCATTATGATACAAACATCATTATATGCACTTGCACATAAAACTATTATTGTCACATAGGGCGTGAGCTACATGGCCGGATAAAAAACACCTTACATAGTACATTGTAAGTTATGATGTAATATGAATTTAAATCTCATACCTTTGACTATTAGAGAAATTAAAGTAAAAACAATTTGCAATTGATACGTTATTAGAAATAGGTAATCGAAAATTTTTTGGAGTTCCTACAAAAAATTGCACTCTCCTTCCTACTACAAAAATTGATATTCTCGAGGAGCCTACAACAGCAGAATATGCTCTGAAGCAATCTCCACCTGTGAATATTGTGAAAGTGAAACATCTCCAAGATGATGGTGAATATCATGAAGGTTGGATCAACGTTGATAGTATTTTAGTTTTACAATAGTAAGGGGCTTGTTAGTTTTTCTAGTTTCGTTAGATACACAGTTGCTTCAAATTCATTTTGACCACAAGTTTCAATTGACGCTTTGAATTGCAAACAAACTTCAGGACGCTCTGGTTTTCCAAATATAAGACATTGATTATTATTACTTAGCTGAATGCATCTTGCTCCAGCAGCTTTTCCGTCAGGCATTCCTGGTATGGGTGATGAAATTGAAGGTGCTATACAACAAGCACCGCATCCTAATCGGCAATTCATAGAGGCGCCAGATTGTTACATGCTGGCGCCCCTGTAAACATTTTTATCTACAAAATCGCGGTACAACTCTGGATCGTGAGGGTACATATCCGACAAAAGGTGAGTTAATGTTATCAAGTGATAATAGAAGTCATATTTACCCATTACCGAATTTTTTGACGTGACTGCTTTAATTCGCCGCGCCTGTTTTTTGATTCTAATTTTCGAAGCTTAGAATTACGAGTGGGTTTCGTGGGCCTTCGAGCTTTAGGTTTATGAAAAGCCTGAATGAGCATTGCTTCTAGTTTTTCAATACAGCGAGATTTATTTTTTTCAAGATCACGAAACTCATCGCTGCGCAGATAAACAAAAGCTTCTTTATTAATTACATTTTTCATATTTTTTCTGATCAAATATTTTTGCTCATCATTCAATGCGCTGGAAGCATTAAAATCCCAGTACAAAACCGCCGCTGACGAAACCTTATTGACATTTTGCCCACCAGGTCCGCGACTTCGAACAGCGCTGAATTTTAGTTCTGAAGTTATTTGCTCTAAATTCACGGGATTTTAAAAAAGAAAGTAAAGATCATAAAATTTTGTTTCATAATGGCATCTTAATTTTGTTCATTTCTGAGTGTCAAGAGTCAATTCTCCAGTTGACAGTGCTACTCGATATGCTTTTATTGAAAGTTATGCATACATTAAAACCAAGTGAAAAGTATTTTCAAATTCTTTTAGCCATACTGGGCTTCTTGGTTGCTAGTCTTATTTTAGCAAAACATATTTATTCAGCCCCTTTTATCGATGAAACCTATGTCATCGGTTCTGCTAAAAATTTTATCCTTGAAGGAAATTACGCAACTCCTGAGTTCCCTGTTTTTTCATCATTGATCAGCACTGGCTTTTGGAGCTCTTACCCCAGTGGGATTGCAGCCGCATTAGGCGCCGACAAACCTACAATTCGAACTACATTTTTTTATTTTTGCTGTTTTATGCTTTTACTATGCTTACGAATGGCCCTAGGTCATTTTCAATTATCAAAGCTTGAGAAAAATACTTGGCCCTTTATTTTTCTGGGTATTTTTTTAAACTACATTCCCTATCCAGAAAGTACGGTGATGAGTTTAGGTGAAATTCCAGCGTGCGCTTATTTATTTTTAAGTCTGCTTTTTTTATATAAGAATAATATCAGTGTCGGATTTTGCCTCTTAGGAGTTTCAGTATTTGGGGGCAAAATGGTCAATATGGCATTTGCTTTACCCTTACTCACCCTCTATACCTTCAACATACAAAAAAAATCACTAACTGAAAGACTCAAGCCTCTTCTTTGTTTTTTAATCCCATTTTTTATTTGGGATACTATCATTGCCTTTTGCGCAGGCCCTCAGGTCGCAGCAAGATGGGTTTTTGACTTTTTTGGTAATCTAGAAAGCTTTTCTAAACTGGCCATAGGAAAAGGCTTTACACCGGCTGATGTTCCCAGACAGACGCTTCTGTCAAGATTCAGTAATCCCGATCTGGAATGGGTTCACTACCCATTACTGCTGCAACTTAAAATAATTTTTTTGTTAGGCGTCCCAACCGCAATTTCGTTTTGGGTTTATCGTAATGAAATTAAAACCATGGGTCTCTTCAAATGGTGTTTTCATAGACCTTTAATTTCAGCACTACTAGTTGGCCAATGGATTTTTGCATTTTGGTATTTTGGCGTACATCCGCAAATGTGGATTCGCCATGTACAACCAGCACTTGTTATCGGAATAGCACTTTTAGGCATGTACGCCTGGCAGTATTATTTAAAGAACAAAAAGCCTCTCTTAACACGGTATGTTCAGATTTTGATTTTTGCCTTCTTTTCTCTCAGAATAATCCAGTTTATTATAAAAGCAGGGGCAAACTAACCATATTCAAATTTCTAAAAAATATTAGGGCTTGATATTATAAGTTAGAAGTCGTCGTGCTAAAGTAAAAACTAATCGTCCTTTTCTACCTGCGTTTGATCTAACCATCGCTCTCTGCAAAGGCGTCAGCAAAAGAGATGAAAGCTTTGGATTCTTACGTAAACTCAAATAATCAACAATACTTGGTCGAACATGAACTTGATCGCAGATATAATTAATTTGAAATAAAATCCTTTCTCTTTCTTTGCAAAACCCACCCTTGTGATAACAAGAAGCAGAATCAACTAAAGCCGCTGTTCCGATAGGGCCTTTGAGATGAACAAGATCGCTATCGGGAACAAATTTACGCAAGTACGAATCTGAATGGCGTCCGTTTTTCCATATTGATTTATCACCATCAACACGCTCTAAAGGAATCGCTTGATGATAGTTTAAATTCCGTTCACTCACCGCTGAGTATTGTCCTGAATTTTCATCAAGATCTGTAAGACAGATATAAAGGCTTAGCATTTTATAAATATCACCGTCACGGTGCCACCGCTGACTTCCTTCAGGGCCACCAAGATCTGGCTTTGGAATATTATAGAGAACAAACGCCGTATCAATCCGAGGAATTATTTTAAAGTAAGGCAAAACTTTATTTAAAACAGGAGCACTCATAGCAAACTCTAAGATTCCCAGTCGTGTTTCTTCATCTAACTGAAGTTCTAAAGTTTCTGCATAGGCCAATTCGTCTGTTCTTTTATTCATCTCCTCACGTTTTTTTTGAATCACAGACTCAGGGATTCGAGATTTGAGCCAAAGTGCAAATTCTTTAAAAACAGGATCATTCTTATAAATTTCAATAGCATCGCGTTTAAGATTCTTACTATCAGCATCAATGTAGGGGCTTTTGAGGTAGATTATTTTTTCATTAAAATGAAGAATCCATGACCAGAAAAATTCAAAAGCGGGAACAGTTAAAATAACAAAAAGTCGCCACAGCGGATTAGCTTTAAATTTAGCAGCCCAAGGTCGCAGTGGACGAGGTTGTGATTGCATTGCACCAGATTGTGACATCATGGGATTCATTTTTTATCCTTCAAAGTTCTACAAAATTCTTAATTAACTGGATACCCACTTCTTGACTTTTTTCAGGGTGAAATTGAACTCCAAAGATATTTTCTCTCTCAATAGCAGCTGTGAATTTCGCGCCATAATTCACGGTACACGATGTTGCTCCCGGCTCTTTAGGAACAAACAAATAGCTATGCAAAAAATAAAATGATGCGTCTTGGGGTATTTTTTTAAATAATGGGGAATCATTTTTAAATGAAACGTTATTCCAACCCACGTGAGGAAGTCTTAACTTTTCTTCTCCCACTTCAATTTTTTTAACAACACCCGGTATAACACCTAAACCTTGGTGCTCACCAAACTCATAACCCACTTCCGACATAACTTGCATGCCGACACAAATTCCCAGACAGAGTTTTTTGTCAATCAACAGTGCTTTTCGCAAACACTCATAGAGATCTTTTTTACGTATACGCTCCATGGCATTACCGTAAGTTCCCACTCCTGGAAAAACAATTTTTGAAGCTTTACTTAATGCAACTGGTGAATCGGAGGTTTCAAAATCCGCACCAATATATTCTAAAACATTGGCTACTGATTGAATGTTTCCGATTCCTGTATCAAGAAGAATTATTTTGCTCACACTAAATCCCAAGACATAGGTGTGCCTTTTTCTACATCTTTTTTTATTTTCTTACCTAAAAGTTCTGGCAAGTGTTTTGGAGCAAGTCCAAGACCAGGCCTTACACTTCGAATATTTTTGGCTGTTAAAACTTCTCCAGCTTTCATGCTCTCAGCAATATATAAAGAACGCCTAAATTGAAGTGATGGTTTTTCGGCTTCTGTTGGGCCATACGAAACACTTCCAAGGCTTTGCCATGCGCGCTCTGTTTCAAGCACTAAAGACTGTAATTCATGGGGCTCAAGTGAAAACGCAGAATCAACACCACCATCTGAACGTTTTAACGTGAAATGTTTTTCAATAACGGTTGCACCATGTGAAACAGCCGCCACAGATACGCCCACACCCATGGTGTGATCTGACAAGCCCACTTGAGTTCCTAAAATTTTACGCATATCAGGAATTGTTAAAATATTTGAATTTTGCGGCGTTGCCGGATACGTGCTAGTGCATTTTAGAACTACAATCTCTCTACAACCCTCTTCACGTGCAGCACTCACAGCTTCTTTAATTTCATCTATTGTAGCCATGCCCGTAGACATGATCATGGGCTTTTTAGTTTTTGCTACAAGTCTAATCAGTGGAATATCAACTAACTCAAATGATGCAATTTTATAGAATGGAACATTGAGTGATTCTAAAAAATCTACAGATGTTGGATCAAAAGGTGTACTAAAACCGATAATTCCTAATTCACGACAACGATCAAAGATAGGTTTATGCCACTCCCACGGTGTATGCGCCTCGTTATATAAATCGTGAAGTGATCGCCCATTCCAAAGACTTTTTGGGTCATTAATAACAAACTCACCTTTTTTTACATTCAATGTAATCGTATCGGCGGTGTATGTTTGAATTTTTAAAGCCTGAACACCGGTCTTTGCAGCAGCATCAACGATCTCTAAAGCTTTCGTTAATGATTGATTATGATTACCCGACATCTCCGCAATAATAAACGGGCGATGTTTTGCACCAACAGTATTTCGACCCAATTGAATATCCATCATTTTAAAAATATCTTCTCATGAAGTTCCTCTTTGTTTTTCAACCAATTTTCTTTCGTAAGCTGATAACTCTTTATGATTTCGTAGCGACCATCTTTTTCAACACCAGGTTTGTTAGTTTCAATAGGAGAAAAACCTAAGCGTTCATGAAATTTTTGACTGGCTTGATTTGATCCAATAGCTTCGCCATTAACCAGGTTGAGACCTAATTCTTCAAATCCAAAACTTAAACCCAAAAAACCAAGTGTCATGCCAGTTCCGATGGGTAAATCTTCTCTGCCCATATAAAATCCCCAATTTGCGGTATTATTATTTGTATCAATGCCTGTGAATTGCACAATACCAACGGGCTGGGATTGATACTCAAAAAGTCTGAAACAAACCTTTTTGTTTTCGGAAAGCTTTGCAAACCAAGCCTTATGTTCTTCCCAAGCAATAATATGCTCGGTGTACATCTGGATACGAACACGCGGTGAATTTCTCCACGTAAGTACTTGGCCCAAATCTTTTTCAGTAAGTTCTCTTAAACTACAATCTTCAAACTTATGTTGTGCTATATCCGCCATAATCACTTTCTATTTCTGCAAAAATGCAATTAACTTGAGATGATTCTCATTTACCTGAGAACCATCACTTCCCATAATTTCAAAGGCACGATCACTCATATTTTTTAATTCTTGAGGATTATCTACGGCCCATCGAATTTGACTTCGCCAATCATCGATACTGACTTTTTGATGCCAGCCTAAATTTTGAATAATTCCTTTTTCAGCTAAAGCTTGTGACATTTCCACCTGATTTTCGGCAACCTGCACTGTTAAGGCCGGCAAACCTAAAAAACATCGCTCCCAAGTAGCTGTGCCTCCAGCCCCTAATGCCAAATCAGCTTGAGAAATAAGCTCTGCCATATTTTTAATTTGAACATGAAGTTTGGCTTGAGGCAATTGCTTCATTATATCTTGAATCTCACGACTGTGGGGATTCATACTCCCAATTACAATATCATAAGTAAGTTTTGGCTTATTGAGTTCAAGTAATGCACGCAAGGCCTTCGTGGTTTCGCCCGCCTGATCGGCTCCTCCAAAAAACAAGAGCAGCCTCTGCACTGCACCATCTCGAGTTTTAAGATTTTTTCTTGCCTCATAAAATTCAGGCCTCAAAAGTGCAAATGTTGGCCCCAAAAGAAGTTTACATTTTTTTGAGACAAGCTCTGCATAGCGAACTTCCATGTTTAAATAATAATTTTGGTCTAATAAAAGATCACATTCATGTGGACGGTTGGCTAAATCATCAATTACTGCGATCTTGCCAACATGGGGCGCCATTAATTTTTCCCACTGCGCATCAAGTTCATAGTGATCCACTATGAGAAAATCTGGTTTATCACTTAGTTTAATAATTTCTCTAATATCGTTTAATTCTAGAAATTCAAAATTTGAAGCCTTTAACTGCGCTTGCCAAGTTTTAGGTAACTGGTAACTTGCAAAAATAACCTTATGATTTTTATTTTTTAAGGCTTGCGCAAGCGTAAGACAACGGACAATGTGTCCCGTTCCAATCTCAACACTTACATCTGTACGAATTAAATAATTCATCTCACCTTAAATAACGGTTCAAGTGGTTTACACTGCAATTGTTTTTCTAAATCACCATTGTTAATGGATTGGCTGATGATTCCAAATACTTCATCATATGTTTTTAAAAGGTGAGTAATGTCTTCATCTTTATGTGAATAACTCAAATTATGAGTTCCTAAAGTTAAAACACCTCTGAGAAAAATCTCTTGAAAAAATAAGGTCTTAATTTGCCAGACACTGTATTGGCTTTTGTCTTTAAAATTTAAAAACGACCAAGCGGGATTTCCGCTAATCGACAAATAAGAGCCTATATCGTACTTAGTGATTAAAACTTCAACACCTTTTATAATCTTATTCCCTTGGGTTTTAAAATGTTCGATAACAGGTTCTTTTTGCATCTTCTCCATTGTTGCGAGAGCCGCTGCCAAAGATAATGTTTCGCCACCAAATGTGAATGAAAAGAAAATTTCTTCCATTAACTTCATGATTTCACGTTTACCTGCAACTGCAGAAACAGGAAAGCCATTAGCTATTCCTTTACCAAATGTTGCAAGATCAGGTGTCACGCCAAAAAATTCTTGAGCACCACCTTTTGCGAATCTAAAACCTGTGATGGTTTCATCAAACACAAGTACTGCACCATTTTCAGCAGCTAAATCTTTTACACCTTGAAGAAATCCTACTTTGGGCTCAGTCACATTCATGGGCTCTAAAATAACTGCAGCTATTTGATTTGGAAATTCTTGAAAAATCTTTTCTAAAGAACTTAGATCATTATATGTAAATGTATGGCTTAAATCACGGGTTGCCTTTGGAACTCCCCGATTACGCGCAGTTGCCCCAATATACCAATCTTGCCAACCATGATACCCACACATCGCCACATGATCACGATTTGTATAAGCGCGAGCTAACCTAATTGCTCCAGATGTTGCGTCAGAACCGTTTTTCCCGAAGCGCACCATTTCAGCACAGGGAACCATCTCTTTGATTTTTTCAGCCACCTGCATTTCAAGTGGGTGCGGGAGAGTGAAAATCACACCGTCTTCTAGTTGATTGCGAACGGCATTATTCACATCTGAATCACCATAACCTAAATTCACAGCACAAAGACCATTAACAAAATCAACGTATTTATTTCCATCAACATCCCAAACATGACAGCCCTTACCTTTTTGTATGAAATAGGGGGAAACACCTAATGGGTACTGAGTTTTACTTTTACTAAAAGTTTGACTGCCAAGTGGTATGGTCTGTGTGGCTCTTGTAAGTAAACTTAGCGATTTTTCATAACGCTTTTGATAGATGTCTTTTTTTAATGACACTTCAAAGCCCTCATTTCTTTTTGTATTTTTGTTAAGATTTGAAACTTGAGGATTTTTTTCTAAGAAATTTATTATATCATCCATTCCAAATTTTTGATTCTCAGGATACAAACTTGAATAAACTTTTTCTACTAATTCAAAATCAGCTGCATTATCGACAGTCCAGCGCATATGTGAATGATCTTTTTTATTTTTATAATGTGAAATTTTAAACCGTGAAGGTTGTGAATGAATAAATGGAGTTACATGCTCTCGCTGTGAAGTTAATTTAGCTTCATTCCATGCTTGCTTGAGAACATCAAACTCAAAGATTTCAACATCTAGGCCATCGGGAAAAGTAGGCTCAATTGCATTACTTGTGTATTGGGCTTTTTCTTTTAAATGAAAGGCAATCACTTCATCAATGATCACAGGGTCAATAAGTGGGCAATCACCAGTTAACCTTACTATGTGCTCGGGTTTATTTAAAAGGGCTGCTTGATAAAACCGATCTAATACATCATCAAGGCTGCCGCGAAAGCACTGAATATCGTGTTCACGACACATTTTTTCAATAGCGTCATCAGTAGCATCAACACTTGTTGCCACGATTAGCTGAGAAATCATTTTTGATTGTTTCACACGCTGAATTTCATGAAGAAGCATAGGTTTATCTAAAAGATTTTTTAAAACTTTACCTGGCAATCTTGATGAGGTGAAGCGCGCCTGAAGTACGGCTAAGATCATAACTTACCCCACAGACCTGGGTTTAATATTCTTACATCTTCAAATTTTGAGGCAGAGGTAAGTTTTTTAATTTTTGATGAGTAATTTTGAACTTTACCAACTGCGCTTAAGATTTCTTTAAATTCTGTAGTGTTGTTGACACCAACAATGACGCGATCGATTTCTTCTTGCATAAGAACAAATCCTAAAGCTGCCTCTAAAACAGTAAGACCTTCAACCTTTACACTGAGATTGAGTTTTTTAAGATGCTCACAAACTATTTCTAAATGAGACGGCAATTGATCAAAATCCATAAGCAATAGGCCTTGTAAGAATGCTGAGCGCCCATGAATTTCAATACCTGCTTGCTTAAGTTTTTTAAGATGCCCACTTTCAATAAGTCTTTGATCTAAAATATTAATAGGGACTTGAACAATATCAACTCCACCCATATCTAAGAGCCAATCGATTTGTTTTTCATCATAAACGCTAACACCGATTTTTTTTACTAATCCCTGTGATTTGAACTCTTGCATTTTTTTAAAGAGACGCGTGCCGCCAGAAGCAATGAGATCGTCAGGCTGATGAATAAGTAAGGCATAAACAAAGTCTTGCTTAAGATGTTTAAGAGACGTATGAAAAACCTCTTCTAAACGAGAAATTTCTTTTTCTCCAACGGGTCTTTTTCCAAAGGTGTCCGTTTTTGTTACGATCTGCCACGGAAAATTCAAAGGCAATGCTTCGCCTAAAACTTCTTCACTGCTACCGTATAGTGCTGCTGTATCAAGGCATTGAATATTGTTTTCACGTGCTAAATTTAAGATTTTTTTCACTTCATCAATGGGAGTTTTCCCATGTCTATTGGCAATTCCATAATTCATTCCAAATTGAACAGTGCCTAAGCCTAATTTCATTTTAAAATCTCTTTTAGCTCAGAAATAACACGGTTCTGATCAGGCTCCGTAAGACGTGAATACATAGGAAGACTTATCGCTTCACCATAATACTTCTCAGCCTCCGGAAACTGACCTTTTTTAAACCCCAGTTTTTCATAATAGGGTTGAAGGTGCACAGGAATGTAGTGAAGGTTCACCAAAACACCACGCTCATGAAGGGATTCAAAAACTTGCCGCTGAGATTTTTTAATTTCATTTAATTTTAAACGCACAACATAGAGATGAAGTGCTGAATAAGCAGCGTTTGTTTGTATTGGCAAAGTTAAGGGAAGGGATTTTAACTCTGCATTATATTTTTGAGCAATTTTATGTCTTTTCTCTATAAATGAATCTAAGCGAGAAAACTGACTTAAACCTAAAACGGCTTGAATATCGGTCATTCTATAATTAAAACCCAAATCAATTTGTTGATAATACCAAGGGCCTTCGGTAGGTTTTGTCATTAATCGCTGATCGCGCGTAATACCGTGGGTACGAAGGCGAAATAATTTTTCATAGATATTTTTATCATTAGTAAGAACCATTCCACCTTCACCAGTGGTAATGATTTTTACAGGATGAAAACTAAACACCGTGATATCAGAAAATTCACAGGACCCAACTTTTTTTGACTTGTAACTTCCACCTACTGCGTGGGAAGCGTCTTCGATAATTTTAAAGCCATATTTTAAAGAGAGCGCTTTAATTGATTCCATATCACAAGACTCACCCGAGTGATGAACTGGAATTACAACTTTGGGCAATCGCCCCTTTTTTTCTGCTTCTTTTAATTTTTCAGACAAACGATCAACACTCATGTTGTAAGTTTGCGGATCGATATCCACAAAATCTATATTTGCCCCGACATACAAAGCGCAATTACTTGAAGCGACAAATGTGTTTGGAGATGTCCAGACAAGATCACCAGGCTTCACATCTAATGCTAAACATGCCAAATGAAGTGCCGCCGTAGCATTACTTACGACCACTGCATGCCGAGCACCGCAGTACAATGACAACGCACTTTCAAATTGTTCAATAACAGGACCTTGCGTGAGAAAATCTGAACGCAAGACATCAACAACCGATTTTATATCTTCTTCAGAAATATCTTGTCGACCGTATGGGATTTTGTTCATTCGACATCCGCGTTGATGTCCCTAAGTTGCTCAACGGTAAGAAAGTGTGGGTTTTTCCCTGAATCATATACAAACCCATCTTCAACTGGCTTTCCCTTTTCTTTTAGTGCATTGGTTTCATAATTTACTTCATGCACGAAATTGATTGTGGGCTTAATGACAAAGTGATCATTAAATTCGAGAGTTAAATGAGAATCATCAGCCGGACACATTACTTCGTGAAGTTTTTCACCAGGTCTAATACCAACATTTTTAGTGGGAAGCCCCGGCGCAACTGCAGCGGCTAAATCTGTAATTTTAATAGATGGAATTTTAGGTACAAAAATTTCTCCACCTTGCATGCGTGAAAAGTTCTTTAAAACAAAATCAACACCTTGTTTTAAAGTAATCCAAAATCGTGTCATGCGCACATCTGTGATAGGAAGCTCTTTTGCACCCGACTCAAGTTGCTTAGTAAAAAAGGGCAATACAGAACCCCGTGAGCCAACAACGTTTCCGTAACGAACCACGGCAAAACGAGTTTTATGTCCACCGGTGATATTATTAGCTGCGACAAATAATTTATCTGAAACTAACTTTGTAGCTCCGTATAGATTAATTGGATTTGCGGCTTTATCAGTTGAGAGAGCAATTACTTTTTCTACTTCATTGGCAATTGCCGCATTAATCACATTTTCAGCACCATGTACGTTGGTCTTAATACATTCAGTGGGGTTATACTCAGCGGCAGGGACTTGTTTTAATGCGGCTGCGTGAATAACATAATCCACACCGCGCATTGCCTGTGTTAAACGCGCAAGATCTCTCACATCGCCCAAGAAATAGCGCAGGCGCTCATCGCTCATATCTTGTTGCATTTCATATTGCTTGAGTTCATCGCGTGAATACACGATTATTTTTTTGCAATTATATTCACTCAAAAGAGTTTTAATATATTTCTTACCAAAAGAACCCGTTCCACCTGTGATTAATATCGATTTACCATTAAACATAATTCCTCACTTCACATTCTTATTATTTTTGAGTTCGTGCTGTTCTTTTTTTAATTCTGATTCCATATGATGAACTTTTTTACGACTTTGACGATAAACTTCTCTGACAGTTTCATAACCCGTTGGAGGCAAAAATTGCCTCAAAAGTTCAGCACCCAAAATTCGATACTGACCACCGATTTTGGCCGCTCGAATTACACCACTTTTGATCAAACGGCGCATGGTTGACTGAGAAATTTGCAGAAGTTTTTCAGCTTCTTCTCTCGTGTATATCTGATTATCTTTAATTTCAAGCATATGTAAAAACCTATCAATTCTTGTCAAAATAAGTCAATTTTAATCAACAATGCTACCTCTTCCCGCAATAGGCGATGATGTCTCTACCCACCTTTGCTTGTGCGCAGCCCTTTCTAAAATTAATTAAATTTTCAATATTGATACTACCAAGTAAATTTTCAAACATAACTCTTGCAAGGTGACATTTTTTGCCTTTCAGAGGATTTTTTTTATAATTCGAATCTGGGTTATATAGAAAAACATCAACTGGAAAATCACAAAGCATTTCTATAATGCGAAATTCAGCCGCATCCAAAATTTTTAAAAAACTATCTACATTAAAATAATTTAAATGTTCGGGCACTGACACCCAAAATTCAGGATCAGCGAATTCCCTTTCAACAACATCCCTTTGTAGAATACTGTCATCATTTGGGACGACAATACGACATATGCCATCAACAGATAATATTTTTCTTATCTTTTGAAGCAGAGCAAAAGGGTCAACAACATGTTCAAGAACGTTATTGCAGATAATTAGATTGTATTCTCTTTTTTCCAATACTAACCGATCGATGGTGGCAAATAGATTCCCTGTCATAATATATTTCTCAAAACTTGGAAAAAATCTTTTGATTCCATCCAGCGTAAAGTCAGCACCCTGAACATTCCATCCACGTTCATGAAAAAAATTAAGACTAAATCCTTCACCGCAACCAAGATCCAAAATTTACCGACTTTTTCTTTAGAAAAATACTGACACTCAATTGCGTCTAATAATTTATGCTTTATTTCTATTTCACTATATGAAGCCTGATACTCTTCACTGGCACCATAGTATTTATCATTATAGTATTGTGCCAATTCATCATTTGTAGGTTTCGGACTAACTTCTAAAAATCCAAATTTGCTTCGTTTTAACATTTCGTTTCCGCTGGTAAATGAAAAAAGCACAATAATGTTAATATATCTGGCTCATAAACATTTGGATAACGTGTAAAATCAATGTGACAACCAGTAAGAGCATTATCCCAATGTGCTTGACGCTTTAGAATCATGCACAAAAGACGATTATCCATTTTTGCTACAAGACACGGCTCTATTTTCTTTACGTCCTTTGCTACAAAATGAGTGTCTGACGAAGAAAGGTTGAAACTAAAGTATTCTTCTTCCAAATCTATATAGATGTTCCACTTTAAGCTGCTCTGTAATTTAGTAGATTGTATATTCCAGAGATGCATGCGTGCTGGCTGTAATGATTTTCGGATGAAGCGTTTCAATTCATTCGAAGCTTCTGTATCTAAATCGAACTCATAGGAATACTTTAGAGATCTCAATACAGAACTGATATATTCTGTCATTGCGTGTTCATCAATTGGTACATAGGTACCATTGGTAATTTTTTCTGTCACAAGATCAAATGTTAGCCCTTCATTAAGAACCAATGTCTTTTGCTCGTGCAACTCAGAAGTTACAAATTGCGCAGCTTTATCCCAGGTAACATGGGCTAAAAATCGATTTCTATCCCATAATTTTCCACCCAATACATAATGCCCGGCAAATGGCATCATGTATTTAGGTTTCAATATTTTTGTAATATCGACCAGATGTTTTAAGTTCTGTTTAATAATTCGTTGTTTTTCAGTTAATTTTTCAACATCTGTAAGATTGCTATAGCAAATTGGATAATCGCCAGCTGCATTATACAACAATTGAGCAACGGTAAATGACCCATGCTTTTTTACCAACATCTTAGCAGCATTAACTGAAAGCATATTGTCATTGGAATTGAGTATAGAATACTTTTCGGTTTCAATAACAAGAGCACTATCAATTTAATTTCCAATAGTAGAACTATGAAAAACATGTTTCTCAAACGGCGCATAAATAGTTAGTTTATAAGGACTCAATTCAATACTCTGTCCATCTGGAAGTAAAATAATATTTTCAAACCCAAGTTTTTGGACCATGCGCTCTAAATAATTGGGTTTAGAATCTAATAAAATAATGGGAATATTTTCTGGAAGGAGAGAAAGCGTCTTACTTTCAAAATGATCTGGGTGGAGATGACTTAAATAAATTGCATCCACATTGTTTAAATCTATGGGCTTTGTTTTAAGTGGTGGATAATGACACCATGAGCCTTCGAATGCGCCATCAAAGAGCCAAGGATCTGACAAAATACGAAAACCAGACTCCTCAACTATACAACTGGCATTAGCAATAAACGTTAGTTTCATGGCTCTTTCTCTTTCAGTTTGGTTTACGAGCTATTATCATCATGTTTGATGATAACCCAGAAGCTGTCAAAAAATTTTGAAAACCATCTCTAACATCTCTACTCTCATCTAATAAAATGCGTTTAATGAAAGGATCAACTACAATAGATTCCTTCTTTTTATCCAATAGACGGGACGCAACAATATCGCAATCTAGTACGCCAGGGGTTTTAACCTCAACCACTTCAAAACCAACACGGCTTACGAGTAGACTTAAAGATTCAGGCAAAAAATAATTAAGATGCTCATAATCTACGCTGTCGGAAAAACGACCTAACATTTGAGTTTCAAAACCATTTATATTTGGACAGGTAAGAACAATAAATCCATTTGGCTTTAATATATTATAACAATTTTCTAAAAAAGCTTTCGGCTCAAATAAATGCTCAATAACTTCAAAGCTCACAACTACATCAGCTGCTGAATAAAATTTTATATCTTCAATTACCGACTCAATAACCTCTATCCCTTGTTCACGACATATTTGGGCGAGGTGCGGCGTAGGCTCAATTCCAATAATTTTCTTGAAAACATTTAATTCCTTCATCTTCTCGCAGAAAAATCCAAAACCAGATCCAACTTCAATAAGCAACTCTGAACCTACATTGTATCGCTTACTGATTTCTGAAACTAATTTTGCACGCGGTGCAAATATTTTTTCTTTCCTAGTTACAGCTGTCATTGGGAAAAAATATTTTGCCCAATATTCATAATTGGCAGAATTTGTATAGTGGGCTTTTAAAATTTCTGGAGTAGGACGAGGAGAAATATATTGGGTTTTACAATTGTCACATATCACAAAAGTCATCTCGTACTTTATATAGGCGAGAGTATATTTATCAAAAGCACAAGCGGGACAGGGCACCTTTACGAACTCAGCCTTTCTCTTTTGCAAAGCTTTTAGATCAATAGCGATAGCTGTTTCATGACCCAGCTCTAATGCTTTAGGGCTGATATCTTCATATAATAATGACATTATTTACACTCCAAATGCATAAAGTTTATTACCAGTTAATAGGTGAATTTTTCTCACTTTTTTTGATCCCAGAGATTTGCTTTTATCCAAGTTCCACTTTTATCTTTTGACCAAACTCGTTTATCTCTAAAGGTATCGGCAATGCGGTCAAAATCAGCCTCACTCATGCCTACATAATCTAGCCAATTATAGATATCGCTTGATTTCACATGATCATATTTACGAACCATCTCAACACCTTGTTCGCGGGTCATATAGCCTTTACGAATATCTTTAGAAGCATGATCAGAAGCGCGACCATAGCCGAACTTGATATACTTTAAATAATCATGCCCACCGTTTTCGTGAATATCATCTAGATTTGAAAACATACGATAAGTTCTTTCAAAAGACTGACGCGCTTTTTGAAATCCATATTTTTCTTCAACTAATTTTGAATGTTTGTTTTCATCCCATTTAATATAATTACCAACATACAAACCACGAATACCAACACGCTTGATCTCATCATCTGATGGGTAACGCGCCCACAGCAGATCTTTAGCTTCAAGCCCTTCAGTGCCCACAAAGTCAAACCAATCAAAACCGCGTTGACCATGTTCAAGACGTTCACGGGCACTCATTTCTGGAAAATCATCGGCACCAAACATGCCAGAGATATCCCAAGGTGTTTCACCCCAAATAATAATAGGAATATTTAATTTTGCCGCAGTCTGTACGGGGTAAGAATAAATTCCACAATGATTATGCCAATTCATATCACCAGTTTTTATAAAACCTGCGCGATTGAGTTTTTTAAGCATTTCCGTACTTGGTCTAAAAATCATATGATCTACGCCAAAAACGTGGCGCATGTTTAAAAGATTTTCTTCACCTTCGGGCAAAAATCGATTGCCATGATAAGTAACTAAAAGGGGATTAAGTTTATAAACATTCTTAATCAAATGAGTTTGCCAGTAACTGTCTTTTCCACCTGAAACAGGAATAATGCAGTCATAGTTATCTTGTTTTTTATTTCGGTAAGATTCTAAAAGCTCTCCAAATACTTTTTCTCTTTTACTCCAAAAATCAACTGGCAGCTTTTCAAACTCTTCGTACGAACGACAAGCAGAACAAACTCCGTCATCATCGAGTAAAAGGTTGACCGCAAGCTCTGGATACACACACCTTGAACAATAACGCATAAGTCCCCTCTTAGCTTAGACCCTCAGATCTAAAATTCAGACCCGCATCTACAAGAAATTTTTTAGCCTCTAAAATACTTTGCTCTTTATAACTAAAAATATTTGCTGCGGCCACAGCTGAAGCCCCACCATTTGTGATTCCTTCAGCTAAGTGCCCCCAATTGCCAACACCGCCACAAGCAATAACTGGAATATTCACAGCGTCTGAAACTTTCTTAATTAATTCGATATCATAACCCTGTGCTGTCCCATCACGATCCACTGAGTTTAGAAATATCTCGCCAGAACCCAATTCTTCACCTTTTTTCGCCCACTCAACAACATCAAGCTCTGTGGCGGTTTTTCCACCTCGCATGACGATATGCTTACCCTGTTCATTTAATTTTGCATCGATGGAAAGAATAATACATTGAGAACCAAATTCCTTAGCACTTTCAGAAATAAACTCAGGCCTATCAACAGCAATGGTGTTCACAGTAATTTTATCAGCACCAACGGAGAGACGCTGACCGATATCTTCTAATGTACGAATACCACCACCGAATGTGAGGGGCATAAAACATTTTTTTGAAACATCTTTGATAATATCTAAAATATTGGTGCGTCCATGAAGTGCAACGTCATCTCGACCAATACCCGCATATGCACCAGGAGTCATATCGATATAAACAAGCTCATCCACACCCCACTGATTGTAGCGATCAACAGCCACAATGGGGTTTCCCAGCAATTGATAGCGCTTAAAGCTTCGGCTTTGAACCAAAACTCCATTACGCAAAAACAAACAGGGAATCATACGATGTTTAAGCATTATTTTTTATTCCACTCTTATAATCTGAGAATTTAATACCTAATAAAACCACGTCGGTTTCTTTACCGTCGCAGATGGCTTGTCCGCGAAGTAAACCTTCACGTTGCCATCCGCACTTTTCAAATGCGCGAGCACTGCCTTCGTTTTCGCTGTAACACCCAGCTTTTAATTTATTAAGTGCTAATTTTTTAAATGCATACTCTGTGACAAGACCAATGGCCTCTGAGGCAAAACCTTTACCCCATGCACTTTTTTCGCCGATAACTAAACTCACATCTGCTGATTTATGGTGTGGGTTAATAGGCCCAAGCTTAATGTTTCCAATATGTTCATGTGTTTCATTCACGCAGATCGCAAAAAATGGTTCATCTTTTTTTGAAATCATTTTTTCAACATACGAGCGAACATCATTTAGACTTTGAGGAGAAAAACGCACTTCTAAAAACTTAGTGACCTCAGGGTCATTCATCCAGCGGTGATACCGCTCACCCACATCACTGAGTGCAACAGGTCGTAAGTAAAGTTTTTCACCTAAAAGTTTCATCTCATACCTTTTTAAAATTCAAATCGTAATTGCTTAAAAATGCTTTTGCTCGAATAGGATTATTATCTCCAAAATTAAAAAGACTCCCACACGCTAAAGCGCTCACACGTGTTTCAAGAAATGCTAGTTTCATATGCTCATAAGTTCCAGCACCACCACAGGCAATCACAGGAACCGAAGCACACTTCATTACCCGCGAGATAAGACCCAAATCATAACCAGTCATGGTGCCGTCTCGGTCAATGGAGTTAATAAAGATCTCCCCTGCTCCACGCTCTATCAAATCTTTGACATGATTCTCTAAACTGACATTTTCACGTTTGGTTCCACAATTTGAGTGAAGAACATATTCCCCATTTTCAAAACGCGCATCAATAGACGCAATTGCTGCTTGCGCACCAAACTTATCGGCGATTTGAGTAATGAGATTTTTATTTTCATAGTTTGATGAATTCACAATAACTTTATCAGCCCCGTTTTTAATGAGCTGTTCTGCATCTTCTAGCTTCACAATGCCCCCGCCAAAAGAAAGGGGCATAAAACAAACTTCTGAAACTTTTTCTATTAACGCAAGAAGCGTATTCACAGAGCGGTTTTTTCGATTGATATTTAAAAAAACCAATTCATCAGCATATTGAGAATTATAAACCCGAGAACTTGCCACGGGGTCACCCACATCCCGGTGGGTATCAAACTTTGCCGTTTTCACAAGTCGGTCATTCATTAAAAGCTGTACAGGGATGATTCGTTTTTTCAGCATTTGCCATCCCAATCACAGAAATTCTCTAAAAGCCTTAAACCATTGGCTTGGCTTTTTTCAGGATGAAATTGAAACCCCAGCACATTGTCTTTACCCACAATGGCTGAAATCTTATCTCCGTATTCAACTGTTGCTAAAAGATCTTGTGAATTTGCGCATTCATATTGATAAGAGTGCACGAAATAAAAATCCACACCACTTTTTACTTTATCAAAAATAGGATGCTTAGAATTTGTCAGTTCAATATTATTCCAACCTACATGAGGAATAGCTAATCCAAGAGACTCATCAAGCTTTAAGACTTTTCCCGGAACCAGTTTTAACCCCGGCATAATGCCACCTTCATCACCACTCTCAGAAAGGATTTGCATACCGAGGCAAATTCCTAAAACAGGGCGACCACTTTTTGCAAAAGTACTGATGGCCGTTTCTAATTCAAATTTTTCAACTTGTTTCATGGCTGTGGTGTACGAACCCACACCTGGGATAATCAAATGAGTTGCATCTTCGAGTTTTTGAGCACCGCGTGCGATTTCAAAATCAAAACCAAGACTATATATGGCGTTTGAGACTGATCTGAGATTTCCCATGTCGAGATCGACGATGGCGATCATTTAGACTCCCGATACCATTTATCAAAATCCCAAGTCTTAGGTGAGCTTTGGATATTGTTAAAATCAGGGCTAAACGGAGGAATCACTGTTTTACGAACAATGTCATTAAACTCTTCTTCACTTAAACCGAGATATTCTAAAAACAAAAGGAGAGAAGGTGGCTTTCTCCCTTCAAATTTATTCACTAACTCATCTGCTTCTTTTTTATCAATGCGCTGATTACGTAAATCAAGAGCTGTCATTTGTGTTACACGAGAGTACCCACGCTTTAAAAACTTAATGTAGTCTCGCACTCCTTGCATATAACATTCGATTTTTTCATACGGGTATTTCCCGGGAGGCATACCTTCAACGTCATCACCCTTCCAACCAAGCTCTGATTGAATTTCAGCAACGTTTTGTTTTACATCCCAGGGAATAAATGAACCCAAGCATACTGATCTGTATTTTAATTTTTTAAGATCATGGGTTTTTGGATAAGTGTAAGGAGCAAGATCTCGTTTATCTAATTTAAAATCATCTTTGATCATGCCCTCCATATCTTCAGCGGTGATTCCAAGATTTACGAAACGATTAAATCTTGTTTCATCTACTTCTTCAATTTCATCATCACGGTAATCATAATAAGCAGTGTATTCAGAAGAGGGCTCACCCCAAAGAACAAGTGGAGTGTTATATTTAATTGCTACGTGCATGGGGTAAGAGAAAATTCCTGTGTGGCAATGCCAACAAAAATCACCTTTACGAATTAATGCCTCAAGCATCAAACGCTTAACGACTTTCCAGTTAGGCGTGAAGCTAATTACATCAACACCTAATTGTTTAAAAGTGCGCTCATTATTTTTTAAAAGAGTCTCACGCATAAAGCCGTGGTTGAACTGAACAACCAGAGGTTTAACTTTATATTCCCGAATTAAATAATTAAGTGTGAAGGTAGAATCTTTTCCACCTGAAAAAGGCACCACACAATCGTATTCATATTTACCTCGATACTCTTCGATGAGTCCGTCTAAGATTTTTTTTCGCGCGGGCCAATTAATTGTGGCGTCTTTAAAGTTTTTTTGGCGACAGATATTGCAAACCATCTTCTCGTCAAACTCGATGGTTTCATATGTTTCAGGAAGTCCACATTTGATGCATTTCTTAAGCATGAAGTACTCACCTTCGTAGGATCTTGTTTAATCTTGACTTAATGACTAAAACCTATCAAGTCTTGTCAAAATATGTCAAATGCATTCATCTCTAGGAGAAGATGCCAGGCTTTAGTATTGAAACCGTCAATATTTAAGAACTATGATATGAGCTTTAAAGGACTAAAATGCAAGATCTTGCCACTGAAGAAAAAGTAAAAAAATTCTATGAATCCCAAGGCTGGGCTGCAGACCAAACAGGCTCAACCACAGACGCCAAACTGTGGGAAGACCTAAGACCCATGGCGCAAAAATATGTTGCAGCCTGTCGCCGAAAACTTCTCAAATATCTTCCGAAAAATGGAGATCTATTCTTAGACTGCGCTTCAGGGCCTATTCAGTACCCAGAATATCTTGAATACTCCCAAGGCTTTAAAAAACGAATCTGCGTTGATATTTCTCAACGCGCATTAGATGTAGCACAAAAAAAGTTAGGCTCTCGAGGCGAAACCGTTTGTGCCAGTCTCTTGAATTTGCCATTTCCGGATAATCATTTTGACGCGGCTGTCAGTTTACATACGATTTATCATATCGACCAAACTCAACAAGAAACTGCGGTTCGCGAACTTCTACGCGTAGCAAAACCTGGTACACCAATTGTGATTGTGTATTCTAATCCAAATCGGCTGTTGGCTCGCATGAAACGCTTCGTTAAGCCTGAACCAACACCTACCGAAGATAGCGAGCGCATTTATTTTTATGCTCACCCGTTAAAATGGTGGAAGCAGTTTGAAGATAAAGCTGATGTAAAAACGGTTGCTTGGCGAAGCCTTACGGCCAAAGATGCCAAACGTTTGATTCCCGGAAATAAAAGTGGCGAAGTTATGTTGAATGCACTTTTAAAAATCGAAACTTATCTTCCAAAATTCATGGCAGGGCTTAGCGCTTACCCTCTAATTATTCTCACCAAAAAATAATTCTCAAATCCAACTATTCGAATCAATGGCCGAATTTCGGATGCACCGACTTCAGCAGCATTTAAACGCCAGATTAGAGTTGTCTGACTTTGCAGTTCATTGTTAGAACTTAACAAGGAGAAGAAAATGTCAGCCGAACTTGCACTCATTGTCCGAACTGAAATCGAATCAGCTATTGCTCCACTCAGAGCTGAGCTCAAATCCGAAATCCAATCGGCTATTGCCCCACTCAGAACTGAGCTCAAATCCGAAATTGGTTCTCTCAGAGGTGAATTCAAAGCTGAACTAAAATCCGAAATTGGTTCTGTAAGAACTGAGCTAAGCGTTGTAAAGAGTGATATCAGTGAATTGAAATCCGGACTCAACTTAGTCAAATCTGATCTCAGTGTAGTAAAGAGTGATATCAGTGAATTGAAATCCGGACTCAACTTAGTCAAATCTGATCTCAGTGTAGTGAAGAGTGATATCAGTGTAGTGAAGAGTGATATCAGTGAATTGAAATCCGGGCTCAACTTAGTCAAATCTGATCTCAGTGTAGTAAAGAGTGATATCAGTGAATTAAAATCCGGGCTCAACTTAGTCAAATCTGATCTCAGCGTTGTGAAGAGTGATATCAGTGAATTAAAATCCGGCCTTGCTTATGTACGTGCTGACATCATCGAAATGAGCACCAAAATCGATACAGCTCTTGATCTAAGTAACCGCGTTATAATTCATGAGCGGGTACAAGATGACGCCCTTACACGATTAGCCAGAGTTGAACTTGATCTTCGAGTTCTAAAATTAGCCTTGATGAATAAACCACATTAAAATCAAAAAATTTGCAGTGGGCATTGAACATTGGCGAGTACTATATTGTCTTCTTTAAACCATTGCTTTTGACACTTACTTAGCTTTTCAAGATTTTTCTTAAGCTCTAGATTTTCTACAGATAATAAAACAGCAAAACTTCCTACAAATTTACTTTTTGCCAAAGGTACAGCGGGCTTTCTGAAAAACCCGTAGAGCTGACGATTATTCAATGGAATACTCTCGTCAAAGTAAACCACAGAGTATCCTTGCTGAGCACTTGGTGCTAATCGACGCACTGTTTCTAGTGCTTTAAAATCTGGATCCGTACTTTTAGTAAAAAGAAATGCGCCTAAAATTATAACGTTTCCAAGCAATAATGCTTGATGAAGCGCTAAGCCGAAATTGGGTTTTACGCGCAATGTGAATGTGAGTAAACCCAAGACCATCCACAAATACACAGGAGCTATAAACCGTGCAATGATGGTGAGTGACAAACAAAGTGAAATTAATGAAACCACAAATACAGCACTAGAAAATATTTGAGCATCACGATTTTCTTGAGATTTCAAATTTTTAATAAAACTAATACAGGCAAATAAAAGAAGAAAAGCCCCGATAAGTTCAGCGCCCAACTCTAGATTTGCTCCAAATATAGTTTTAGTCACCGTTTCAGGAATAAACATATGAGTGAAAGCCTTACTGACACTTGCACTTAAACTGCTGGTCGGGTTTTCATCTACAAGATGCTGGCCAATGCCTCTGGTTTCAAAAGGAAAATAAGATCTAAAAACCGCCATCACTCCAAGACTCACACCTAGTGAAACTAGCCCCTTTTTAAAAACTGCTTTTTGAGATCCGAACATTCCATAGATCATCAAAGAGATTTCAAAAACAAAGATATGGGCCCGAAAGAAAGGCGCAAGCATTGCCATAAACAAATAGAAAAATGATTTTGGCCTGACAAATACAAAATATAAAAACCAACTGACTAAAAACATCGATGGCCCTTCATTGATGGGCCAAAGTTTAAACATGGTCACTGTAAAAGAGAGAAAATACACCGAGAGAACTTGAAAAGTCAGGCACCCATCTAACCCAAAATACCTGAGTAATTTAAAAAGTGGGAACACCGTTGTCAGATGTAAAACCAGGTAAAACAGAGAAATCAGAATAAAGACTTTCTCCATTGGTAAATTGGCTATGGGCAACATCAAAAGAGCTGCACCACTTGTGGCAGTCCCTGGTATGGAGCTGGGTAAGTCGATCAAAACTCTGAGCTCACCCACAGTGCGCAAAGAATCAGCGACGGACAAATAATAAAACTGATCGTTTTGTTTATGAAAATAATCGCCACGATAAATATAAGCACCCCAAGCGATGACGCTAAACAGTGTCGCCCAAATAAAAAGGCGCTTAAGGATTTGCGTGTCGGTTGATGGCGTTATTTTTGGCGGGTTGAGATCTTTGTTGTTGGTCATAGAAGTCCACTATATATTTATACAACTCATGATTGTACATGTTTTTTGGAAGATCGGGAGCATTGCTATAGATTGTGCCCACGGGAATATGTTTGCCCGTTCGAGTAACAATACTTTGAAAAAGTTCAAAGAACTTAAATTTCTGACCATTAATTTCAAGAACTGCATCACCCGCTACTTTATCAAAAAAGTTAATGCGATAAAAAAGTTTCAACGGGTCAGCATCATAGCTTTCAACTAAAAACAAAGCTTGCCCGTTGATCTTAGCATTTTTTAAAATCTCTTGGGCCTTGAGGCAATGTTCTTTTGCTTGAAAAAACACATGAGCGTCGTAAGTCATGTGAGGTTCAACACGCAAAACCTCCACGCCTGCAGTTTCTAAAAATCTACCTTGGTCAAATTGGCGGTACAAAATCCATGGCTTTTCTTTATTGGTATTCATCTGCGAAAGCCCATTGAGCATTATAAATACATCATCTTCATCAAGTTCTTTAAGAACATGACCTAAAATTCTATCGATATACTCTAAGCAAAAAACAAGACGCTCATTGTTTTTATAATCTTCCCCATGCCAATGATGATGTTGCACATGAGCAATACTGTTTAAAAATAGAATTGTGAATTGTGGATTATAACGCCTTCTGTACTCTAAAAATACCAAAGTCAAAATATAATCGGTAAATGAAATAGCGACGAAATGCTCACCTTTATATTTAATAAGGTTCTTAATGGCCTTAGGCAATTCAGTTAAAAAAGCCAACGTCACTTTTGATGAGAAAAATACACTTAAGAATTTAAAAAGTTTTGAAGTCGATTTAGTTTTTGAAATATCAAGATAGTTTTTCGCTAAATACCGTGGAAAATCTAAAAGTTTATTAAGCTCCGAAGGATACCCGGGTTCAGAAAAAGTCCAGGGGTCTGGTAAAAAAAACTGACAATGAGCTGCGTTATTGCGACTGGCATTCATGGCGCCCCAAACACCACTGGTCACCCCTTTTTGAGATAAAACCTCCCAAATCTGCGGAGCTCCTAAATGAGGTACATCACCTAGATGTTTAATCTGATGTTCACTAGAAGGTGTGCCCGTGTGTACTGAAACCCACTGTACCCAAGGCTCTAAGAAATTACTGTCGTAAGTATCAGAAGTTCGCGTTGTGGATTGGGGATAAGTTAAAACTTTTTGGATGTTTTTTAACGAAAGGGCCTTTGATGCTTCTGTGAGAAGATCTTTATTGTACTCATTGAGTTCAAATAACAAAATTCTCTTTTGTTTTTTCATGACCTCTCAACCTCGGGTGGTCTAAAGATCAAATCACGCTGAATCACAAAATTGAATAAGAAAAGTGTGGAATCCACCGCCACTCGAGAAAAATAAACATTAAAATGCCACTGCTCAACAAACAAGATCATGAGCGCGTATGAAATTCCAAGAAGACTTAGCCAAAGTGTTGCGTACTGCACCAATACTTTGCCCATTTTTTTATCTGATTTAAAAACAAAAATCTTAGATCCCGTGACATTGACAACGGCTCCACCTAAACGTCCGAAAAGAACGCTGTTAAAGACCTGACCTGAAAAATAATAGACGATAGAAAAAATAATCAGGTCAGTCATGTAAGTCACTAAAGAGAGCGAGATGAATCGAAGAAAAATAAAATAAATACGAAACGAATCTAAAAACGGATTAAAATGTGAACTTTGATTGTTATTCTCGTAAACAGTGGCAATGGCCACTTCATTTAACGAGTAACCACTTCGAACAGCCGTGATGAGCATATCGAGTTCAAATTCATAGCGCGTGCTTTTTATTGGTAAAAGAGTGCTCAAAAAAGCCGTGGGGATGCCTCTTAAACCTGTTTGTGTATCAACCAATTTTTTACCTATAAGCAAACGAAAGATGTTTCTTGTCATCAAATTGCCAAAGCGACTGCGCAGAGGTACTTCACCTTGAAATGCACGAGAACCCAAAATCAATGAATTTGCACTTTGCAAAAGCTCTTGGGCTACTTTGAGCACATCCCCAGGACGGTGCTGCCCATCGGCATCCACAGTGACAACACCTTTGACGTTTGGTTGATTTACCAAAATATGGTTAAAAGCCGTCTTAAGCGCTGCTCCTTTACCAAGGTTCACTGCATGGTGAAGCAGGGTCACTTCATTTTTTTGAGAAAGCTTGTCTAAAACGGCGGTTTTTTCAGGGCGTGAACCATCATTCACAACTACGATGGAGGAAAACCCTAAACTAATAAGCTCCTCTACCAATAAAACCAATGAAGGATCTGGTTGATAGGCAGGAATGATCAATGGCGGTAAGATAGGGTTTTGCAAAACAGGCATAGGTTATGCTTAAATCATCCCCTCATGGAGAAGCAATGAAAAACAAAGAAGCAAGCCTTCAATGGATCCTAGGTGCCAGCTGCCTTGCAGCTCTTTTCATCTATGTGTTTTTTTTCCTGTTTTTACCCCAAAGTTGGACTCTCAATAACGACTATGGCGTTATAAAATTCTACACCCGCCCCGATGTAAAAAGTCTTTGGGACGAGATCCAGCATATCGTCTCAAATGGAATGAACGAAGGGCGCTTTATGGTGCTCTGGTGGTCATCAGTGGTTTTGCGCTATCTTTATCTTCCAATTAAGCCAGCACTTTTTAATTTAATAAATTTAGGCCTAGGAATAATCGCATTAACTGCATTCACAGATTTTTTAAAAAATCTAAAATTATCACGCATTCAAATTCTTTTAGCTCTGACCATGCTTCTTACAGCATTCACCATGAAAGACTGGATCGCCTATACAGCTTGTGCTGAGCCTTTGGCCATAACCTTTTTATGCATAGCCTTAGCTCTCTATCGTCGAGAAAAAAAATGGCCAGCACTTTTATTTTTCACATGCTCTTTTCTCTCTAAAGAAAGTTTTTTTGCTGCGGCTCCGACATTTTTATTTTTAGAATATTTAGATTATAAACGTAAAAAAACTTTCAACTGGCCCATCTTGATTGCTTTTACTTTAATTCCATTGGCGTTTGTGGGTTACGTGAAATCTCTTCCCCAGGTTTATACTGCAGGAAAATTTGCTCAATTCACCTTCAAAGGAATCCTTAAAGCACTTATTTTACCGCCACTGAAATGCTACGGCCCTTTTTTACTTTTAGTGGGTCATGATGTTTATCAACGAAAACAATGGATTTCAAAAGAATCCTTTGCACCAGTAGGTTTGGGTTCAATTATCGTTTTAGTATTTAGTATTTTCTTAAGTGGTTGGGGTGAATATGATTCTTGGTCTTATCTTCATATGTTTATACCTTTTGGTTGGGCCTTAATTCTTGCAGGCCTTTGGCAACCCGCTACAAATCCTCAAGAAAAAATACAAATCGGACTCACTTTAGCCTCATGTCTTTTTGGACTATTAATCACCATCAACGGGTCATTTAATCTTTGGACTTTCTTTGCCAATGCTAAAACAACAGCAGAAATTGCTTGTAGCGATTACAAACAAACCCCTGATTTAAAAATTTTCACCAATTGCCAAGAAGGGGCCGTACAATTAGCCAACTACTTAGCGTTGAGTGGTCAGTGTACAAATTTACCTGAAATAAAATGGATGCCTACGGGCTCGCTACCAGCAAATACTCAAGCCCCCTATGAGATGCTCCTAGCTAGCCGTTGGTGCACCCCTTATGATACAAGCATGACGGCTCCAAGCCGAATAGAGCTACGACACTGGACTATTTTAAAAAACCTGAACAAGTAAACGGATTGTTGATGAATTTAAAACCCAATAAAGCTGTATTTCTTGACCGTGATGGGGTGATCAACGAAGGTGTCATTCGAGGTGGTAAACCCTATCCACCACAAACGGTGGCGGAGTTTAAACTTTTACCCGGCGTGAGCGAAGCCGTGATGGCGCTAAAAAAAGCTGGATATAAAATCATCGTCACCACCAATCAGCCCGATGTCAGTCAAGGAAAACAAAAAATGGAAGTCATTGAAGCCATGCATGGTCTTTTAAAAAAATGGCTCCCTCTTGATGCCATCAAAGTTTGTTTTCATGTTGATTCAGATAATTGCGAATGCCGAAAACCAAAAGCAGGAATGATTTTTGAAGCATCAAAAGAGTTTAATATCGATCTTAAAAAGTCATTTATGATCGGCGATCGTTGGCGAGATGTTGAAGCTGGTCAAACCGCTGGGTGTACATGTTTTTTTCTTGAATATGATTATAAAGAAAAAAAGCCCGCACAGCCGTATATCAAAGTTCAATCTCTATTAGAAGCCGGCCAAAAAATAATTTCCGGAACATTTTAATGCAAAAAGAAATGAATCTTATCGTCAATAATAAAGTCGCAGCGCGCGTTTCCTTTCAAGGAAAGAATGCGCCCGACAGGCTTATTGATTACGATATGAACGAAGCTCTTAAAAATGCTGAAAAATTTTATTCAGAGTTTTATGCTCAAAGTAAAAATCCACTGGCAAAAACAAGAGAGATTCAATTTGAGCAATTAATTAAAATTCTCAACCCTTATTTAGGTCAGTTATCTACAAAAACAACACTTGATGTAGGTTGTGGAAATGGAAGCTTTGTTGATTTTTTAGAAAAAAATCTAAGTAATGATTTTAAATCCTTCGGCGTTGAGCCCGCACTAAAAGAAGAAACTGCTAAGCTTAAAAAAATCTCACTTCATGAAATTTCAAATAATAATAAAATTCCACAAAATTATTCTTTGGTTTCACTTTTAGATGTGTTTGAGCATTTTTCAAACCCTGAAGAGGGTTTAACCCATCTGACAAAACTCATCGAAAACCAAGGACTTTTACTTTTAAAAGTGCCCAATAAAAATTCAACTTTTTATCGTTTGGGGAAAGCCTTAAGAGGTTTTCTACCGCCATTAAGCAATCTGATTTTATCTCGCCTTTTTCAAATCAATTACCCACCACCCCATTTTTTCTATTACGATTTAGAATCACTTGAAAGGGCTTTAGAACCCAGGTTTATGATCTTACACAAAAGTTTTATGTCTGAATGCCCAGTAAGAGGGCTCTGGACGCGCTTTTGGGGAATCCCGACATTATTACGCCCATTGGCAATTTGCCTTGGATTGATATATCGCCTTTTCTCATTGCGCAATTTCAATGATGCCATCGTAATTTTGGCTCAAAAACGTGGACTTCTCACCCCGAACCATAATAAAAATAATGGATTCGAAAAACACAAGGGAGATTCTATGACTCAGCAAAAACTCAAAATTCATGTGTACGCCGATGGTGCCAATAAAGAAGAAATGATCAAGCGTAACAAAGAAGGCTTTGTCAAAGGATTTACTACTAACCCAACATTGATGGCAAAAGTCGGAATCAAAGACTATGAAGCCTTTGCTCGTGATGTTTTAAAAGATATTAAAGATCTCCCAATTTCCTTTGAAGTTTTCTCAGATGATTTTAATGAAATGAAAAAACAAGCTCTAAAAATCAATTCATGGGGTTCAAACGTTAACGTTAAGATCCCAATCACCAATACAAAAAAACAACCTTCACTAGCACTGATTAAAGATCTCTTAGCTGAAGGAATTAAACTTAATGTCACAGCGATCTTTACTCGCGAACAACTAATCGGCCTAAAAGAAGTTATGAAGCCTCAAGATGATGTTATCGTCTCTGTATTTGCTGGACGTATTGCTGACGCAGGAGTTGATCCAATTCCTGTGATGCAAGAAACTGTAAAAATGTTTGCCCCCTTGAAAGGTGCAAAAGTTTTATGGGCCTCACCTCGTGAAGTGCTCAACGCCTATCAAGCTGAAGAGTGCGGATGTCACATCATCACCATGACTGATGATCTGATTAAAAAACTTTCTCTTCGCGGAAAAGATCTCACCGAGTATTCTCTAGACACAGTAAAAATGTTCTACGACGATGCAACAAAGGCCGGCTTTAGTCTTTAATTTACCTTAACAAACAGGATTCCCCATGGCCAAACCAACTTGGCGACACCTTGTACTTATCTTGGCTAGTGGTGTTTTACTTCAAATCATCTTCAGTCAGCCCTTTTTTGGGCTCATGGATGATGCAAGTAATCTCTCTCAACTTTTACCCAAAATTCAAAAGCAAGGTCTTCTAGCTGCCACCCTTGATTATTTAAAACTCGATCTTCAGTGGGGAATGTTCAGGCTAACGTATCCGTCTATGGTTTATTTTCTGTACGGTCTTGGGGCGAGTTTTGGGCCCACTGTATTTTTTCTTTTAAACGCCGTTTTTGTCATGGGCATTTTGTATCTCAACGCACATGTGTTCTCACTGATTCTTAAAATCGACAAATGGCTTCTACTGCTTTTTATGGCAGCCTTCCCCTACACTTTTGATTTATTTCAGCACCCCAGTCTTCAAGAAAAAATGGTCATGCTCTGGGGAGCAAGTCTTCTGTGGGCATGTCATAAAAAAAACCTCACAGGAATTATTGTTTTTGCTGCTTTAGGCTTTTTTAGTAAAGCCTCATTTTGCATTTATATTCCCATGGGGTTTTTAACACTCTTAAGTGCGAGTCAATTTAAAATCAAAAAGGACAAACTGTTATTAGGTGTTTATATTTTGGCAAGTTGCTCAGGAGTTCTGTTCTTGGCTTGGGTGGCTTCAAAAGGATCTTACACGGCTCGGTATTCACCGCAAAATATTCTCCATAACTTAAAAAGCCTCCATGGTATTTTCTTTTTGGCCATACTCTCGTTAAGTTTTTTTATTTTAATTCGATTCAAAAAAATCAGCCAGTGGATTCCATGGACCGGCGTATTAAGTTTCATTGTGGTTTTTTTGCCATGGCATATCGGCGCCTACTTGCAATCTGTCATTGCACCAACACTTGCTGCACTTTCTCTACAAGTGGCCATACTTGTGTTCCCCAAGAAAAAATACTGGGCAAGTGCATTAGGAGTTTTAGCTATCACTGTAACCAGCTACCGCTCTTATGGAATGTTCACTCGCCTTCGCGATATCAAGAACATCGTGACACTTGCTCCCACCCTTGAACAGCAAGGTGTGAAGCTCATTTGGGTACCCTGCTGGGAAGGGCGTGGTGCTATGGAATATTATTTAAAAGATTTAGCAAAAACAAAATTAGAAGTGCGTTTTTTAAATGAAAATACATTACCCACTGCTGGGCCTGTTTTTTTTGATGGATCTATGTGTGTTTTGCCGCAAGCCGTTCGACTAGACGCCCAATGCAAAAAAACCTCTCTTTATAAGAGTAAACTAAGAAAGGGCTACGAACTTGCCAGCTTTGAATGTGAAAAAACTCTTTAAGAAGTTCTTTGTCAAAGAGATTTCCTTGGCTTTTGCAATTTGTCTTTTGCCCATGCTTCCTATTTTACGCTTGAAGTATTCTTACTATGTAGATTGGAACATCGTTAATTGGTTTATCGCGTATACAGGAGAATTTTTTAAACACCATTTAAGTTTTCCTGAAGTTTTTAATACGTATCAACAGGTGGGTGATACCACCTCGTTTTTTTACTCAACTTTTTTAAGCTGGATCGTGGCCATTCCAAGTGCGTTTGTCGGAACCAATATCGCTTACCGAGTCTTTGCTATTTTTTTAATGTTCCTTCAATTTTTCTTAGTCAAAAATGCTTTCTCTCTTATCAGCAAACAAAAATATATCGGTTGGGCAGTTAGCACAATGGTCACCTGGGCCATATTTCCTATGACAACTCTTTATAATCGATCAGCTGTTGTAGAATTTAGCTCAGCTGTGATTATGCATTGTACTTTAGCCTGTCTTTTAACCACGGCTTTTCATTCACAACGAAGACTAAGACTTCTTTCTCTCTATTGCGCTGGTTTTTTATTTGCCATAGCAGCAGGGTCTCACCCACTCGTGGGGCTATACGGAAGTGTTTTTATTCTTTTAATAGCTCCCGGGCTTTTAATGGTTTCAAAAAATCGAAAAGAAATGCTTAAACACGGTGTTTCAGTGGCCCTACTTATAGCCATGTCTTTGTCTTTTTTGATTTATACCAATCATAAATTTAACAAACATCTAGATGTCACCAGCACACTTCAAATCGGATTTTTTTCTGAAAATGTTGATAGGCTTTCTACTCGGTTTTTTCCCATTGCCCATGACCCACGAACTGCTGGCAGTAGCCACGAGCAAGTGATCGCAGACCATGTGACAGCGCCCTATCTTGATGCGCAAATAAATTTAGCTCTTTTTATAGGAGTAGTTTTTTTACTGATTTTAATCTTTAAACGAAAAAAGAGAATTAAATTTAACTCAAACCTAGGTTTTGGAATAAGTTCATTTGTTATCTTTTCTTTTTTTCTTTGGGCGTCTCTTTCATTTACCCCTTGGAGTTTTTTGCCCATGATTTTTCGCGTAGCCCAGTACGCTTGTCGTCTTGTGAATTACAGCAATATGGCATTATTGATGACACTTGCCGGGCTTTTAAGTTTTGCGGCTATCCAAGAAGAACTAAAATCAAAGAAATATAAAATCGCCGTAATTATTTGCTTGTGTTTTAGCGCTCTCAGTTTAGGAACAAAACTGCCTCGAGCAAATTTAAGTGCTGTATACAATATTTTCCCTGGCGCTTTTTTAAACGGACCAAAAGATACCATACTTGATATGAGTAAAGGTGGGCCCGTAGATATTTGGAACTATACCACCCCCTCACTCTACAAACACCATGTTCAAACGACTGCAGACAATGTGGTCTTAACACCCATCCCGGTGCTTACAGGATCTAACTTTGGTAAAACAGATAAAAAAACTTTTTCACTCGCAGAAGAAAGTTTCATTCAGACAAATGTTCATATTTTTCCATGGAACAAACTTTTTATTAATAATCAACTTGTCAAAGATGAAGATCTTTATAGCTTCAAAGAAATTAAACTTAGCGTGACCCGTTTTTTCGCCCTCAAACTTCCCAAGGGTGAATACGAAATCAAATACGAATTTATGCCGAATTCACTTTGGCAAATACTCAGAATACTTTCACAACTTACATTGGTAGTTTGGTTTTTAGGACTTGTTTTATTGGCTGGAAAAGAACTAAAAAAGAGAGCTGCTTAATTTAAAATTGAAAATAAATAAAAGCATCGGTTGAATCTGAAAACTGTCCAATCATGGATAAGATTAAAACCGATGATAACGTGAATCCCAGCACAGTCCCAGCAATTATTCTTGGTACATTATTTTGAGCATTTAATATTATTTCGGCAAAGTAATGCACAGGCTTTTCTAAGAAGAAATATTTTTAAAATCAAAATAGAGTGCGATTTGTTTGACGGTATCCATAAAAAACTCTGATTAATAAATGATTGAAGACCTGACCAGCGGATGGCTCTTTGTCCGATTAATAACAAGCCATGGTACAAACCCCAGATTAAAAATGTCCAATTAGCGCCGTGCCACACTCCAGAGATGGCCATGGCTGCAAGCAAGGTTAGGCTTGAATGAAAACGACTGCCGCGGTTTCCACCCATGGGGATGTAGATATAATCACGGATCCATTGGCTTAAGGTAATATGCCATCTGGTCCAAAATTCTGATGATGATTTTTCCAAGTAAGGTGAGAGAAAGTTCTCAGGCAGATGAATGCCTAAAATACGAGCTACTCCCCGCCCCATATCTGTGTATCCGCTAAAATCAGCCCATATTTGTGCAGCGTAGCCCAAAACAGCGATAATAAGATTTTGTCGACTAAAGGCACCTGGGTTTGCAAAAGCCTGATTCACTAAAGGGGCGCAGCGATCAGCGATCATGATTTTTTTAAAAAAGCCCATGCAGAAAAAAGAAAGTCCTATTGAGATATCGTCAAGACTTGGAGTTCGCAGTTTTCTTAATTGAGGTAAAAGTTCATGAACTCTGACAATGGGCCCCGCCACCAATTGTGCAAAAAAACTTTTAAACAGAGTATATTCTTTAAAAGGAATGAAACTAGCCGCACCTCTTGCAAAGTCGATAAGATACGCAATTCCTTGAAGAGTAAAAAAGCTGATCCCCACAGGCAGGGGTAATATTAATTTATTACCACCAAGAAAATCTGGATAAATTTTAATCACTTCACCAGAGAGCCGGGGGGCGTATTTCCAAAAAAACAAATGAAGGGCCATTACAGAAATGCCCATGCCAAGAAATGGTTTTTTATACTCTGGAAAATGATGTGCTAGCCAAGTAGATAGCCATGATACTGCAATGACAGATAGAAAAATAAGGGTGTCTAAAAACCCGCCCAAGAGTAAAAAATTAAACTTGCTGATAAAAGAATATAAAATCTAAATTTATAGTTTGGCAGAAAATAAAAAAGAACAAAACAAATTGAAAATAAAATGAAAAATTCTGGATTCGAATAAATCATG
>Ga0163151_10000937_pt1 | contig 50562 bp, 50 predicted proteins | sample OliLakLV19MP5IB2_FD_145596 | JGI IMG/M metagenome (GOLD analysis project Ga0163151, IMG submission 145596) | Freshwater microbial mat bacterial communities from Lake Vanda, McMurdo Dry Valleys, Antarctica - Oligotrophic Lake LV.19.MP5.IB-2 | ecosystem: Environmental > Aquatic > Freshwater >...
TCTTCCCAATGCCTTGCGTGTTGCTTCACCCATTGGGTGACTCCCTTCGTACTAACAAATACGCCGCCACTCCGCTCCCACCAAGACTATAACGGAGCAGTACTCTGCTTCAATTGCCGTTTATAGGATAATCTGCTGCGTCGGCTGGCCGTCGTCAGCTAACTCCCAATGCCGCGAAGGATACGCATAGGGAGAGTTAAGAATGGGCTTCTCGAAGAAATCGTTATTCATCTCCACCAGATTTTTGCGAGGGGAAAAACGACCTAGCCAGGTGAAGAAGGGAGCACTGGGCTTGGCGTAAAAGAAGGGGCAATCATATGCCGCAGAATACGCTTTTTGGCATGGGAAAGCACCTTAACTTACGGGAGGTTACCGTAGAAATGAAACTGTTCGATAGGCAGGCGTTTTTCGCTAGGCTCGCGGTGGGTTCAGGCAGTTTCTTACGATACCTGTGCCAATAGGTCTAGGACCGCGGCATTCCATCCCACCGGCCCTATTCCAGGCGCACGAATCATGTTAGGCACTTGGATATCGGGGTCATAGGACCCGTCTATTTTCTGGATGAGAATCGGATAATCCACCATCGCGAGCAGGGTGGCGTCGTTGATGCTGTCCCCGATCCCGATCGTTTCGATCCGTTCCGGTTGTTCCCTCCTGCGTTGCTGACGATGATAGCAGCGCAGGAGCACGGAGGCGGCCGCCCCTTTATCGTTTTTTCCCGTCAGATGAAATAACCGTCCCCCTTTTGTCCAGCGGAGGCCCCTGGTGACGATTTGGCGGCAGACTTCTTCGATGAGCGTCTGAGGGCCTTGCAGGAGAAAGGGCTCGTCGTATTCCCGTTGCTTGGCCAGCATAGCGTCGGCATGTGGGAGCCCGGTCACTTCCATGATGGCTTCGACCGACAGGTCGCCAAAGCCATGCAGCGGCGTTTCAACCGCCTCTTCGATTTGCTTCAGTACCTCTTGTAGCATGTGATAGGGAAGGCCGAATTCGATGACCTGGTAGGGAGACCTGGTTCGCACGCGCTCCAAGGGGAAGTCGAAGAGGCCATGCGGGACAAAGACCGCACCGCCGTTTTCAACAATGAAGGGATCCTGGATGTCGAGGCGTTGTCGCAGCGGTTCCATTTCGGCGCGTGTTTTACTCGACACCAGAATGAGGGGGATACCTTGCTCGCGGAGCGCAGTAAGGGCTGGTGTGGCTGCCTCGTAGGAATAGGTCATGCCGTCCAAGAGCGAGCCGGTCAAGTCTGTGAAGACGATCAAATTGGGCATGGTCTTGCGGCGTTACCAGTGATGGAGGTCATCGCCCGTGCTGGATTTGGATCGGCCCATCAGCCGTCGTTGCAAGAACTCTTTCGCAGTATCGGCTGCACCGAGTCCGAATGCGATCGCTCCGGCCAGCACGATTCCTCCCCACGTAATGCCGAATCCTACGACGACGATATGTTGGGCAATACCGAGTTGCTCCAGCGCCATGGCACCCGCGAGGACTTGTATCCCCCAGCGAGAACAGGCTGCGATGAGTCGAGCCGGTGGCAGTCCGGCGTTGACGGCGGCAATCAGGACGGCCTGAGAGACAAAGTTCGAGAGAAAGTACCCGGCCAGGAGAATCACCGCTGCGGTGACCAGATGGGGTACATAGGCCAGTAGTGACTGGGCGAACTGGTTGATCGGGGTCAGGTTCAGCGCGCCTAACGCCGCGATGGAGGCCAGCATAATCACCGTCCAATAGATGCTCCGGCCGATGATGCGTGAGGGGTCCGTCTTGACTCCTCCCCGTAGGAGTGCCGCATTCATTCCCAGGCGATCACAGAAATGGTCGAATCCGATCATGCGAAACAGCCGTTCAGCGAAGGAACCGAACCCCCACGCAGTGAACAGGCCACCGAGCAGAATAATGCCCATGGCGAGCACATTGGGCAGCACGGTCAATACCTGATGCCCGAGCAGCGCCAGCGGTCTCAGCAGCGCCTGGTTCACGAACTCATTCATAGTCACCTCCTGTGTCGGTGGACGTGTGGTGCAACAGAGTCGGTGCGACCGGCTGCAGCACCGGCGGTTGCCAACGTTCAACCAGATAGGGTTTCATGTGTTCGAATGTGTGGCACAACGCTTCAATCTTCCGGTCTGCCTCTGCGGACGTCAGGCCTTGGGTCGCATGGATGAACGAGGCAGTTCGGCCTACGTACAGGGGGATGAGGGCTTTGAGGAGGTGATCACGCCGTATGATTCGCGTGCGGTGTGCGATGGCCGCATCGTAGACGATCTGAACCCGCAATTCATCGGAGATATGACATTCGGCGAGGGACGTTCCCTGGAGATCACACAACTGAGTGAACCTGTCGTCGGCCAGGATCTGTCGCCAAATGGGTTCCAGATCGGTGAGCCCCTGTCGATCGTGTGACACCATCTGCTCCACATTGACATGGACCGGTTCGACTCCGACCTCGTTGGGAAATCCAAAGAGTGAAACCGGCTGCGATCCCTCCTGCCTCGACCAGAGGCCTTCATGCTGTTCCAGTAAGGCAACGAGCGCTTCCATCACTTGCGTCAGTATGGCCGGCAGGTCGGCGGCAGGATCCTTTGGATTATGGATTGTTGCCCCGAGAAAGCTTTGGCAGACCCGTGCGCCGCCGGCCATGGCCTCCGTCGTCATCCAGATAGGAATGTCGAAACGCGCGACTTCTGTTTCCCAGACCTGGTGGTTGAGATCGTGTGTCGCGAGCGGTGTGCGATGGGTGCTCATGACGGAATGGCTGCCGGTTCAGACGTGGAGGCCCAGGCGTGATCCAAAGAGATGACGATTTCATTGAGGCAAGACACGGTTGTGAGGGCCTCCACGACGGCTTCCAAAGCCGGCCGTCCCAATCCTGCATAAAGGGAGGGAAGGATCAGGGCGACCGGATTGATGCGCCCGTAACGCACCAACTTTTGCTCCAGTCGGTTAACGCTCGGTTGTCCGAGGCGGTGAAGCACGGTGACGACACCATATTGGTAGAAATCTGACATGGGAGCCTCCAATCGGCGAGGTACCTCATACTCTGCTGAAGGATGATGAGTGATCACTCTTGAAACTGTGCGACGTATTCATTCTGGATGGCAGCATCGCACGCGTATATTACAACAGTTGAGCAGGTGATGTGCCACTAGATAATGTTCCAGCCGGTGGATGTTTCGAGAGCGAACCAGCGGGTGAGGTGTAGAGGATGGTGGGGAAACCCTACCCGTCCAGCAGTCTCATGTGGCCACCCTGGACGTGAGCCTGTCGGTTGCAATGTGGCCCTGTCTGCTGCCAAGAAGCAGGGGTTGTCGACGGGTATTGAGCTGTTTGGGATCGAGCGATGCGGGTTTATCCGTAAGCTATGAACCTCGTCACGAAAACCCGGTGACATTCTGTACAAGGTCACAGGTACCGTCAATCGTTCATGCCTCTCCGTTGATGGGCTGTTCGGACAACGCCAGGGCCTCGGAAGAATCGGACGACAGGGGGGCGGCCGCATGGCTGCGGACACCATTTCACGATCCACTGCCACGACCACCACAAGACTTCGTCAACCTGTCATGGTAAGGCGGCTCAAGTCGGTAGGGCGCATCGTGCGCAAGGGCTCACGCGCGAGACGGGCTTGAGCGACGTCATCCTGTCGGTGTCCCACGCAGCGGTCACGCGCCTGTTCTCTGATAGCGAGGACCATGAGGATTGCCGGCTCGCCTCGCATCCGCTGAGCGCCATCAAGAGGATCAGCGTGCGAGCCAGCTGCCACGATTCCGATCAAATCTACCTCGTTGTCTGGCATGTGCTAAATGGGAATGATGAAGGAGCGAGCAAACAGTGGACCATGCTACCGTGAAGAATGCCTGCCAGGAGGGATGCGCAGGATAGTCAAATTGATAGATGTGTAGATGGCGACGTGAGGCGCGCCGGCGGACGGAGCATTTGCGAGAACAGGTGATTGCAGCGTCCGGAAGAGATCAGGGGGAATGCATGGTGAGATGTGGCCGTCCGACTGCCGGAGACACGTGGTTTCGCGCAGCAACAGGTTGTCCATTGTGATGGAGGTCAGTCGAGGCCGTATTGCTGAAGCTTGCGGAGGAGCGTCTTGCGGTGGATGCCAAGGATTGCGGCTGCCTCGCCGTGGTCCTGATGGTGGGCCTCCAGTACGCGCAGAATATAATTCTTTTCCATATTCTGAAGGGTGTCCCATCCACGAGCCCGCGCCTGGTCTTGAACGGGCGCGGTCCGAATCGTCTCTGGAAGATCTTCTGGGGTAATGATGGGGTAGGGGGTCAAAGCAATGGCCCGTTCGATCACATGTTCGAGCTCGCGGACGTTGCCGGGCCATGCATAGCGTGTCAGGAAAGGAATGGTGTCCGGCGAGAGGCCGGTCACCGGCCTCTCCTTGGTTCGGCCAAATTTATCGACGAAGTATCGGCTCAGAAGGGGAATGTCTTCAACCCGATCGCGCAACGGAGGAAGGATAATGGTGATGACTTCCAGCCGATAAAAAAGATCCTCTCGAAAGGTCCCAGCCTCAACAAGCGGCTTCAAAGCCTTTTTCGACGCGGCGATGATTCTGACGTCGATGGCACGAGCTGTTTCGCTCCCGACACGCCGGATCTCGCGCTCCTGTATCGATCGGAGCAACTTACTCTGCATCATCGGCGAGAGGTCTGCGATCTCGTCCAGAAAACAGGTGCCGAGATGCGCCTGTTCCAGGAGCCCCTTCTTGATGGCGACGGCTCCGGTAAACGCGCCTCGCTCATGGCCAAAGAGCTCAGATTCGAGGAGCGTTTCGGCCAACGAACCAGTATCGATCGCGACGAACGGCCCACCGCTTCTGCCGCTGTTGGCATGGATGGCGCGGGCGATCAGCTCCTTTCCGGTCCCACTTTCTCCCTGGATGAGCACGGTGCTGTCCGTCTCCGCGACTCGCGCAATCATTTTATACACCGCGACCATTCCGCCACTGCTGCCCACGAGGTTCTCGAATCCGTATCGCTCACGCAACTGACCGCGTAACGAACGATTTTCTCGTACCAACCTCGTATGTTCGAGCGCCCGACGGACTACCAACCGAATGTCCTCCACGACAAACGGCTTACTGAGATAATCGAAGGCCCCAGCCTTGATCGCATCCACGGCAGTTTTAAGCGATCCGTAGGCGGTCAACAAGACCACCGGAATATCCGGCTCCTGCTTACGCACGACGGCCAGTAAGGCCAACCCGTCCATCCCCGGCATATGAATGTCGGTGATGACCAGTTCAGGCTGCCATTCGCCGAGTCGCCGCAGCGCGGTCTCCGCGTCCTCGGCGGTCTCGACTTCGTATCCCTCCTTGGCGATGATCTCCCGCAACAAGGCCAGCGTCTCAGCATCGTCGTCTACCACCATGACTCGAGAGGGTCGTAGCATCAGCGCGCCCCTCCATCGGCTGGGATCTCGACGGTGAACCGCGATCCCTTTTGTAACTCGCTCTCGACTTTGATGTCCCCTCCGTGTGCCCTCACAGTTTCCATTGCGCTTGCCAGACCCAGTCCCGTGCCACGCCCAGCCCGCTTTGTGGTAAAGAACGGCTGAAAGATTTGGACGAGCTGCGCGGCATTCATCCCGCAGCCTGTGTCGATCAATTCCACGGCGACCCACTCGCGAGGAACCGGCTGTTCGTGCGCAGCATAGGGAGAGACCCGCACGACCAGCGTGCCTCCGTCCGGCATCGCGTCGAGTGCGTTTTCGATCAAACTGTGAAACACCTCATGGAGTTGCTGAGAATCGGCCTCGACTTTTTGTATCTGATGACTCCACTCAGCGGCCAGCATAATCTTTTGGCGATCGAATTCCGGCTGGAAGAGTGCGAGACATTCCGCGACACAGGCATTCAGATCGATCGGAGATCGTACCGGATCCGGTCTCCGGGCATACAGGAGGAGGTCTTGGATAATTTTGGACGTGCGTTCGATCTGCGCTTCCACCGTCTGCAATCGTCGCCGAGACGGTGTACTCAGCGTCTGATCCTCCGCCAGGAGCTGAATATGGCCGGACAGAGCCGTCAAGGGCGTACCGATTTTATGCGCGACGGTTGCGGCGACCTGCCCGATGGCCGAGAGGCGTTGGGCCCGCGCCGCATCGCGCTGTGCCGCTGAGAGCAATTCATTCGTCTGGGCCAGCACGCGATTCTTTTCCAACACTTCGGCCGTCGCCTCAATGACCTTCTGCTGAAGGCTGTCGTTCATCTCCCGCAGGGATTCTGTCAATTGCGCATTGTCCTGAGTGGCGTCCCGGATCTTTCTCACCATGTCATTGAATGTGCCGGCGAGTTCTCCGAGTTCATCCTGTTCTTCGACAGGTATGACCGAGGTCATGGTTCCCTGGGAAACCGATTCGACGGCGGTGAGCAGTCGTTTGACAGGGCGATGCACCTTAAAGTACAGGAACAGATTGATCGCCACCACGATCGCCAACCCAGTCTGCAATCGTCTCGTTCTGGAGGCTTGATGGATTGACTCCAACGCCTCATCCATTTGTCGGGTAGAGAACTCAGCGTAGGTTGCACCCACCACGACATCCTTCAAGACGATTGGGGCAGCCAGAAAGACGCGATGGGTATTCTTCCGATCCGCATAATCGATCAGCGGCTGCCGTGCTTCGCGCACTCGTTTAATAAGGTCAAACGCCCTCTCTTGACGCGGGTGCGAGAGGAGAAGCAACTCCGTGGGGCCGGCGCTTGTGATCGGGAGAGGACCCTCTCTCGAGTCGGCTGGGAATTCATACATGACGATGTTGAGAAGATCCGGCAGATTGGCAAAGATCTTCTCCAGCTCTTTGGTTTGCGCCTCGCGATTCGACAGCTGGGCCAAACTGGTCACGTTCTGGTCGACAGAATGTCCGACGGCCAGCGCCGCGGCACGGACATTCTCTTCCACTGTGTGCTGGATTGAGCGGGCCTCGAGCCAGTCCGTCGCGCCGGCAGAGACGCCGACGATGACGATGATGATCAGCGTGACCTTGACTTGAAGGCTCAGTCGGTGCCACCAGTTCAGCATAGGCCCATGGTAGTCCCTCAGGTTTCCCTGTTCAATCGAAATTCGAGACAAGATGTCTGCAGCGGGACAAGTTGTCTCTTCATGTGGTGAAGAATACGCGACGCGACATGGTCTTCAGTTCCGATCATCGTGATTAACCATCTGATTTTCCAAGGCCTTGCGAGGGCAAGCGGCATGGGAGCATTGTTGGCATCAGGCTTGCTCACTCGCCATGACAGGACCGGTGGACATCAGGAGTAACGTGTCGTGACTGAACGAGTTCTAGTGATCGAGGCCGATGTCGTGTTGGGTGCTGTCGTCGTAGAAGTGCTACAGCACCGCGGGTATGAGGTGACCTTCGTCAGGACATTAATAGACGAAATCGAGCGCATCGGTTCTGTGAGCGCCGTGATTCTGGATATTGACACGACCGCTGCAGAGAGAGAGCTCGCGTGGCTCAACCTCTTGCAGCCTTGCCACGAATCGCTGCCGATCGTGTTGATGGGTGTGCAGGTATCCGAAGACCTGGCACAACGTCTGAGATCCCAGTCCGTTCGCCTGCAGAGTAAGAATTTGGTCTGGGTGCAGAAGCCATTTCGAAATGAAGAATTGCTCACCGCCGTTCGACAGGCGCAAGAGGGTTGTCTATCGGGACAGGCCACCGGAACCTAGCCCGCATTATTCATGAGCGCTTCTGCTACAAGCGTGGATACGCGGCTGCGACGGGCAGTCTCACCGCTCACCCCTTCGACATACTGCACGAGTATGCCTCAGGGTTTCACGGCTCCGAGTGCCCGTCTCGCTTCGCGTCTGCACGCTTTCGCAACAAACCGTCATGAATAATGCGGGCTAGAGCGCAGGTGTTGTGGTGAGACCATGACAGGTCGAGCGAAAGGAAGACTCCATGCGATGTGAACGGTGTGCTGGGCTGGTGGTGGCCGAACACGTCAGTGTCGGTGCGACCTCCATCGGGCGCGGGGCCTCTGCTGAATGGCGATGTGTTAATTGCGGTGCGGCAGGTGTATCCGGGCCAACAGAGGCGCACCCTGGCGTTGGAAGTCGTGGAGGACACGAAAAGGTCGGTGGGCAAGGTTGTCCCCCGAACACAGCACGTCGACGGTTATAACTGCCGCTCGGATAGCAGGACGATGTTTCATGCACAGGCGTATGAAAGTGTGGGTGAAAGAGTTTGTACAGGTTGATCGGCACAATCCACCAATGATGAAAGGAATAGTCCAATGAGAATTGCCCAGGTTGCACCCTTGTGGGAGAGCGTTCCGCCGAAACTCTATGGAGGAACAGAACGGGTCGTGTCTTACCTCACCGAAGAACTGGTGCGGCTCGGTCACGATGTGACTCTGTTCGCGAGCGGAGATTCGATCACGGCCGCGCGCCTCGAATCGATTTGCAGTCAGGCGCTTCGTTTGAACAAGGGGATTTTTAACCGCGACGCGCCGATGACGATGTTGATGGAGCAGGCGCTAGGAAAAGCCAACGACTTCGACATCATTCACTCCCATCTCGATTTTTTGGGATTCCCTCTCGCGCGGAGGAATTCAACCCCGACGGTGACCACGTTACATGGTCGGCTCGATCTGCCCGAACTGCATCCGGTGTTTCGCGAGTATGCGGAAATGCCGATCGTCTCGATTTCGGATGCCCAGCGGAGACCGATCTCCTGGGCCAATTGGCAGGCGACCGTCTATCACGGATTACCAAAGGATCTGTACAGCCTGCATCCGACTCCCGGAGGCTATCTGGCATTCTTGGGGCGCATTTCCCCGGAGAAACGGCCGGATCATGCGATTGAGATCGCCAAGCGGGCAGGGATTCCTTTGCGGATTGCGGCGAAGGTCGATGCGGCAGATCGGGAATACTTTCATGCCGAAATCGAGCCGCTGCTCGATGATCCCTTAATCGAGTTCATCGGTGAGATCACGGATGCAGAAAAGAACAAATTCCTGGGAGAAGCCATGGCGCTTGTCTGTCCCTACGACTGGCCGGAACCGTTTGGTCTCGTGCTGATTGAAGCGCTCGCCTGCGGAACCCCTGTCTTGGCCTATCGGCGTGGATCCATTCCTGAAATCATTGAGGACGGCGTGACGGGATTCGTCTGCGAGGGGCTCGACGAGGTGACGGCGGCCGTCCAACGTATTCCTGACATCGATCGTCGACGATGTCGTTGGGCCTTCGATCAGCGGTTTAGTGTTGAACGAATGGCGCGGGATTATGTGCGAGTCTATGAACAGGCGATGAGGAACACCTGCGAAAGGGAAGCAGAGGACCCGAGTTTCGCCTCCTGGCCTACGTTCTCGGCCAATGCGTAGCGTAGATCACTCTCCGAGGGACAGCACCGGAGGACGTCCGTTAACCACATCATGAGGAGGAACATAACGTGGAAGGACAAAAACAGAAACATTCAGGAAAAGAACAACCATTCGATACCGCGTACAACCCCTCAAGATCCTCCTTGGGTAACAACCGGGCTTGGTTGGAAGCCGAAAAAGAAAAACAACAAGACAAGGACCCGGAGTCTTCCATAGATGTTCGATCGCACGCCCTATCTGGCGAGGATCGAACACGAGTCGCAGAATTGGCCTATGCATTGTATGAACAACGTGGGAGAAAGGATGGAGATGATCAGGATGATTGGTTCAACGCGGAGCAGCGAATCATGACACAAGGACGTTCAGTCAGAAGTTTGGACGAGGTTTGGTAAGCGAACCTGGACCGGTTCATGTCATTCAACAAGCCTGGGGAAACCCGCTATCGCGCTGTGTCTCGAAAGACAGTCTCATCGCTACTTCACACATCACCAGGGAGAACACTATGAAAGAGAAAAAATGTGCGCATCCGTCTTGCAGTTGTGCGGCTGAAAAAGGGAAAGAATTTTGCTCCGATCCATGCAGGAATACGAGTCTATCGGGACGCTGCCCCTGCAGTCATGCAGGCTGTAAGGGGAAAACTTCCTAACAGGATGCGGAAAAAGTCCGCCAGCGGCGTTCTCGCATCGCTCAGAGGCTCAACGAGAGTTGTTCGGAGATTGGAAGCATTGAAGGGGCTTTTCCGTTCGCCGAGATCTATTGCATGGGCGAACGGCCCCACGAAGTGCCGTCCGTACCTCCTCGCCTCTTCGCTCGCTGCGGCCTTCCTGAACGGCCATTTTGCGCATCCTTCGGGCTATTCTGACACGAGATGGCCCGAGTCCGAAGCGCGACGTAGAACGCAATAATTGAGTTTTTCCGCAGCCTGCTAGAGAGCCCAGACAGATACGAAGGTCGGAAGCTACGAGGTATTCGGCGAAGGAGAATAATTTCATGGACCCGAAGCCCGATGTCGACGTCCTCCTACATCGATTGCTGGATAGAGATTCAGGCTAAATGCTTATGCCTTTGAAAGCGAAAGGCGTACCGGAGTCAAAGGCATAAGCATTTCTGGCCACAGACGAAGAACAGGCTGTTGTCATCACCAAGAACTAGGGAAGAACCTAGTCTTCTCCCATCCCCTGCCGCGGTATACCTATAGCATCAGCAGGGCGAGAGAAGCCACATACATGACGACATCAGGGAGGCTTCGATGAAAGTGCCCACAGTCAAATATCAGTCAGGAGTGGAAGTGAGCCTCGCCGCGTTTCTTCTGAAGATGACCTCTCTCGACGTCGGACATAGGCGGAGAGTGTTTATCAAGGAGAAGAGTTCTGGTGCGCTTGATGTCGGAACCCATTCAACTCACAACCAAAAGGAGGAGCAACATGAACGCTGATCATTTCAAAGGCAAGTGGAATCAATTCAAGGGCGAGCTCAAGAAACAGTGGGGAAAGATTACGGACGACGATCTTACGAGAGTGGAGGGTGACTATGACAAGTTCAAGGGGCTGATGCAGGAACGGTACGCTGACCGTAAAGACGAGGTCAGCAAATGGGCGGATGAATGGTATCGATCCTCTGGAACGAAAACGAAATAACCGGAGACGGTCGGACGTTCCTGGCGTAAGCCCTCGATGGGTCCGCCCCACCCCGGAAGCTATCGAGCGCTTCGACACCACTGGATTTCGGCACCGGTTGTAAAGACAAGGCCGTCCACGAGACGGGCTGTCCGATGTGCCGATGCCGACAGAGATATGATAATCGCAGGCTGACATAGGGCATCGAGATCGGTTGGAGATCACCATGATATTTCTCCCGCATTTCGATGTAGTGAGTCGGTGAATATCCATATAGGACATGCCGGTGGAGAATGTACGACCATAGGTGCGGTGGGTCTGACTCACCTACCGCACCTTAAACTGCCCACGATAGAAGAGGGGATGAAGAATTGAGAAGCGTGTCACGACGATGAAATTTCAACAGATTCACATGGAGGTTCCAGAATGTGGAAAGTAAAAACGATTGTGACCGGTTTCGCGCTCGCTATTGCGGGGGCTTTGGCCCCGATGACAATCCCACAGTCCGAAGCCGCAGATAACGATTTGTTCAAACAAATGGATATCGGCTTCTTCTCGATCGGTGGTCGCGCGACCTATTACGACCCTCAGGAAGGACAATCGCGGTGGTTCGGTGGCGCGCAGGTCCGAGTCAATCCGTTTAGATATTTGTCTTTCGAAGGGTCCGCCGACTATCGGCGACAGGATACAGAGGGCACGCGGACGCACACCTACCCCGTGCAAGTCTCTGCATTGATCTATCCTTTGGGCCACACTCGCTTGGCCCCCTTTCTGCTCGGCGGGGGAGGGTGGTACTACACCACGGTCAAAGGACCAGGCAATTTCGACGACACGCAAAATCGATTCGGTGTCCATGCCGGGGGAGGGCTTCAATTCTTCATCAGCAACCACATCTCGATCGACAGCACCTATCGTTACATTTGGCTGGAAGAGATTGAATCGAGAGACCAAAACATCAGAGATAAAAGCTTCAACGACAACGGCCATATGGTCACAGCCGGCCTCAACTTCCATTTCTAGTTGGTTAGTCGGGACGGGCGATGGGCAAGGACCAAAGAGGCGACTGAGACAACCGCACGATTCCGCCGCCGGCCGGCGGCGGACGATGCCCACCAGCGAGCTCTCTTGGCCTGTAGAAGTGCCGCCAGTTTCTATTCAAGGAGGTGCGATCATGCTGAGCTGGGCCATCACATTTCTTATTATTGGGCTAGTCGCGGGGTTCTTGGGGGTCTCTGGGGTAGCGGGGGCGGCGACGCAGATCGCGTATGTGCTGTTTGTCGTATTTCTTATCGGCGCCCTCGTCAGTTTCGTCATGGGCAGGCGTCCTACGGCGTAAAGCAGGCTAAGATCGAGGTCAAGGTTGAGGCGACGATGAAGAAACCTAGTCTTCGCTTAGCCTTAACCTCGTTCCGTTAGGCAGGAGGGCGGGACATGATAGACAGGGAAGATGCCATACGTTGGACAGCCGTTTGAATAGTGAAATACAGCTCCGCCCCGACGGTGTCCTTCTGTAAGAAGGCCGCGGCCCCGGCCTTCAGCATAGATTCGGCTATGTGTGGATCGGTTTGAACGGACAACCCGATCACAATCGTCGAGGGATGCGCTGTCAAAATCCGCCTGGTAGTCTCAGCCCCATTCCAACCTGGCATGTTCATGTCCACAATCACGACGTGGGGGCCAAGTGTGCCGACCAATTGGAGTGCTTGCTCTCCTGTCGACGCCTCTCCAACCACCGTCAACTCGACGTACTCCTTTAACATACAGCATAAACCTTCTCGAACCATTTGATGATCGTCGACGACCAGCACACGGAGCGGAGTCTGCCACATCCCTATTTTCAACCGAGGCGATCGTCACGTTGGGATCGTCGTGTCCCCCAACCAGTGCGGCTCTTACGGGAGAGCGTCCCTCCCCCTCCTTTGCCTCAATGTGTTCGTGAGACATCTTAAAGGGAAGATGGAGCGACACAACGGTTCCCTTGCCCGGTTCCGACTGCAGGTCGAAGCCGCCACCGAGGGCTATCATCCGTTCCCGAACACTCAGCAGACCAAATTGATCGGACTCATCATCGCTCAAGTCTGAAACTTCGAAGCCACATCCATGATCCGACACGGTGATGGATAACACATCCTGATCGTAGCTCATCAGTACAGATGCCCGATCTGTTTTCCCGTGCTTGAGCACATTGAACAATAACTCCCGTATCGAGTGGAACAGCAACACCGCATCCGCCTCGGGGAGGGGCAGCTCCGGTGTATCGAGAGAAATCTCGACGGTCAATATCTGCTGCCGGCGCATCTGATCCCCCAGCCATCGAACGGCGGCGCTCAATCCGCGCTCGTACAGCGCCTGCGGTGTCAGCTCCGACACCAGCGTCCTGGTGTAGTCGAGCGATTGGCAGAGCAACTGATCGGCCTCATGCAAAATCGTCCGTACGTCTAGATTGTGATCTTGTCTCAGCAGTTGACCGACCTTCATGCGAGTCACGACAAGCATCTGGGCCAAATAGTCGTGAAGATGTGTGGCAAGGCGCCGTCGTTCGGTCTGTTCAGCAATCGTCAAGTCTGTGGCGAGGGCACGAAGTCTGGCATACGACGTCGCAAGCTCCTGTGTTCGTGCGTTGACCTGATCTTCGAGCGTGTCGGCCAGCTGGCGAAGCCGCCCTTCGGCCTGTTGACGTTCGAAGAGTTCGTGAGCCTTCGCGCGAGTGACCGCCTCGAGTTCGGCAGTTCTCTCCATGACCCGCCTCTCCAAATCTTGATTGAGGAGCCGCAGTTCTTCCTGCGCTCCGGCGTATTGCGAACGTAACCGCCGTTCCTCCAATGCATGGCGCACCGCTTCGCCAAAACGGCCCATCCGGTCCTTACGGAGATAGTCGACCGCGCCGTTGCGTATCAGCTGCACGGCTTCTTCTTCCCCGATGGCGTGCGACACGACGATGAAAGGAATCGTCAGCCCGGTTTCTTGCAAACACTGTAATGCCTCACGAGCGCTGAATCGCGGCATCGCATCGTCTGAAATAATGATGTCCGGAAGATGTTGGGTCAGGCAGTTCATGAAGTCCGGCTGTGTATCGACACGCTGCCACTTCATGTCGAAGCCGCCTTTTTGCAGTTCCCGAACGGCCAATTCGGTATCCAGCGGATTGTCTTCAACGAACAAGACGCGCAAATTGTCCATGCGCCTAACCCTCCCCCTCTGAGTACAGTTCAGACGGAACCTGGTTCAACAGGATCCAATACAGGCCGAGTTGTCGAACCGCTTCGGTGAATTGGGAAAAGTCGACCGGCTTGACGACATAGCTGTTCACGCCGAGCTTGTAACTCTCAACCAAATCGCGATCTTCCCTGGAAGACGTGAGAACCACCACAGGAATGTTCTTGGTGCGCGGGTCAGATTTACACCGCTGGAGGATCTCAAGCCCATCGACCTTCGGGAGTTTGAGATCGAGAAGAATCAATCGGGTATTCGAGCCAAGGGTCCCATCGGCGTATCGCCCTGTGCGGAAAAGACATTCCAATGCCTCCTCGCCGTCCCGCACGACATGAATCTTGTTCGCTAATTGATACTTCTTGAACGCCCGCAATGTGATTTCCACATCTTCGGCATTGTTTTCGGCATCCGGATGTCCAGGATGAGGAGGGCGAATTCCTCCACCACGAGCGCGAGCAGCGCCTGGTCGGCGGATTCAGCCCGGACCAGCCGGTAGCCTGGGTCGTCAAGAACGGTTTCGAGCACGAGGAGGTTTCTCGGTTCATCGTCCACGATCAGGATGTTGATGGGGCCGCCGTGAAAGGCGGACGTTGGAGCCACGGCAGCGGGGCGATGCTGGGGTTGCGGGTCTTGCGCCTGGCCGTCGGTCGACGCTGGGAGGATATCGCTGTTCATGGGGTGGCGCCCTTGTGTCTTGATCTCGTTCATCGGAACAGCCACACCCGCATCAGCGACAGGAGCTGGTCGGTATTCACCGGCTTGGCGATGTAATCACTCGCGCCGGCGTCGAGGCACTTCTCGCGGTCGCCTTTCATCGCTTTCGCCGTGAGCGCGAGGATCGGGAGGGTAAGGAATTCGTGGGTTTTGCGGATTTCGCGCATGGTCTCGTAGCCATCCATGTCGGGCATCATGATGTCCATGAGCACCATGCTCAGGTCGGGCGTGCTCCGGATGATGTCGATGGCGCTGCGGCCATTGGTCGCGCTGATCACGTTCATCTCCTGGTTTTCGAGCAGCGAGGTCAGGGCAAAGATGTTGCGCGCGTCGTCATCCACCACGAGGATTTTGCGGCCGCGCAAGACTTCGTTAGAGCCGTGGATTTTCTCGATCATCTTCTGCTTTTCCGGCGGCAGGTCGGTGATGACGCGATGGAGGAAGAGGGCGGTCTCGTCCAGTAGCCGCTCGGCTGAGTGGACATCCTTGAGAACGATGCTATCGGCAAGCGCCTTGAGTCGCGCCTGCTCCTCGGCGTTCAGCTCCTTCCCGGTGAAGACGACCACTGGCACGTCCACCAGAGCCGACTCGGCATGCACTTTCTCCAGCAAGTCGAAGCCGGTCATGTCCGGCAGGCGCAGATCGAGCACCACGCAGTCGAACGGTTTGTCGAGCATCGCCTGCAGCGCCTCGCCGCCGGTGGCGACGGCCACCGTCTCGATGTCTTTGTATCCGAGCAGTTCGACGATGACCTGCCGCTCGATGTCGTTGTCCTCGACGACCAGAAGCCGCTTCATGCGCGGGGCGATGAAGTCCTTGATTCGATCGAACGCCGTTTCCAGGCCATCGGTCGTGGGCGACTTGACGAGGTAGGCGAAGGCGCCGTGCGCGAGGCCGTCCTGGCGTCCTTCTTCCACGGTAACGATTTGCACCGGGATGTGGCGCATCGCCGGGTCGCGCTTGAGCCGGTTGAGCACCGTCCAGCCCTGCATGTCGGGAAGGAAAATATCGAGCGAGATGGCCGCGGGGTGGAACTGCCTGGCGAGAGCCAGTCCCAGCGCGCCTCTGGTGGCGATGATGCCCTTGAAGCCCTTGTCGCGCGCCAGATCGAGGAGGATGCGGGCGTAATCTGGGTGGTTCTCGATGATGAGCAGCACGCGGTCGCCCTCCTCGATGGCATGGCGATCATCCTCGATGTACTCTTCGCGCGCGGCGGACAGGTCCGTGACCGCGTGGGTCCTCGGCGCTTCACCCGCCGGCCTGGCGGCCGATAAAACCCTCGCGTTGTCGGGGCTGGCGTAGTGCAGCGGCAGAAAGAGGGTGAACGTGCTGCCCTGCCCGTAGACGCTGGTGACCTTGATCTCGCCGCCGAGCAGCGCGGTCAACTCGCGGCTGATGGCGAGGCCGAGGCCGGTGCCGCCGTATTTGCGGGCCGTGCCGGCGTCGGCCTGCTGGAACGCCTCGAAGATGAGTCGCTGCTTCCCCGGCGCAATGCCGATGCCGGTATCCTCGACGGCGAAGGCAATCACGTGTTGCACACGGCTGAGCACCGAGTGATCGACCGTCCAGCCCTGCGTGGCGAGACCGACGCGGACCTTGACGTGGCCGTGGGTGGTGAACTTGACGGCGTTGGACAGGAGGTTTTTGAGGATTTGCTGGAGGCGCTTCGGATCGCTGTTCAGGGAGCGCGGCAGCTCCTCGGCGAACTGCACGTCGAACGGCAGGTTCTTGGCCTCGGCCACGTGCCGGAAGTTGCGGTCGATGGTGTCGCGCAGGCCGGAGAAGAGGATTTCCTCGATCTCGACGGTGACAGTGCCGGACTCGATTTTTGAGAGATCGAGGATGTCGTTGATGAGATGCAGGAGGTCGGAGCCGGAGGAGTTGATGTTGCGGGAAAACTCGACCTGCTTGCCCGAGAGGTTGCCCCCGGCGTTGCCGGCGAGCTGCTGGCTGAGGATGAGGATGGAATTGAGCGGCGTGCGCAGCTCGTGGGACATGTTTGCGAGGAACTCGGACTTGTATTTCGAGGTGAGCGCCAGCTCGGCGGCTTTTTCCTCGAACGAGCGGCGGGCCTGCTCGACCTCGGCGTTCTTGCGCTCGACCTCGGCGTTCTTGCGCTCGACCTCGGCGTTCTGCTCGGCGAGGAGCTTGGCCTTGGTGCCCAGCTCCTCATTGCTCTGCTGGAGCTCGCTCTGGCGGGCCTGCAGCTCGACGGTGAGCTGCTGCGATTGCGTGAGCAGGCCCTCGGTGCGCATCGTCGCCTCGATGGTATTGAAGACCGCGCCGATGCTCTGGGTGAGCAGCTCGAGGAACGCGAGGGACCCAGCGCCGAATTTCTGGAGTGAGGCCAGCTCGATGACGGCCTTGGTCTGCCCCTCGAAGAGCACGGGCAGCACAATGATACTCACCTGCCGGGCTTCGCCGAGGCTGGAGGAGATCGAGATGAAATCCGGCGGCACGTCGATGAGCAGGATGCGCTTCTTTTCCACCGCGCACTGGCCGAGGAGGCCCTCGCCGAGGCGGATGCGCTCGGCGAGTTGCCCGCCCTCGCCGTGCGCGTAGCTTGAGAGCAGCGTGAGCGTGGAATCGCCGGTGTGGCCGGTGAGATGGTAGATGGTACCCTGGTGGGCATTGAGCAGCGGCGCCAACTCGGTGAGGAGCATCTTACCCACGGTGTGCAGCTCGCGCTGGCCCTGGAGCATGCCGGCGAATTTGGCGAGGTTGGTCTTGAGCCAATCCTGCTCGCGGTTGCTCTCGGTGGTTTCGCGCAGGTTGGAAATCATCGTGTTGATGTTGTCCTTCATCTCGGCCACCTCGCCGCGGGTCTCCACCTGGATGAAGCGCGTGAGGTCGCCCTTGGTCACGGCGGTGGCGACCTCGGCGATGGCGCGGACCTGGCCGGTGAGGAGCGAGGCCATCGAGTTGACGTTGTCGGTGAGATCCTTCCAGGTACCGGCGGCGCCGGGCACCTGCGCCTGACCGCCGAGCTTGCCCTCGGTGCCGACCTCGCGGGCCACGCGGGTCACTTCCGACGTGAAGCCGTTGAGCTGATCGACCATCGTGTTGATCGTGTTTTTCAATGTGAGGAATTCACCCTTCACCTCGACGGTGATTTTGCGGTTCAAGTCGCCGCGTGCCACGGCGGTGGTGACGTCGGCGATGTTGCGGACCTGGCCGGTGAGGAGCGAGGCCATCGAGTTGACGTTGTCGGTGAGATCCTTCCAGGTACCGGCGGCGCCGGGCACCTGCGCCTGACCGCCGAGCTTGCCCTCGGTGCCGACCTCGCGGGCCACGCGGGTCACTTCCGACGTGAAGCCGTTGAGCTGATTGACCATCGTGTTCACCAGCTTCGCGGAGCGCAGGAACTCGCCCTTGAGTGCGCGCCCGTCCACCTCCAGCTCCACCGACTGCCCGAGGTCGCCCTTGGCTACGGCGCCGATGGTTCGCGCGATTTCAGTCGTTGGCCGCACCAGATCGTCGATGAGGGTATTGATGGACTCCGCCGACTCCGCCCACCCGCCATACGCCCCCGGCATCGATATACGCTGCCTCAGCCGCCCCTCTCTGCCCACCGTGACGCTCAGTCGCGTGATTTCCGACGAGAGGCGTTGCTTCTGCGCGATGGTCTGATTGAACGTCTCCGCAATCCGTCCATCCATCCCAGACCAATCCACCGGCAACCGCACCACGAACACGCCATCGCGAAACGCCGTCATTGCCGTGAGAATCAGCCGCAAACGATCCTGCGCAGATTCCTCTGCGGGAATGCGCCCCGCTTTCCCCCTGGCGGACTTGCCACGGCCCAGCATGGCCGCAGACGGTGATTTTTTGCGTAAGGGGAGGGTCGTTGTGTCGTTCATGGCTCTTTCCTTGTTTCAGGAGGTGGTATGAAGAATACGTTGTCGACGGGGTAGGAACGGAAACGCCCCACCCATCACGCGATTCACCGTCAAAATGAAGGCGCCCATCCCAGGAGGCGAAAGAAAATATCCGGCAGCGATTACGTGAGTGCAGTGGAGTGAAAGGAGAGTAAGGGAGATGTCGGGTTTAATTGCTAGGCGGCGCACAAACCAAGGAGGCATGACATACCCCATCAACACGTCGATCCCCAGTGCAGCCAACAGGTCGAGAATACATATCCCGAACAGGGCCACCCGAGGCGGCAATAACCCATCCCGTTCATTCTGTTTCACAGAAGACATAGATAGATAGCCCCATCTTGGCCATCCTACTTGGTGAGGGTGGTGACCGCTCACTTCTAACCCGTCACTTCGCCCATGCAATTCTATCCATGAGTGGGTGCCAGTCTTGGGCAGTGAGTGGCGAATATATAGGCCAGATGGCCTGCTTGGCCCTAGGAAATCCCTAGGCCGAGCAGCAACGGGGAAGCGAACCCCACATCTATCTCGTCGATGCACGCGATAGCCGGCGTCGCGCAACAGTTCCGTTCTCACATGCCGCGCCGTCTCTTTCTCATCCACGTTGACGACGGTGTACCGGATCATCTCTGTCCTAGCGGCTCTCCGACATGCTGTCCGGTGTTTGGCGGATCCCTCAATACCGTAAGGATCGCCTGATACAGTTCATCCACTGCAGCTTCCTTGGTCAGCAGCATCGCGGCGCCGGCCTTGCGCATGGCCTCCTCGTTCTCGCCCCCGGCTTGCACCGACAACCCAATGACGGCAATGTGCGGATAGCGGGAGGTGATCTCAGCCGTCGCGTCGATCCCATTCATCATCGGCATATTGATGTCCATCACGACGATGGGCGGCTGCAGCCGTTCGGCAGACGCCACCGCCTCTTGACCGTTCCAGGCTTCACCCACTACCTCCAGGTCAGGATAGGCATCCAGCACCGTGCGCAAGCTCTGCCGCACCATGGCGTGATCGTCCACCAGCAAGACACGAATCCGTTTCGAGTCTTGCTGGAGAAGCGGAGAGCGCTGAGTTACGGGTGGTGAGTTCCTGGATCGAAGGTCGTCCGCTCGTCTGGACAACGCAGGGCTCAGAACTTCTACTTCAGAACTCGCCGCAGCGATGTCGCCGAGCGGCAGGATCAGCGTGGCCGTCGCCCCTTCGCCTGGCGCGGAGTGCAAATGGATGTGCCCGCCCAGCGCTCGCATGCGCTCGCGAATGCTAAAGAGTCCGAACTTCGAAGATATGGGGGCCTGAGTATCCCCCTCAAGATCGAAACCGACGCCTTCGTCGCGCACCTCGATGCGCAGGGCGCCTGACTCCTGCGCCATTCGTACCGTGGCGGTCTGGGAGTGCGCATGTTTGATCGTATTCATCAACAGCTCTCGGATCGATTGAAACAAGAGCACGGCTTGATCCTCTGGTAATAAGAGGTCCTCGTCCTCGATGTGGACCGTCACAGTCAGCCCATGCTGCTGCATCCGCTCACCCAGCCATCGGATCGCCGCCGGCAAGCCGAACTCGCGCAGGATCGGCGGGCTGAGATCGATCACCAACGTCCGCGTATACGCCAGGGCCTCGGACAATACCGTGTCCGTTTCTTCGATCAGCTCGTTGCGTTTCTCCGTTGACTGAGTCAGGCGCTTGCTTTGGCTGAGTTTCATTTTTCCGAGCACCAACAGTTGCGCCAGATGATCGTGCAACTCGGTGGCCAGACGCCGGCGTTCACGCTGTTCGGTGAGGTTCAGTTCCGTCGTCAACGCCCTCAACTGTATGTGTAACTGCATGAGTTCCTGTGTTCGGTCCACCACACGCCGCTCGAGTTCTCCTTCGGCCCGCTTACGTTCAGTGATGTCGGCGAAATAGCACACCACTCCCCACTGACCCCCAGGCAAGCTCATCCGCCACGCTTCCCAATAGTAGGATTGCTCCAAGTCGAGATCGTAGCGTCGTTTGGAAAAGTCGGACGCGATATACCGCTCACCTGTCTCCAGGATGTGCCGGAAGATGTCCGCGACTTGTCCGCCAACCTCCTGACCCCACATGATCGTGACAACCTCTGTAAAATCTCGGCCGATCAACGGGTGCACCGAGCTGAACACCGGCAACGCCCGGGTATTGGCTTGCTGCATGCGAAATTGGGCGTCGACGATATACATGCCGAGGGGCGCCTGCTCGAGGATGGCGGTAAACAACGCCTCGTTCTGGCGCAACGCCGCTTCCACCAACTCGTGCGCGGTGATATCATGGGCAATCTCCGACACGCCGATGACCTGGCCCTGCATGTTGCAGATGGGCGAAACGGACAGCGACACCTTGATCCGGCTTCCATCCTTGCGCAGGCGAACAGTATTGTGATGATCCGAGTTTTCGTCAGTCTTGACCTGCTCCAGTATGCGAGATTCTTCGCCTTGGCATTCCAGTGGAATCAAGGCCGAACTGTGCCGGCCTATCATGTCCTCAGCCGTATAGCCAAACAGCCGCTGAGCCCCCATGTTCCAGCTGGTCACGGCGCCGAGAAGGTCTTTGCTGATAATGGCGTCATCCGAGGATTCCACGATCGCGGAGAGTCTGGCCTGCAATGCGTCTCTCTCTTTTCGTTCGGTGATGTCCTCGAGGGCCAAGAGAACACGTTCTGTCTTGAACTGAGGGTCTTCGATGCGCCGGGCATTGAGCAGCATGGAACGGAAGCCCACATGCTCGAAGTCGTGCTCGACGAGAAGATCTTCGATGGTGGTGCGCTTCGGCAGGACTTCACTGAGTAGTATGCGCAGGGACGGAATGTCCCACTGGCGGTTGCTTGCTTCATAGATTAACTTACCGATGACCTCAACCGGCCCGATGCGGAAGAAGCGGTAGAAGGCGCGATTGGCATAGTTGATATACAACTGATGATCAAGCACGAGCAACGGCTCGCGCACCGTCTCGAGCGTGTTCTCGGCGAACTCCCGCGCCTCGGCAGCGGCCTGCTCGCTGCGCTTGAGCGGGTCGATGTCCACCAGCACCAGCACCGCGCCGTCCACCTTGTTATCGAGCGTCAGGTATGGGCGTACGCGAAGAGAATGCCAGCGGCCGTCTTTGTCGCGGACCTCACGTTCCTGCTCGCGCACGTCGGCGATGACTTCGGCGCTGAGCGCCTCCAGGTCGAGCGGCGATTCCGCGCCGTCGGTCAAGATGAGCGCATGCCGGAGGTGGCCGATCGGCCGCCCGACGTCGGCTGCCAGCAAACCCAACTGCTTTTCCGCCTGCGGACTGAACCGGCGAACGGTCAGGTCTCGCCCCAGCAGCACAATGGCGAGCTTGGTCGAGGCTTGGAGGTTGACCAGGTCGTTGTTGAGGCGGTTGAGATCAGCGTTCCGATTCAACATCTCCTCGTTGACCGTGATCAGCTCTTCGTTGGTCGACTCCAGCTCTTCCTTGGACGTCTCGAGTTCCTCGTTGATGCTCTGCAATTCTTCGTTGGCGGACTGGACTTCCTCGTTGGCTGCCTGGAGTTCTTCGTTGGCCGCTTCGTGCTGCTCCTGCAGGGATTGGAGGTACTCGCGGGTTTCGGAGAGATCGGCTTCGAGTTCGGCGATCCGGCGCAATTCCTGTTGTGCGTTCAATCGCGGCGCGGCCGGCTGCCGGCGCTGCGGCGCGAGGGCGGTCGCGCGTCCGGCCTCGCCCGCTTCTTCGAACACCACCAAAAAACAGCGCTCCCGCAAGTTTTTCAGCGGAATCACTGCCACATGGATTGTCCGGGTCACGCCGTCGCGTTTGACCCGTACGTTCTCCGCGCGCACGGTCTTATTCCCCTGCTTGGCCTTGTTGATGGCGGCACGTAGCGGCAGCATCAGCCCTTCGCGCGCCATCTTCAGCACGTCGAAGCTCGCCTTGCCCGCCGGCGGTTCCAGGTAGGCCCCCGTCGGCCCGCGGAACTGCAGCACTTGCAGCGCGTCATTGATCAACACCCCCGGAGGAGCGAACTGGCTGACGGCGATCCGGTCGGCCTCGCGCTGCGCGTTGAGTTCGCCGCGGAAATTCTCCGGCGGTTCCACTCCATCCGGCAGGCCCATCTTCCCGATCGGAAGAGGCGGCAGCGGTCCCCGTGCGGCTCGCTTGGCCTGCTCTTTCCTGAGCGGCATATGAAACCCCGGGGTCGGCGCGGGCTTCTTGGAAAAGATCTTGTGCTTCCGGTCCACCGGCTCGAAGAGGCTCGTGAACCCGCCGACGGATTCCGAGGCGCCCAACAGCAAGTATCCGCCGGGTTTGAGCGCGTAATGGAACGTGGGCATCGCCTTCTGCTGCAAGCTCGGTTCCAGATAGATGAGGAGATTTCGGCAACTGATGAGGTCCATGCGTGAGAAGGGCGGATCGGCGATGAGGTTCTGGCGCGCGAACACAACCATTTCGCGCAGCGCCTTGCTGATGCGGTAGCCGCCGTCCTCCTCGACGAAAAAATTCTGCAGGCGCTCGGGCGAGATGTCCTGCGCGAGCGTCTTCGTATACAGGCCATGCCGAGCCTTCTCGAGGAGCTTCTCGTTGAGATCGGTGGCGAAGATCTGGATTTTTCGCCCACGCGGCGCTTTCCGCGCCGCTTCCACGAACGACATGGCGAGGGAATAGGCCTCTTGGCCGGTGGAGCAGCCGAGCACCCAGCAACGAACCGGATCGTCTCCCCGCTGCGCCAAGAGCTTGGGCAAGATCTTGCTCTGAAGCACATCGAACGCCTCAGGGTTGCGAAAGAAACTCGTGACGCTGATGAGCACGTCGGAGAACAGCGAGTCGAGTTCCTCGGTATTGCCCTGGAGAAAGCGCGCGTAGCCCTTCAGCGTGTGCTGCCTGGTGAGAACGATGCGCCGAGCGATGCGCCGCTGGATGGTGCTGGATCTGTAGAGCGAAAAATCGACGCCGCTATGGTTGCGGAGGAGCAACATGATTTTTTTGTAGCCGTCCTCCACGCCATTCGCCGGGTCCTTCTTCTCCTGCTCGGCCTCGTCGCGCGCCTGCCTTCCACCTGTAGGCGGGGTTCCGCGTCCTCCTGATGGCAGCGGCTGGTCGTCATCCTGATGCGCGATCGCGTTCTCGTGATCCTTCTCCGGGCGCGTCGGCAGTTCCAGCGGGAGCCCGGCGACGAACGGATGCTTGCCGATGCGCACCAGCTCTTTAGCAATGTCCGCGGGCGATAGCACCATATCGACGCAACCAGCGGCCACGGCGCTGCGGGGCATCGAGTCGTACTTGGCCGAGTCGTCCTGCGCGAAGGTGAACCCGCCCTCGGCTTTGATCGCCTCCAGCCCCAGCGTGCCGTCGCTGGCCGTGCCGGACAGCACGACGCCGATGGCCCGCTCGCGCTGGTCTTGCGCCAGCGATTCAAAAAACGTATCGATCGGCCGATGCGGGGTGCGCGTCCGCTTGCGCGGTTCGAGCTTCAAGTGGCCCTCCACGACGCTCAAATTCGTGTCGCGCGGAATGATGTAGACGTGATTCGCCTGGAGGGGTTGATTGTGCGTGATTTCGCCCACCGGAAGCCGCGTGGCGCGCGAAAGGATGTGCGCGAGCGCGCTCTCATGGTCCGGATCGAGATGCTGCACCAGCACGAACGCCATGCCGGTATCCAGCGGCAGATGCGTGAGCAACTGCGTGAAGGCCTCCAGCCCTCCGGCTGACGCGCCGACGCCGACGACGGGCACAGGGGGTGCCTCCTTACTCGTCGCACCCTCTTCGGAAGCGTTCTTGCGATCTTTTGCCTTCACCGAATTCTTTTGGCGCGCAGGACTCAGCACGTCAGCACTCAGGACTATCGGATTGCTTTGCGGCGGCCGGATCTTGGGCCGCGCGAGCTTCCCCGGCTTGTCGGTCTTCCCGGCCGGCGTCTGCCCGCGAGACGCCACACGTTTCCCGCCCGGGTGCGTCTCTCCCGAACATTTCTTCTTGCGATCTTTTGGTTTCATCGATTCTCCTCAGTGCTGAGTGCTCCGGTTCAGGACTCAGGACTCAGGACTTCTTCACGACTCAGCACTTCCCCCTCCCTCACTCTCCCTGCGTGGTCTGGAGCAGTGTACGAATCACCTCGGCGTGCTGTTCAAGTTCTTTGGACTTGGCTTTCCAGTGTGTCCCAACGGACTCGGCGTGATATTTTCGCTCTCCGAGCCGGCGCAGCAAGGAGGTCCGTTCATCGAACGTTCGGACGGCGGACCACAGGGCTCGCTCCAGGCCATCCGCATGATCCGCGAGAAGACTGTCGGGCGAATAGGCATGCCCCACATGACAGCGGAACTGGAGGGACGGTCCAGCCTTTGTTTCCCACAACGGCCCATGCATTCAGGACACACAAACACCGCGGCTGGGAGGTCTGCCGGCAAACTCCCGATCAATCGCGGAAGCGCGTCTACGCCACCCGCCGAGGCGCCGATGACGATGATATCGCGTCCAAACATAGACTCCTTGTTACTTTGCGGGAGGCGCGCATACATGCTGTGGAGAATCGAATGTGATTTTATTCTCCTCCGCGAGGCCAACGCAACAACTTCTCGCAGCGGCCTTGTCTTGTTTTGGCCGCTTCTTCCGCGAGTTACGAGGAAACCAGGGTTTCCCAGAGGGCGCTACAGTATCAACGATGGGGCGATTTGCTTACTAGGGAGATCCCTAGTTTGGGGAAGGGGGTAGGGGGAATGGGATAAAGTGCTGAGTGCTGAAGTTCTGAGTTCTGAACCGGAGGACTGAGCACTGGGGGGTGGCGAGACGTGGGATCCGAAGTTCGATGTCTGAGGTTCATGAGTCGACGTTCCCGAGAAATTTTAGCCAGTTTCGCGCCTCTGGCCTGAGGTTGCCGGGAATGGGTGAGTCACGGCAGTGGAGACTCTTTGTAGTTTTGTAGCCAGAGGATGCGATCGGTGAGGTCTTCATTTTGATGGCGAGTATGGCAGCGGAGGAGATAACGCAACAGTTCATGGATCGGACATTGAATTGAAAGAATCAATCCGGCGTGGCGCCGGTTGATCGAAGCCCATTGCTGCGCGATGATGACAAAGTCTCGACGGTCGAAGGTCACTAATATGCGATGTTCCGCAGTTGAGTAACGTAGTTGCTCTTCGTCGGTCGCCGCAAGATGACCTTCTTCCTGAGTACTGCGACAATCTATGTCGCGCTCACGTAACATGACGGCCACAAGGGGGTGTATATGTTCATCGAGATAGAGTTTCATGGAGCGGGAAGAGGGCGGCGAGTTGGACGCTGAGCGTCATGCATGTTCGGTATCCAGAGCGGCATCGGCCGTCGATTCTGCATCTACCTCGTCCCGGTTGTCATAGTAATAGGCGAGGGCGTCATAAATTGCCCCAAGGCTCAGTTGGGGGAATGCGCCCCGAAGTTCCTCCGGCGTCATGCCTTGATGAAGGACATATTGGATCACTCGATGGACAGAGAAGCGGGTGCCGGCAATGTGTGGGCGGCCGGCGCAGATGCCGGCGTTGTTCGTAATATGGGGATGCAGTACTTTGGGCATATGATCCTCCGTAAGCTCGGCAGTATAGCCTACTCTGGTCGTCATGAATCGGTCAAATGGAAGCATTGTCCAATGGGGTTTGAGTCTGGGCGAGGGGCGTGATTCCAACGGGGTTTGAGTCTGAACGGGCAGCTGGGATCGATCATGATGCGAGGCATGGTGATCGATATGAACGACGAACAGTTGCACACGCTGGCCGAGCTGCAAGCCTTTTTAGACGGAACCGTGGCGGTCGATTTTGTGATGGCGGACGAGGCGCGCTACGCTTGCATTGCCCGTACCGTGCAGCGCTTTGGGTATGGTCGCCTCAAGCGAGCCGAGAAGGGCGTGGTGTTGCGCTTTCTTGAGCGGGTGAGCGGCTACTCGCGCCAGCAACTTACTCGGCTGGTCAAGCGGGGTTGTGAGCCCCGCCGACTCGCCAAGCGCTACCGCGCCTCACGCACCAGCTTTGCACGTACCTACACGAGGGCTGACGTGCTCCTGCTTGCCGATACCGATACCTTGCACGGCACGTTGTCGGGCTTGGCGACCAAGAAGCTGATGGAGCGCGCCTATGGTGTCTTCGGCGATGCCCGCTATGCGCGGTTGGCCACCGTGTCGGTGGCGCATCTCTACACCCTGCGCCAGCGCGCCGGGTATCAGCGTCACCGCCAGGTCTGGACCAAGACGCGGTCAGTGTCCATCCCCATCAGCGAACGCCGCGCGCCAGCCCCGAACAACCAGCCAGGGTACTTACGCGTGGACAGCGTCCATCAAGGCGATCGGGACGGCGTCAAGGGCGTCTACCATATCAATACCGTAGACTGTGTGACTCAGTACGAAGGGGTCGCCACCTGCGAGCGAATTAGCGAGGCATTCCTCATCCCGGTGCTGGAAGCGCTCCTGCACAGCTTCCCCTTCGTCATCAAGGGATTTCATTCCGACAATGGCTCGGAGTACATCAACCGCCACGTCGCGCAATTGCTCAACAAGTTGCTCATCGAAGAGCACACCAAATCGCGCGCCCGGCACAGCAACGATAACGCCCAGGCTGAGTCGAAGAATGGGAGCATTGTGCGCAAGCACTTGGGCTACAGCCACATCCCGCAACGCTTTGCGAGTCTCGTCAATGCGTTCTGCCGCGAGCACCTCACCCCCTATCTCAACTTCCACCGCCCCTGCCTCTTCGCCGAAATTATCACCGACGCCAAAGGCCGTCAGCGCAAGCGCTATCCCTATACGCTGATGATGACGCCGTATGAGAAGCTGAAATCGCTGCCCGGGGCAGCGCAATGTCTCAAACCAGGCAGGACCTTCCAACAACTTGATGTAAGGGCAACAGTAATAAGCGATAATGAGGCCGCACAGCGTCTGAACAACGCACGGGAACGGCTCTTCACGACGATCTTCAACCGATCGAACACAGTGGCCTGAACGTACTCAAAAACCGCCCCGTTCAGACTCATACCTCAATTGGAATGTACTATGGAATGTGTCGGGGAAGTGCTGAGTCCTCAGGAAAGTCCTGAAGTCCTGAGTGCTGAAGTTCTGAGTTCTGAACCGGAGGACTGAGGACTCAGCACTGAGTCTGTTCACGAAGCAGGAGCAGACGTTGGCGCACCCACACGATATGCCCTATCGGCAGATCTGGTTAAACGGATGATCCCGAGCCGGCTCATGTGGTCCACCTCCGAGAACACCTGATTCCAGGACAAATCGCCACAGCGCGACACGAGAGTATCCAAGTCGCACTCAATGGCAGACCCGATCACGCTGATGATCCGCCGCCTAATTTCCTCCTGCTGAGTCTCCCTCTGTTCGGACTTCTTTTGATTAAATCCCAGATGCTCCATGCATCGCGGGCAATACGTGTGGGTCAGCCTGTACGCATCTTGTGGAATGAGGTAGAGACGAAGAAAGGATGTCAAGGACATCCACTGCTCAAGACCGCTGCCGGTGGGCCGCTCACTGGTCTGTTGATCGTCCCTCACTCGATCGCACACGCAGCAAATCGGGATAAACAGAACCTTTTCGACGATGTTCATATCCAACCTCCCTTTCTCCCTCTCGGCAATCAATTGAAATTCCCATCCTCGGCCTTGCCCTCTACACCTATTTCCAGCATTCCATCACCATTCCATTACCAATCCCACTAGGAAAACCCCTAGCCCTATCGGATCCTGGAGCAGCTGTGGTATACAGTGCCGTGGCTTCGCTCCCCATCACGGAGGGAAAATAATGATGCCCGCTTCCTCCTCCGGTCCAAAATTCGTTTTACAGGCACGAATCAAAGAATTCGCCATTCCACCGATCACCGACGGGTTGGTCATTGGGAGGGAGGCCTCGATCGGCACCGTCGCGCTCCAAAAGGCTCTTAATCTGCTAATTCCCGATCACTTCGAACATCTCATTATCGACGATGAGATCATTGCCGACATTCTGATCAAGTCGATTTTGCTCCGACGTATGACAAAAGACCGCCTTGTCAAATTCATTATGGGACAGGTCAAACCATTCATGAGCGCGCAAGACATCCTCCAAGTCCAATTGGACCTGGAGATTTTGCTCACCGGGGAAGTCGAGTGACCGGACTCACCGTTGAGGATGCGCTGACTCCGAACATCGTTGCGGTCCATGAAGACATGCGTCCGCGCAATGTCGCCATTGGTCCGTTGTGTGAGGTGTTTGCTGTTTTTAAAGAGCTCCCTTCCTCCCTTGCCGCACGCCACCCTCCTTTCCTCGGCTTAATTGAGCCCCAAAGGGTCGGACGCTACCCGCTCCGAATCTTCGCCGATCTCGTCCCCAGGCAGCATCCCTTCATGTTTGAACGCTCCACTCCGCTCGCCCATGTCGTATCTCGATTTGAACACGTCAGCGCCAACGCAGTCGCCGTTCTCGGGTCTCAGCACCAGTTCGTGGGGGTCGTCACTCGCCGCAGTCTGCTCGAAACCCTGCTGGAACATGAGCACCGGCTGCGACGTTCCAACTTCAATGCACCGGCCGGCCCGACGATGTTGGCACCGGAACTTCCTCCTCTTGAGGACACCACGCCATCTGGAACGCTCCGATCCGCCGTTCAACGCCTGGCGACCGAATGGATCCTGAGCGAGAATCGTGAACAGCAACATTTAGCGGGCGACATCCACGACCGACTGCGGCAGCTCCTCATCGTGGCTCGCTTGCATCTCGACCAAGCGCAACGACCAGCTTCGCGAGGACACACTTCCGGGAGCCTCACAATCGTGGATCAGCTGCTGGAAGAATCGCTTGCCTATACCCGGCTATTGATTGAGGAGTTGACACCGTCCGGCCTGCGAACAGGTCAAATCATGAGTGCACTTGAAATGTTGGCACTCGATATGCGCCAGGGAAAACATCAGGTTCATGTCGCGAACGTTCCTTCGGATGTCAGGCTGTCTGAGCCGATCACCGCCTTTCTGTACCGTGCCGCTCGTAGTTTTCTCCGACAAGCTATACGAGATGGCGTATCCTCGCTGATCACCGTGTCCATGGAAGGTGAACCGGCATCGATCATACGCGTGAGGGTCGCGATCAACGGAGAGACTCGGACCTCCGAACCCGAGCACGCATCGCTGTTTGAACAAACGATCGGCATGTGTTTCGCTGGAATTCAGGCTCGCGGTACGCTCTTGGGCATTGCTGTCAGCATAGAGACTTCGCCCGAGTCGACAACTGCTCTGGTTCTTGATGTTCCTCTGCAGGGATCTTCCGCCCCTCTCTGATTCTGGATCATCGTTCGTCGGCCTCTGACCTTGGTCTCCCACCAGAAACATGAAACGCGAAACACCGGAAGTGGAGTTTCTAGTTTCAGGTTCCACGTTTCAGGTTCGACCTCTGAATTTCAGCAATCCGACTCAAACAACTTGAAACCAGAAACATGAAACGCGAAACGCTTAAACGAGATACGCTTCACGAGGAACGCGCTTTAGGACGCTTTTGCAACGAACCGTCATGAATAATGCGGCCTAGGGTACTTGCTCGTTCAAACTAGGGTAGACGCTAGGGGAGTATCGAGTCTGGCGCTGGTAGGTTACGCACGTACAAGACGCGCAGACCATCTCATCGGCACCAGACAAATCCATAGAGAGGAGGTTCACATGAATACAATCCTTTCCCGGACAGCGGGGTTGACGACAAAGAAGTGCGGTCGGCAAAGCTGCAGACGATGCGGCGGGTATGTGAGCCATGAAATGTGTATCGATCTTGATAGCGACAGCGGGTATAGCACCTTTTGGGCTCACCGCTGCATTCAATGTGGCGACATGGTTGACGAGGTGATTCTGCGAAACCGCTCCTTGTCTCACCCCGAAGCGGTGAGTGCTGTCGCGGCATGATCAAGACCGGGACCTGTATTTGATGAGTGCCTGATAACACCAGTCTACTTTGTCACTAGTTTCTACTTTCGAAAGGAGTTTCCGTCATGGACCTCGACATTTCAGCTAGACCTCACACCCCGACGTTGAAACCACTTCACGGGATTCCCCCGGCGCACAAACGAGCGATGCCATTCACCTCCACGTCCATTCTCTCAGGGGCCGGAGAAGGAAGGGCGACTCTGGAGTGTCGGAAACAGCAGATTCTCTTTACGCAAGGGGATACGGCCAATGCCGTGTTCTATATCGTAAACGGTTGGGTCAAGCTCACCGTCGTGTCAAGGCAAGGCAAAGAAGCTGTCGTCGCGATGTTGGAAGGCGGGGATTTTTTCGGCGAAGCCTGTCTCGCAGGGCAGCGGGTATGCTCGGCGACCGCCACCTCCTTAGACGCCGCCACGATTGTGCGCATCGACAGAGGCACCATGAGCCGCGTGCTCCAGCACGAGCCGGCCTTCTCCGAGCTGTTCATGTCTCATCTCGTGAATCGTAACGTACGCATACAAGATGACTTGATCGATCAACTTTTTAATCCTGCGGAGAAACGGCTGGCGCGGACGCTGCTGTTGTTGGCCCACTTTGGGAGAGAAGATAACCCAGTGTCGGTCATTCCCAATATCACTCAAGAAACGCTGGCCGAAATGATCGGCACTACGCGATCACGAGTGAGTTTCTTTCTGAATAGGTTCAAAAAGCTCGGATTCATTGAGTACACCGACGGCCTGCAGGTGCACAGATCCCTCCTCAATGTCGTCGTTGCTTCGTAGTGCGGGCTTGGATTTTTGTCACTCTTAGCCAAAGTGAGCGGCGCGTTAAAAAATTGGCATTGTTCAATTTTCACGATGACATGCTAAGCGAGGCGTGCATCTTCCGTGTGAGTTTCTGCTTGACCGAAACATAATCCCGCCACGGATCTTGCTTCAGCCCGTTCAACCGTTCCACCACATTGTCCAATGTAAAATGATCCGACCGTCTATCGACCGACAATTCCTCCCACGCAAGCGGCACCGAAACCGGCGCTCCCGTCCTGGCCCGGGTCGAATAGGCGGCGATCGCCGTGGCCCCTTTGGCATTCCGTAAATAATCGACGTAGATCTTTCCCTTCCGTTTCTGTTTCGACATGTTTGCAGTAAAACGATCCGGGATCAGGCGCGCGAGATGATCCGCCAACCCCTTGGAAAACGCTTTGACCTCGTCCCACGTGTGAACGGGCCGCAGGGGTAGCACGATATGGAGGCCCTTTCCGCCGGTCGTTTTCACAAAACACTCCAGCTCCAGCTCGTTCAGGAGCGTCCGGACAAGTTGCGCCGCCTCGATCACGAATCTCCATGGGACCGCGGGATCCGGGTCAAGGTCCATAATGATGCGGTCAGGACGGTCCAATCGATTCCGTTTCGCTCCCCACGTATGCAACTCCAGCACGCCCATCTGAACGAGCCCGATGACAGCCGGCAGAGAGTCGGCGATCATGTACCAGGACACACCATGTTCTTCTGAAATCTTCACTCTGCCGATCGTGTCTGGAACTGTATCGGTCGCATGTTTTTGATAGAAACAGTCTTTATTGTATCCCCCTGGGCAGCGCACCAGCGTTAAGGGCCGATCTTGCAGATGAGGCAACAGCCATTGACTCACCTGTTCATAATATTGGGCCACAGCGAGTTTGGTGAACCCTTGATCGGGAAATAGGATTCGATGGGGATGACTCACCGTCACTCCCGCGACGGTGGCCGGTCCCTCGCCGGATGCGGTACGCTTCTTCGTCAGGCTTCCTGCCTTGTTCGCCTGGAGTCGAAGCGAAGTCTGCGCGGCAGCACTCTTAGCGGCCCGCACAGGCGTGCTGTTCTGAGCCCCCTCCTTGATCACGGACTTTGCGGGTTTGTCTTTGCGTAATCCGTGAAAAGCTGCCTGCCGTAGGAGGCCTTCGTTCGTCCATTCGGCAAACGACACCTCTGCAACCAATCGTGGCTTCACCCAATGAACCCCACGCGCATCGACACCGCATGGAGGATTCACAAATGGGGGCCGGGACTGCTCGAGCGAAACCAGGCGCTTGTGCAACTCCTTGAGCGAGCGTGCGGAAAATCCAGTTCCCGTTCTTCCCACAAATTGGAATTGTCTTTGTCCATCGTAGACTCCCAACAGCAAGGCTCCAAAGGCCATGCGCGAGCCTGACGGATCGGTAAACCCTCCGATGACGAACTCCTGGCGGCGGCCGCATTTGACTTTGATCCAATTTCTATTGCGGCCGGCAAGATAGACCGCGCCACTCCGCTTAGAAATTATCCCTTCCATTCCTTTGCGACAGGCTTCCGAAAAGACGACGTCTCCTTGGCCCTGTATATGGTCGCTATACCGAAGCAATCCGGAGGCGCCGCTCGGCATCACTGCGGCAAGCGAACGCTTACGGTCGAGGAGGGTGACCTGTCTCAAGTCATACCCGTCGAGATACAGGAGATCAAACACATAGTAGGCCAGGTTCGATTCCGATCCTGTCTCGAACGCATTCTGCAGGCCCTGAAAACTGATGACTCCATCAGGCTTCAGCGCAACGACTTCGCCATCGAGCCACGCGGTCTTGACGGGCAGCGACGCAGCCGCCGCGGCAATGTCCCGCAGTTTGGCAGTCCAATCGTGGGCATTTCTCGTGACAAGTTTGGCAGACCCATTCTTCACCCGGCATAGGATCCGATAGCCGTCATATTTGAGCTCATGCACCCACTCTTCACCAACAGGAGGCTCGTCTGCCAATGTCGCCAATTGCGGACGAATCGTGTTCTCCTGGGGTGTACGGCGCGCGCCGACCAGGTTTTTCGTTCCCGTCTCGTGAGGGTGTGGAATCGATTTCGCTTGCTTCCCCACCGGGAGATTCGATTGCCACACCCGATGGCGGCCCGACGCAATCTGCTCAATGGTCTGTCTACTGGCTACGCTGTTGGTCAGGAGCCGGGTCACCTCGGCTTCTTCACCAGTACGGGCTTCATCATCCTTTTCTTTGATCAAGAGCCAATTGTCCTTCCCCTGTTCATGTCGCCCGCCCATGCGAACCAAGTTCCATAGTCCACGCAGTTTGTGACCGTTCAAGTTGAACTTCAGCCGGCCGCGTCGATAACTCGCGATGGGATCACCGACGGGAGACCACGATCCCTGATCCCACAGCAACACCGTCCCCGCACCGTATTGTTTAGGGGGAATAATTCCTTCGAAGCCGCCGTATTCGAGCGGGTGGTCTTCCACATGCACCGCCAAACGCTTGTGTGCAGGATTCAAGCTGGGGCCTTTTGGAATCGCCCAACTTTTCAACGTCCCGGCGAGTTCCAGGCGGAAGTCATAGTGCAGGTGGCTGGCCGCATGTTGTTGAATAACAAACTGCCGACACTCCTGCCGGCGCCCCGAGGGAGATTGCGATGCACCGCGCGGCTCGGGCGTCTCGTTGAAGTTACGCTTTCCCCAGTACTGCTGAAGCCCCATCGGCGCCCCTCCGCACTTGACTCGGCGTCGCCGTTCGGCCCGCCGCGAAACAGACGGCGCACCACCGGTCCGCTATGCGCTCTTCCGGCGAGGATGCGGTTCCTGTCTTTTCGAGGCCCGGCTCGACTTAGAAGGCGACTGCCCCTTTGCCTGGACACTTCGCTTTAACAGCGCCATGAGATCGATGACTTCGCCCCGGGCAGGCTTCTCATCATCATCGGCCTCTGCCTCGGTATTGACCTCCGTTTTCCTCGCTTTGATCCGTTTGTCGATCAGTTTCATGAGATCGTCGTGATAGGTGTCATGATACTGCTCCGGCTTCCACGGCTCGGTCATTTCTTCCACGAGCTTCTTCGCCATCTCGACCTCGCGATGCGAGACGCCGCCTGCTTTCACACTCCCTGTCGGCACCTCGAGATCCTTCGCCGACATCAGTTCGTTCTTATAGCGCAGGGTGTTCAACACAATGACGTCGCCGGTCGGGATGAGGGCCGCAAGATATTGCCTGGTGCGAATTACCACGGTGGCAATGCCGATTTTATTGGTCGTCCGTAAGGTTTCCCGGAGAAGGGCATACCCTTTCTCTCCCCGCTTATCCGGGGCCAGATAATATGGCGTCTCGAAGTAGATGGGTGCGACCTCTTTTGCTTCCACGAAGGCGACGATGTCTACGGTCTGGGTCGCTTTCACATTGGCCCGTTTAAAATCCTCATCGGTCAGGACTACATACCGCTCTTTTTCATACTCATAGCCTTTGACGATGTCGTCCCATTCCACCTCTTTCTCCGTGTCCTTGTTGTACCGCTTCACCCCGACCGGCTTCATGTTGCGCCGGTCCAACATGGTCAAGTCGAAGCTATTGCGGTTCTCGGCGGAAGACAAGATCACCGGAATGTTGACCAACCCAAAGCTGATGGCTCCCTTCCACAATGAACGCGGCATCATGACACCCTCTTGTAGTGCGGCCCAGGTTTTGGCTCGCGAAATTTGAAGCAGTCCCAGGTACCGCTGAGACCGATAAGGACGCCCCCTCTCTTCTTCGTCTGATCAGGCCCTGGAAGGCCCCGCTACTTTCCTGCGGATTATGAGGATCAAGATGGCCCCCAAGAGGGCCATAAGAAAACCCACAGGATCTTCTTCTCGATACCATCCAAGTCCACGCCCGATGAACCCGCCGAGCAGGGCACCCCCGATGCCCAACAAGATCGTGAGGATCCACCCTCCAGGGTCCGGCCCCGGAGTCAGAAATTTCGCCACCACCCCGACGATCAGTCCGAATACAATCCAGCCTATGATCGACATGAGGCCCCCTTTGTTGAAGGACGGTGCTGATTATTCCAAATTGCCCGCTCACGGTGTTCCCTACCCTCGTCACCATGCCGAACGATGGTGTTGGTCGTTTCCACATGACTAACCTTGAGTGTCCAGCCGCCTTCGAACTTCCTCCATTCGTCTCCGGTTTACACCAAAATCGTAGTAGCCCGTCCGTGCGGCCGACCGGAAATGAATGCTCTTGGTGGCATCATCGAACAGGATCTCAACATCATCCACAAAACGAGCTAGAAGACTGGTGACTTCGTAATGAAGATAGACATCCTCTTCCTGAATCAACTCGGTACGGCTCATTTCACTGAAGACCTGCTTGAGGCCAGCCTTGGCTTCCTCCAGCGTGTTCCGATACCGATACGGGGGCATGACATGGCTTTGAGAATTACCCAGGGTGCAGACGCAGTTGGGACTGCTCGGGCACGGGGCGAGGCGATGATTTCTCATTTCCAATCCTCCCTCTGTTGCTCCCTACTCCATGGTTGCCCATAGGAACTGGGACAACAATATCGTTCGAGATTGCTCGGTCCCCCTCCCTCCCTCATTCCTTCCTCCGATTAGAGTCATCCCGCGTATACGCATAGGCCCATGCGATGAGGAAGGCCTGCACGGGAAGCCTCGCCCATAACATGGCTGCGCCGATCTCAGGGAATAGGTCAGGGTGGATCGCCATATGAATGTTGGCGGGGAAAACCGCAATCAGCAATGCTATCAAGCCCCATGCCGCAAGGCGCTTCAGACGGGGAACAAGCAACAGTCCTCCCAATGCGATCTCGGCCAGGCCGCTCAGATACACTAGGAAGAGATGCCACGGCAGGTAAGGCGGCATCATCCTCGCGTAGAACTCTTGGGCTAAAAAATGGTTCACGCCGGCACCCATACAGGAGACCGCGAAGAGGTATTTCATACTGGTTTGAAATCGACGCATCATGCGGGATCGATTGAAAAGCCGGTAGCGGATGGGCGCATTGCCTTTGTCTTGCAAGTAGGGGGAGTCGATTTTGTGCGGGCTTCCGCTGAGACATTGAAGCAGCAACAGAGGCTTATGGTGTTTATTCCCCACGTGACACCCCTCCATCGTTTTGCTTCTGTTCGCGCTTTGGGTCATGTCGGTTGAGTGAAATAGCCTGCCTGTGACCCTCTACTTGGAGTCAAGTTTCTCATTCGAGGTACGTCCTGCCTTGGACTTCCGGGGATGTCCGGATGGATTTAGGCCGACAACGCACCGAGGGCGAACGGCTGGCCTGAGGTCGTAGAAGGTTCGCCCTAGATGTTCGAGGGGCCGGTCAGCAAGAAGCTCTCACGTCAGCCTCTTTTCCGGTCTTGGCTCCAATCGTCCCCATAGTGCCACCTGCACCAAGCTCACATTTTTACTCCGCCGGTTTGAGCAACACCTTCGTCCACCCTTTCTCACGGGCGTCGAAATGCTTGTACGCGTCGGGGGCTTCCTTCAACGACAATTGGTGCGACACAATAAACGACGGCTTTGCTTTGCCTTCGTGGATCAGATTGCAGAGGTGACGGTTATATTTTTTGACGTTGGCCTGGCCGGATCCCATCTTCAGACCCTTGCTGAAGAACAACCCGAGGTCGAAGGCAATCTGGCCTTTTTTCTCCAACTTGTCTGAGGCTTTGGGGTCTTCAGGGACGAAGACACCGATCACGCCGATGCCTCCGGTCGGCTTCACCGACCGCACCAGCTGATTCATCGTGAGGTTCGGCTGTTCGTTCCCTTCAGAGTCATGGGCTTGATAGCCCACGCATTCGCATCCTCTGTCGGCGCCTTCGCCGCCGGTAAATTGCAAGATCTGCTCAACCGGGGACTCTTTCGAATAGTCGATCGGGATGGCACCGATTTTCTCGGCAAGTTTGAGTCGATCAGGCAATCGATCAACCACCATGACCTTGCTTGCGCCCTTGATGAATGCCGAATAGGCAGCCATAAGTCCGACCGGCCCGGCTCCGTAGACCACGACGGTTTCGCCGGGCTTTACACCGGCCAACTCGGTCGATTCATATCCGGTAGGAAAGATGTCGGCCAGCATCACGTAATCATTTTCTTTCTCGCCCGCGTCGTCGGGAAGGACCAGGCAATTGACATCGCCATACGGTACGCGCAGGTATTCGGCTTGCCCTCCGCTGTAGGGCCCCATACCGGCATAGCCATAGGCGGCTCCGGCCGTCCCGGGGTTTAGCGTGAGGCAAAATCCGGTGAGCCCACGTTCGCAATTCATGCAAAACCCACAACTGATATTGAATGGCAGACACACCATATCTCCGATTTTGACCCGGGCTACCGCGTCGCCGATTTCTATCACCTCGCCGAGGTTCTCATGGCCGAGAATCTTCCCGGCCTCGACGTTCGTACGTCCTTCGTACATGTGCAAATCGGAGCCGCAGATGTTGGTCGTGGTGATTTTCACCAAGACGTCCATTGGATGCTCGATCTTCGCGTCCGCCACTTCCTTCACACTGACATTTCTTGGCCCGTTGTACACGAGGGCTTTCATGGATTCTCCTCTCCGCTCATATGACAGGGGCCTCTACCGCTTCTCGCTGAGATCGAGTTGTCCTAGCCCGCATTATTCATGAGCACTTCTGCTGCAATCGCGGATTCGCTGCTGCGACGCGCCTGCGGCTGGCAGGCTCGCCGTTCGCTCCCTCGACATACTGTTCAAGTATGCCTTGGGCTCTCACGGCTCCGCGTGCCCGTCTCGCGACGCGATTGCGCGACGAACCGTCATGAATAATTCGGGCTAGTATCCCGTTGAGCCGGTCGTATCGGACTTGTTCGTAGAGTCGAGCATGCGACCAGATTCATTTCCATGACCGGCCTCTCTCCCTTGGGCCGAACGAATTGAAAGAGCGAGATTCTGCTCATTCACGTTGGCTTCGATGCGATCTCCCTGGCTGATCACTCCGGACTTCCGAGTGGTATTATCGGTGCGCAACCGTACTTCTTTGCCATCCTGCCCCTTCACAAGGTAGGTATCGCCTTCGATTCGCAACACTTCGCCCTTGATCGTCTTGCCGGTTTTTGATTGCTCGCCCTTGATCTCATCGCTCATCTGCTTTTCACCAACTTCCTGACCGCCTTGCCTCCGATCAGTTTGTTCTGCTTTCATTTCCTCTTGAACCGATGCCGCATTATCTGCCTGCGCGGCATGGGACAAACCCAGGCACATTAAGACACCACAGGACATGACACTGATGACTTTAGGAATGGATATCATGGGAGCCTCCTCGGTTAGATGTACGCGCATAGATATACCTATACATACGCCTCCCGGAGAGTTTTTAGGCCTAGGAACCTGCCTAGTTTATTGGCGACGAGTCTCCTGGCAGGATACTGAAAAAGTCGCCCTTCTCACCCGCCCACCCCGGCGCGCCGAGACGCGCCCTTCCCCAAACGGCGTTCTCGCATCGCTCAGAGGCTCAACGGGAGGGCTCAGAAATCGGAAGCACTGGAGGGGACTTTCCGTTCGCCAAGATCTATTGCACGGGCGAACGGCCAGAGCGGCGCGCGGAGCCGTGAGGACCTGAGGCGTACTCGTGCAGTACGTTGAAGGTCCGAGGGGCGAGCCCGCCGACCGAAGGCTTGTCGTCGCAGCGGATCGGCGATTGCAGCAGACGTGTTCATGAATCATGCGGGCTAGGCTAGAAACGAGACGCGCGGTTGAGTGTTTCTTGTTTCAGGTTTCACGTTTCAAGCTCGACCTCTGAATTTCACCAATCCGACTCAAACAACTTGAAACCAGAAACATGAAACGCGAAACACTTAAACGAGATACGCTTCACGAGGAACGCGTTTTAGGACGCTTTCGCAACGAACCTTCATGAATAATGCGGACTAGTAAGGCGTCTTGAGGGACGGGGGATTGTGCGTGTGAGGTAGGAACAAAACTCAGTGCGGCGCCGGTGCGCGGTTCACGTGACAGGTCGCTCTTGTGAGAAGAAAATGAGCTTTCACCATGCGACCCTGATGATCAGGGGTCCTGTGATAACCTCACGGGACACTCGAAGGACTTCCCTGGTAATCAGGGAACTCACCTTGTACAAGACATGAATTCAGTACTACTCATCGGGGCGAAGGGTCGCGTGGAGGTTCCTTAGAGCCGCCAGGCTTCAGTGTCTTCATGGCTGGAGGGGCCGTTTCAGGATCGATTGTCATCTTGGGATCGACATTAGGGGGAGCAACTGCTGAACGAGGATCAGGAATCGTCTGAGGCCGTCGTTCAATACCTGGATCAATACGTGAAGGAGGGGGTACAGTTGATCCTTGAGGATTATTGGGGTGTGATTCCAACGGAGGAGGAGGGACAGGAGTGACATCTGCCGACCAGGCCACGGAATGCCCAAAGCCTAATATCAAGGGTGCTACGAAGAGGCCGATCGCCATTGTTCCCATAGCCTTCATCACTATTCCTGAAAGTAGGCCGCTGGAATCTCGGACGGGGAGGGCGGTTAATTCGCGAGCGCACATCATATCCTGGGCATCGATAAGCAAATCGGTCTCTAAGCAATAGGCGGGATTATACGTCATCACCTCTTGAATGGCTGCTGAAGGGGGCATGTTGGCCAGAGCAATATCTCGGTCGCAGAGCGTGCCGACAAGGGTACTCCCGTTACAGACGACGAGAGCGCCGATGTCCAACGACTTCATCAGTTGCACCGCTTCCGCGATCTCGGTCAACGGAGTGACGACGGACATGGAACGGCTCATGGCGTCTTTGACGCGGATGCATTCGTGTGGAAGGACTCCTAATTGTTCGTCTTCGGTGGATTCGAGATAGATACCCGACCGCTTTCGCCCTTCGGTTCTCGCAGGTGTGCGATCGTGGCTCGAAGGTTGTGACGACATGACAGCCCCTGGTAGTCGCAAGTTCTCGTCCTTGTCCATCGCTCCGTTCCTCATTCTTCATTGACCTTTGCCGAGACACACGTTGAGCCACTTCTAGAATTCTACATATTCTAGGCTACCATGGCGAGACAGCTCCATCACACTAGGAGAATCCCTAGCTTCGTTGGAGGCAGTATTGCGGCCGCTTAAAATCTGAGAAAAAGAGAGGGTCCGTCAATCGGGCACTGCATCTCGCCCGCTCGATGAAAATCTTACTCGCCATCTGAAAATGAGGCTCCAGGGCTTTGCGGCCTCCGATCATTCCCCGAGCTAGGGTAAACCATAGTTAGTGTTGCCCGGCGATGTGATACCATCTGGGCCATTAGCCTTTGTTCAGCCGAAGACCGTTATCAGTTGAGCACACCGTTTCGGAGGAGTATGTATCAGCCGCGGGTCTTCATTGCCGATGATCACATCTTGGTGTTGGAAGGGTATCGGCAGTTACTTGCCGATGACACGGTTATTGTCGGCGCGGTTCATAGTGGAACGGAACTTCTGGGAAAGGCCCAGGGGGCGGCCCCGGACATTATCTTGCTGGACATTTCAATGCCTGACATGAGCGGGTTTGATCTCATCCCGTTACTCAAACACAAGCTCCCCCATGTAAAAATCATTCTCGTCACGATGCTCAGCGAGCCGTTCTATGTCAGCGAAGGGTTTCGAAAGGGCGCGAACGGCTATGTCCTCAAACAATCCGCTTCGACCGAGTTGCTGATTGCTATCCGCACGGTGATGAGCAACCGCCGTTATGTGTCACCTGAGATTGCGGCAGATGTTCGGGAATCGATTGAGCAACCGTGGAGCCGTCCCGATGGATACCACATCCAATTGACACCGCGGCAACATGAGGTGTTGGGCATGCTTGCCAATGGTGTTCCTACTAGTGCGATTGCCACAACGATGGGCATCGCCGTGAAAACGGTGGAGTTCCATAAGGCGGGGATCATGAATAAGCTCGGCATCAAGACCATTGCCGAGCTGACGAGGTTTGCGTTGGGTCAGGGAATGACCAAGCTCTGATGGCCCAATCATTCGACCCTGTCGGGAAGGGTGTTGTAGTGAAAGGGCTTTAATTAGTTAGGGTGGACGTTTGGTGTCGGAGATACCTGGGCAGGGGCAATGAGCCCGAGGGAGATGGCTTGCTTCGTCAGTTCGGCCGTGGTGCGGACGCCGAGTTCCTTCGAGATTCTGGACTTGTGAAATTCGATGGTTTTCACCGTGACGTTAATCGCAGACGCAATTTCCTTGTTAGATTTGCCTTCCGCGACCAGTTGCAGGACCTCCCTCTGTCGTAGACTTAACATTACGACTGGAGTGCTTGTCGGAGGCTTCGGCGTCTGAGTGGTCGTTTCCAACGCCTGGTTGATCATACCCTGCGTCACGACCGGGGAAATGTACATACGGCCCTGCAGGACTTCATTCACCGCAAACAACAACTCATCCGCAACCGATGTTTTCAAGACGTATCCTCCAACTCCGACACGAAATGCTTCGTTTACAAAGTGTTGCTCCGCATGCATTGTCAGGATGATGATCTTGACTTCCGGACAGGATTTCTTCACATGGCGGCAGGCATCCAGTCCATTCAGTAAAGGGAGCGAAATATCAACCACTGCCAGATCAGGATGAAACTTCTCAGCCGCCTCGATAAAGCTGCGTCCATCTGCGGGCGTCGCCACCACACTATATGCCTTCTCCAAGATCTTGACGATGCCTTCGGCAACAAGTCGGTGATCATCGGCCACGATGACTTTCGGTTTCATGGTGATCAACTCCTTTTCACGAGGCAAGGCATGCGCGAAACCAGACAGCATGAAGCTGGTGATCGCGACAGGGTTTCGTCGCACTAAACCAGATCCACCCGCTCTCTATACAGAGTTATGCATAATGCCAGCTAAATTGACTCCAGGGCAAGGGCAAAGACCAGGGATGTAGAGAGCGCATGATCTGTCCGGTTTAGGGTAGGCCCTCAAAGAGGGGCGGAAGCGCGAGGCCGGTCGGAGCGTGCCTTCCTGACCCTGCAGGACCGGTTGCCCAAAGAACTGGCTCTCGCCCGAGATCCTGTGTGTGCAAGACGAACGCGTCGTGACCTACGACACTACCGTGCATGATCACCGTCAGCGGTTGCAGATCCCGCAGGACCCACATCGGTTTCATGGTGTGAAGGTCACGGTGCGGGTGCGCAAATATCCAGATGGGACCCTGGCCGTGTTCCATGGGCCTTTGTGTCTGGCGCGCTAGCACGCGGATGGCCGGCTGATCGAGACTGAGGCCGAGTCATGCCGCCGGAAGAACCCGACTCCTCGATCATGCGCCCGCCCGATCGTTGATTCTAGCAGGAGGCTGAAAAGGTCGCCCTTCTCACCCGCCCACCCCGGCGCGCCGAGGCGAGCCATTCCCCAAACGGCGTTCTCGCATCGCTCAGAGACTCAACGAGAGTTGTTCGGAGATTGGAAGCATTGAAGGGGCTCTTCCGTTCGCCAAGATCTATTGCACAGGCGAACGGCCCCACGAAGTGCCGTCCGTACCTCCTCGCCTCTTCGCTCGCTACGGCCTTGCCTGGGACAAGGCGCGTCCTTGGGCAACAAGCCTGTCTTGGCAGGCTCAGGGCGGGAGGGTGAACTAGCCGCCAGGGTTGGAGGGTGAGAAGTCTAGACTTTTTGAGCATCCTGAGACTATTGTGATATTGGCGCCATAGGGAAGATTCCATCAGCGTCTCGTGTATACGCCGAGTTTTTCCGCAGACTGTTAGCACGACTGGGGTGCGAGCCTATGTATAGCGAGGTGCGGTGTTGACGCTAACGAGGAGCATGCCGTGCCTCATTCACCGCGCATGCCTGGCGACGGTACTATTGGTAATGATCGCCGCCGTGGCTCAGCCGGTTCACGCCGCAAGCGGAGGTCAGACGAAGTTCCCGCGCATAGCGACGCAGTTCATCGCATCGTTGGGCGATCCTGGTGCGACCTCCGGGAGCGGCGCGCAATCGTGGGGTCTGTGGCCGCTGGACCCTGGTCCTCGAGGCGTCGATCTGAGCCGCTATCAACGGTTGAAGGATGCCGGTGGCGTCGCCCCGGCGCGCTGGAAATTCGACGACAGGGACTGGTGGCTGGAGGAACACGGCTTGATCATGGAGCAGCCGACCGTTCCGCTCCCTCCCGGCAAATACCTGGTCACGGGCGCCCGCAAGGTGACGGCTGTGCTGACCATTCATCCCGCCGACAAGAATGGCGACAGGCGTTGGGAGCTCGATCAAGGCGCGACGCTCTACGACGTAACGCATCTGGCCTGCCGCTCCGCGCGCTATACACCGGCGTCGGCGGGTGGTTCCTGCTCGCCGGCCAACGCGCAGAAGGCGGCGTTTCCTGTTGCGCCAGGGGGAGCGATGCCTCCAGTCGAGGGCTGCACGAAGCAGGACTATGCGGTGCTCATCGTGATCGGCGTCGGCGTGGAAGACTGAACGTTGGTGGCGCAACGACGGCTTGCGCTACGAGCTTGGCCGCCGCCGCCACATTTTTACCTGCCGCGGACAACCCTGCGGATCCGTCTCCGTGGCGGTCACCGAGGCGATGACCGCTTTCGACCCAAAGCGGACTTGTCTGCAGCTAACGGAACCGCGTGGGCAATTCAAGTCGTTCACGGCAGTCACGGGAATCAAACGTATCTGGTGAAATTCAGATACGACGGCACCGATCAGTCTACTGTTCGCCTTCGTTATCCACACCGTCGTCTGACTTGTCGTTCTCGTCATAGCTCCTATTTCGCATTTCTCTTTCGGCCTCAGCGCGGCGCTGTTCTGACGCGATCATCAGATCAAGTTCTGCGATATGCTTTTCGGCGAACGCATTGACCGCTGGCCGTTCGTCTGCCAGCCATTCAGTTAGGGATTCCTTCTTGGCCCGCCATGCTTCCGCAAGGCCGAATTCACCAGAGACCACGCCGGTGCTGTCGATGCTGGCCCGGACCGCGCTCAGTTTGCGAGGGTCATCTGGAAGCCGTGACACAATCTCCTTCAACACAACGTAGGTGGAAGCCTCACCGCGATAGTTCCGAAGAATCGCCAGTGCGAAATCTGCCTCCGTATCGCCTCCGGTTTTTACCAACTCGGCGAGCGCAGTAGCAAACTTCGGGGTGCAGTTGGGAAATGCGCTGCTGAGTAGGCGTCCCCCTCGATACTCAAATAGCTCCCGGTCTTGAGCGAACCACGACAACCCCTTGCTGATTGCGAGTTGCGGATCTTTAGAGAGTTCCTTTTCCAGGCCATGGAATTGGAACGGCACCGCCTCGAAGCGTTCTTCGTCGTCGCCGTCCTCGGCCTCCCTGGCAAGCCGAGATCCGAAGTAGTCCCACACCGCTTCCGGCTGGCGCTCGGCGACACGAACCAAAACGCGCTCGACGCGATGGTTCACTTGGCGAAGATAGCCCAGACTCTGTAATACCTGCGCCGTCCTTTCCGGAGTCAATTCCTCATAGAACTTTGTAACCTTCTCCAGATACCACGCTTCCCAGACCCAGCGCGGATCTTTGCGGTCATTCAGGAAGGTCAGAGCGGCGCGCACGAACGTGTCGGCGTCTGTGACCTTCTCTGTTCCGTAATGCTCCAATGCGAACAGCAGACATTCGATCACTGCTACTGAGTCACCTCTATCAATTGCGTGCTTCAATAGACGCGCGGCGAAAATTGGCTTCTTAACACCTGAATAACGAAGGTGCCGCGCTACGCCAGTGAGATTCTTGGCAGACTCAAGCTCAGTCTCCAATATCCGCTTATAGATATCGGGCCTGCCGCTCAGGGCCAGACCGTTAAGAAAGCCCGCCAGGAAGTTCCGCAGGTCGTCCGAGGCCTTTGCCAGAAACCTGTCGGCTACTTCGGGCTTCCGCTCAGCCAGATTTCGGATGAAATTGCCGAAAACCGGAAAGGTGGCAAGGTCCTCTGACTTGGTTTCCGCGCAACGCGCAATCAGGTCGAACCAATCGCTCTCGTTCGCCGTATTGATCTCGTCGATGTAGCGGTTAGCTTCCTCGCGCCGATATTCGTCCGCCTTGTAGGCAAACTCCTTGTCGGTCCAGTGACTGGGGTAGACAGATTCAAACCCTACCAGAACCTTATATCGAACAAACCGATCATCGGCGTTGATAGTGTCGCGGAACTTAAGGATTGCGCCCACGAGCGCCTCGGCTTCGGCCTGACAACCGAACCGATTTTCCAGGTCTTCGGTAAGACCTGTCGCCCGGAAATAGTCATAGAGGAATCGGTGCTCCAAGTGCTGCAGCAGCTCGTAGCTCGCAGCCTTAGCGCGTTCCGTCACAAAGTCGACAATGCGTTTGGCATCCTTGAGTGTGGTAGCTAGGAGCGCATTGGAGTATTGTGCCTGATTGGGAGTCCTTGTTGAGGCGTTCAGGGCTGAAAGAACGGCTCGTTTATGCACATCGTCGGTCGATCGATCATAGGCTGCGAAAAGGGCTTTGATCGCCTTGTCGCGAACCTCCCTGAGCTGATCGGATGGGGGCACGGCTCCCGTACTCAAGACCACTGAGTCTGCCTTCCACTTTTCTCCGGTGATGTCTGATTGAATTGCTTCGGTCCAGACGGTAAGGGCGATGGGCCGAACACTGTCCACCTCGGCATCGTTCAGGCTGGCAAGGTAATCTACCAATGCCATCTGGAACATCGGCCCTACCTTGTTGTAGACGTCGATCTTGTACTCGGACAGTTTTTGGACAGCGTTCACGATCTGCTGGCGAATAGCATCGTTTGGCTCGTCCCGATAAATGTCGATGAGCAGTTGCAGCGTTCCGGTTACATCGGCGTAGCGCAGATGCTCAGCAATCTCCACGACGAGCCTCGTCACTAAATCGGCCGTGTAACCATCTATATTTCCGTAGGTCGTTTCTATCGGAACGGGCTCCGTGGCGCGCGCGGCTTTGACTGCCCTCAGTAACGGACCTTTCAATCCCTCGTAGGCAGCCGGCAGGTCGTTGTAATTTGGGATGGCGTAATCTTTCAGTCCTGACAGAATCTCGTAACGCTTGTTGTTGTTCTGCGCATTGTCCAACAGGTTGGCGATGTCCCTGTCGAAGAGCTCCTTACCCTGAAGGACCCGTTCATACTCCTGCTGGGCCTTTTGAATCTCAAAACCAGCCGGGATCAGGTACTTGTCCATGATCCGCTCAAATCGGCTGGCGATACCTTTCATAGCTCTCTCGCCGCAGCCATCGCCCAACTTGCCTTTGTAGAGAATGTCGTGTGAGGTCTCGGACCACGCGTGGTTCAGAATGGTTTGGACCTGAATTTCGCAGCGCAGACCAGCGAACCGCGCATATTCTGGAAGGCGTACGCGATCCTCACGAAGCCGGACCGTGTAGTGAACTGCGCGGTATCGCGCCTCTTTGTTTTCTGGGGTGGGATGGTGGATCCTGGTCGAGTCCTCCTCGACCTCAAAATTGTCGCGGATTAGTCGCGATTCCAGGAAGCGGTCGACGTCGTTGTTGGTGTAGAAGATGAGCCTGGCGCCTGCGAGATCGAGCCGGTCGGATTCCAGAGTCTGTGTGTCCAGTTGGCCCTTCTCGGCCAAGCGGTGCCACAAGCTGTCGATCCTTTTAGCGCGGCACTGAATGGATTGAGGCCGAGGCAGGTAGTCGGCAGCTTGTAGCGCCTTCTTCAAGATGAAGCGGACCGTTTCAGCGAAGGCTTCGTAGGTTGGAAAAGACTTCTTCTCGTAGTCGTTAAGGTTCACAACGCTAGTATCTCATTTCCAATCTCATTCAGCATCTACAACGAAACGACGGGGAAGTGTGTGTGCGCCTAGAGCTGATGCAGCGCGGGTTGGTGTCTTGAACGCCGTAAGAGAGTCATGTCGGCTTCTGGCCGGGAGCGGTCCTTCGAGGCCCGAATTCATCTGACCTTGTCTCTCCGATTCAGTACCGATGAATACATGTAACGTTTCACGTCCTTGAAAGTGGCCCCGCGACAAACCGTCCGCTTTGCATGACCCCGATAATTCTACTGCGGTCACGCAGCAAATCGATGCGGCGAAGTGGATTGCCCTCGAACAAGAGGAGGTCCGCCCGTTTCCCTTTCTCGATCGTTCCCACCTGGTCCTGAATCCCGATCAAACGTGCGGCAGCGGAGGTCGAGGTGAGAATCGCCTGCATCGGGCTCATCCCGAAGGCGACCATCCGCTCGAGTTCCTGGGCGTTCTCACCGTGAAAGTTAAAGGGTGTTCCGCATCCGTTCCCATGGCAATCTGGATACCGTCTCGTAGGGCGTTCTTGAAGCTTGCTTGATGGCGCTTCGTCATGGATTTGGCTTTCTCCAAGGCGCTTTCAGGAATGCCGCATCCGAGCCGGCAGGCGGCAGTGGTAGCGAGGGCAGAGAGAGTCGGCACCATGAAGACACCCTGCTGTTTCATCATGGCTGCGGCTTCTTCGTCCATGAGCGTGGCATGCTCGATGGAATGGACTCCGGCGCGGACGGCATTCTTCATCCCCGACGATCCGTGAGCATGGGCGGCGACTTTTCGCCCGGCTTTCTGCGCTTCGTCCACTGCGGCCTGAAGCTCTTCCACGGTCATTTGTGCTTGGTCCGGCGAGGTGCCGGGCGTCAGGACGCGACCCGACGCAATGACTTTAATGACGGAGGGCATGGCGGGTTAAGGGTGCAGGTTTATGGCGGTGCGCTGCACGCGCTTGACGCGGATTCCCTTCGCGCGCTTGCGGGTCTCGGCAATGTCGTAGGCCGATTGCATCCGCATAAGGGTATCCATCTTCACGCCGAAAGCCTTTTCAATGCGAAGCGCCATATCGCCGGACAGGTCGGCTTTACCGTTCAACAGGCTGGATAGAGCCACGCGGGACACCTGAAGCGCGGCCGCCGCCGCCGTGACAGACAATTGAGCCGGTTCGATGATCTCCGTGCGGATAAAATCGCCGGGATGGGGTGGGTTCTTCATCGGCATAGCCTGTACTCCTGTGCGTTAGTGGTAGTCTTCCAAATTCACGTCGAAGAATTCGCCTTTGGCGGCGTCAATGCGGAAAGTCAGACGCCGGTTGCGGGTCACGCTTAGGCTCCATGTGCCTTTACGATCGCCGGTCAACGTGTGTATCTTCCAAGCTGAAAGCGCCCGCAATTCCTCCGGGTCTTCGATGTTTTCGAGGTAGGCGAACATCTTCCGCAATTTGTCCACGGTATCGGGCGGCACGCCTTTCGCGTTGCCGTCCTCATAGAGCCGCTTAAGACCCTTGTGGGTAAAGCTCCGTATCTTCACCGGCAGACTGTAGCCTGTAAGGCAACACTTGTCAAAATGAAATTGAGCGCGGCCATCTTGGGGTATTTAGTCCTTGTGTCGGAAAATCGACCAGTTGTGCAACAGTGAACGATAGCGTTCAGATCATGAATTTTGAAAGTCGTGCGACCACTTCTGGCCGGGAGCGGTCCGTCGAGGCCCGAATTCATCTGACCTTGTCTGTCCCGTTAAGTATCGATTCATACATGTCACGGTTCACATAACTGCTCAGGTAGATAGGCTGAAGGCTTTTAGACTGAAGGTTTTGATGGGAGATAATGTATTCTCCGACTCGCCGAATACCCCCGTAGCGTCCGGCCTTCGTAGCCGAAGTGGCTACGAAGGCGGAGTAGGCTGCTGCGGAGAGCTTCATAGCCTTCAGCCTGAACACCTGAGTCGTTACCGTTTCACGTCTTCGAGAGAGACCCCGCCACCCACTTGCCCGCCTGCATCACGCCGATGATCCTGCTGCGGTCGCGGAGCAGGTCGATGCGGCGGAGTGGGTTGCCCTTGAACAACAGGAGGTCCGCCAGTTTGCCCTTCTCGATCGTTCCCACCTGACCCTGAATCCCGATCAAGCGCGCTGCAGCTGAGGTTGAAGCGAGAATCGCCTGCATCGGGCTCATCCCGAAGGCGACCATCCGCTCGAGTTCCTGGGCGTTCTCACCGTGAAAGTTAAAGGGTGTTCCCGCATCCGTTCCCATGGCAATCTGGATACCGTCTCGTAGGGCGTTCTTGAAGCTTGCTTGATGGCGCTTCGTCATGGATTTGGCTTTCTCCTAGCCCGCATTATTCATGACGCTTCTGCTGCAAGCGCGGATACGCGGCTACGACGGGCAGTCTCGCCATTCAGCCCTTCGACATACTGCATGAGTATGCACTCAGCGCTTCATGGCTCCGAGTGCCCGTCTCGCATCGCGTCTGCACACTTTCGCCACGAACCTTCATGAATAATGCGGGCTAGGCGCTTTCAGGAATGCCGCATCCGAGCCGGCAGGCGGCGGCTAGAGTGCCTTCGCCTCGTCCGTAGCTGAGTCACATGGGAAACGCAGGTATGGGGAGGGGTAGATGCAAAGATCATGGCCTAGGTCAGTGCTGGACGTTGCACAATGGACTATTTGCGAAACACGGCGGCGTCACGCCATTTGTAGGCGTTTCAGTTTGATGTGATCGCGCCGGACTTGGCCGAGTTCGTAGTGGGCCTGTTGCACAAGCCATCCCTCTTCCGTGCCGCCAAAGACTTTAGCGATACGCACAGCCATTTCCGGCGAAATGCCGCGCTTGCCGTTTACCAGTTCGGACAACGTATTGCGCGTCACGCCAAGGGCGGCGGCGGCATCGGTGATGCTCAAGCCTAACGGCTCGATGCATTCCTGCAAGATGACGCGGCCAGGGTGTGGGGGATTTTTCATCGTCATGGTTCAGTCTCCCTTTAGTGATAGTCGAGATAATCAACATCCTTCGCACCGTCTTCGAAGCGGAATACAATGCGCCAGTTTGCCCGTACCGTCACGGCCCAAAATCCCTTGAACGTGCCTTTCAGGGGATGCAACCGAAAACTTGGCAGGTTCATATGATCAATGGTCGGTGCAGCATGCAACGTCGCTAACATATTGCGTAGCTTTGTGACATGCTCCGAATTCACGCCGCGCGGGTCGTTATCGTCGAACAGCCGCTGTAGTCCCTTGTGGCGGAAACTTTTAATCATAGGAGACCGTAACGCGCCATGTGTCGCATGTCAATAAAGAAAATGCGGGGATTTGCACGTGATACCGGCAGGTGTCACAACTTACCCTTTGTGCAACAGTGAACGATAGCGTTCAGATCATGAATTTTGAAAGTCGTGCGACCACTTCTGGCCGGGAGCGGTCCGTCGAGGCCCGAATTCATCTGACCTTGTCTGTCCCGTTAAGTATCGATTCA
>Ga0163151_10000941_pt1 | contig 50383 bp, 32 predicted proteins | sample OliLakLV19MP5IB2_FD_145596 | JGI IMG/M metagenome (GOLD analysis project Ga0163151, IMG submission 145596) | Freshwater microbial mat bacterial communities from Lake Vanda, McMurdo Dry Valleys, Antarctica - Oligotrophic Lake LV.19.MP5.IB-2 | ecosystem: Environmental > Aquatic > Freshwater >...
CCCAGCCCGGCCCCACTCCGCCACCTGCCCCAGCGTCAGCTGGCCCTTGTGCGGTGAGTCGCGCAGCGCCAGGCCGAAGCCGGCGACCGCCGTGGCAAACTTGAAATCGGGACTGGCGGCCTCAAACCGCGCGCCCGCATCCACCAGCGGAAACTCCAGCTTGCTGCTCACGTCGCCGACCGGCTCCTTGTAGCGGATCTTCACGGTGAGCAGCTCCGCCCGGTCGTTCATGACCAGGGCGGACGGCTTCTGGTATTTGAGTTCATCGACCGAGCTGGTTGCATCCGGCATCTCCGCGCCTACCGGCACAATCTCATACAACGCGGTGACGGTATGGCCGGCGCCGATCTCGCCCGCGTCCACGGCGTCGTTGTTGAAATCCTCCTTGGCGAGCAGCCGGTTCTCGTAGCCGATGAGCCGGTAGGCCGACACCTGGGCAGGGTTGAACTCCACCTGGATCTTCACGTCCTTGGCGATGGTCATGAGCGTGCCGCCGGCCTGCTCGACAAGCGCCTTCCGCGCCTCGGCGAGCGAATCGATGTAGGCGTAATTGCCGTTACCCTTGTCGGCGAGCGCCTCGAGCGTGCTGTCCTTCAAGTTGCCCCGACCGAAGCCGAGCACGCTGAGGAACACGCCGCTCTGCGCCTTCTCCTCGATCAGGCGGACGAGTTCGCCCTCGCTGGTCGTGCCGACGTTGAAGTCGCCGTCGGTCGCGAGGATCACGCGGTTCACGCCGCCGGGGATGAAATTGGCCTTGGCGATGTCGTAGGCCAGGTGGATGCCCATCGCGCCGTTGGTCGAGCCGCCGGCGCGCAGGTTTTCGAGCGCGTCGATGATCTGGGTTTGCTGCGCCGCGCTGGTCGAGGGCAACACCAGGCCGGATGAGCCGGCATAAACCGCGATGGCCACGCGGTCGTCGGGGCGAAGCTTGGTGACGAGCAGCCGCAACGACTGCTTGAGCAGCGGCAGCTTGTTGGGCTGGTTCATCGAGCCCGACACATCGAGCAGGAAGACGAGATTGGCGGCCGGACGCTGGGCGTCGGCGACCTCGCGGCCCTTCAGCCCGATGCGCACAAGGCGGTGCCCGGGCGCCCACGGCGCGCTGGCGACCTCGAGGCTGGCGGCAAAGGGCCCGCTGCCCGTGGGCGGCGCGTAGTCGTAGGGGAAATAATTCACGAGCTCCTCGATGCGCACGGCGGCGGCGGGCGGCCGCTGCTGCTGGTTGAGGAAGCGCCGCACGTTGGCGTAGGCGGCGGTGTCGACATCGATGGAGAAGGTGGACAGCGGGTGGTCGGCCACGCGGAGGTAGGCATTGTCCTGCCGGTAACCGTAGGCCTCCGTGTTGGATTCCGGATCAGCCAGCGCCAGCTTGGGCACGGCGGCCGGCGGCGGCGGCGACAGCTTGGCTTTCTGCATGGTTGCGGCCGCCGGCCGCTCCAGTTCGCTCTTGCGGGTGGAATAATCCGCCTCGCGGGACCGGCCCGCGTTGGCGGCGCCGGTCGCCAGCTGCCCGGCATCAACCTCGGCGCGTGCCACCTTGGACGCGCTGCGGTAGGAATCTTCCAGCGGCAGCGCTCGGGGCATCGGGCTGGCCTCGGCCAGGCCCATGGTTACCACGGGCGCGGACGCCGTCGGCTCGATCTCCGCCACCGCACCGGCCGCGGCCGCCTTGTCATCCTTGGCCTCCTTGCCGGCGGTCAGGGGAATCTCGACGAGGGGCGTCGGCTGCTTGAACTGCTGCTCGTTCTGCCAGAGCACAAAGAACACCGCAAAGCAGGCCGCGGCCAGGCCGCTGATCGCGAAATAAGCCTGCGGAAAGCGCAGCACCTTGCCGGCCGGTTGCCGGGCCGTTTCGACGGGTTCCTGCTCCAGCGCGGCGGTGACGGTGGCGGCCGTGGCGCGGATCTCCGCCACCATCTGCTGCGCCGCGGCGTCCTGTTCCAGCAGCTTTTCAAAGCCGGCCTGCTCGTGCGCCTCCATCTCGCCCAGGGCGTAGAGGGTCAGGCGGGGATCGTCGGGGGAAATCTGGTTCGGATTCATCGGGTGTTTTCCTTATTCGGGTTGCGCGGACATCTCCGAGCGCAGCGCCTTGAGCGCGGTGTGCAGGATAAAGCCGACGTTGCCGACCGACAGCGACGTGATGCGGCTGATCTCCTGGTAGCTGAATCCGTTCTGGAACTTCAGCCGGACGACCTCCTGTTGGTTGTGGGGCAGCCGGCCGATGAGTTTCAGCACGGCGGCGTATTGTTCGGCCCGCTCCAGGGTGCGGCCGGGCCGGGGATCCGGGGCGGTCAGGCGCTCGGCCTGGCCTTCCTCGAAGCGTTTCATGCGACCCTCCTTGCGCAGCACGTCGAGCGTGCGGTTGCGGCAGACGGTGAAGAGCCATTCCGCGACATGCCCATCGACCTCGGCCGGCGGCTGGGCCATGAGCTTGACGAAGGTGTCCTGCACGACGTCGCGCGCCCGGTCGCCGTCCCCGCCGAGGAGACGGGTGGCGTAGCGCAGCAGCGGCGCCTGATGGCGTTCGACTGCCGCCCGCACGAAGGAGCTGGCATCGGGGCTGGCATGGGTTGTTTCGGGTTCGATATTCACGAGACCTTGCTCCTTCGACGCAGCATGGGCGGGTTTATTAGGGCATGGACACAGAAATATGCCGTCGCCTCCTTGCTCACCGTAAATTTGCCGTTTAACTCCCCGCATGCTCCTCGGCCCAAGGTCTCAGGTTTCAGGTCTCAGGTTTCCGCTCTCCTGCTTGGTCCTCTGTCTTCTGGTCACCGCCTGCAGCCGCCGCGAGACCCCGGTCGACGCCGGGGTGCGCACCGGCACCCTCCACGTCGGCAATGGCGCCGAGCCCGGCACCCTCGACCCGCACCTGGTGGACGCTTACTCGGACATGCGGGTCATCACCGCCCTGCTGGAGGGATTGTGCGCGGCTGACGAGCGGACCGCCCAGGCCGTGCCCGCTGCGGCCGAGCGCTGGGAAAACTCGCCCGACGGCCTGACGTGGACCTTCCATCTGCGTGCGGGCCTGCACTGGTCCAACGGCGAGGCGCTCACGGCGGACGACTTCGTGCAATCCTGGCGTCGCGCCCTTTCGCCAAAACTGGCCTCCTCCTACGCCTACTTTCTTTTCCCCATCAAGAATGCCGAGGCCTTCAATGCCGGCCGGCTCGCCGACCCCGGCGCGCTCGGTCTCACCGCACCTGACGACCGCACGATCATCATCACCTTGGAGCGACCGACTCCTTACCTGCCCCTGTTGATCGCCAACGTCGCGTGGTATCCAATCAACCCCCGGGTCCTCACCCGGCTCGGCGGTCTCGACGACCGCAACACCCCTTGGCTCAAGCCCGCCAATTTCGTCGGCAACGGCCCGTTTGTCCTCACGGAATGGACTTCGAACTTGCGCATCGTCGTCACGAAAAACCCGCGCTACTGGGCTGCCGCCGCCGTGCGGCTCAACGGCATCGTTTTCTATCCCATCGAGAATCCCGACGTGGAGGAGCGGAACTTCCGCGCCGGCCAGCTCCATACCACCTTCACCCTGCCGCTCTCCAAGATCGCGCGCTACCGCGCCGGGGAGGCCAGCCTGCTCCGGGTCGATCCGTTCATCCAGTCGATCTTCATCCGCTTCAACGTCACCCGACCGCCGTTCGACAACCCCAAGCTGCGCCGCGCGCTCTCCCTAGCCATCGACCGAGAAACCATTGCGCGCACCTTTCTGCACGGTTCGCGCCCCCCGGCCGCGCAGTTGGTCCCGCCCGGCATGGCCGGTTATGAGTCCAGCGCGCACGTCCCGCACGATCTCACCACCGCCCGCCGGCTGCTCGCCGAGGCCGGCTACCCGGAGGGCCGGGGCCTGCCGCCCTTCGAGCTCCAGGTCCGCAACGAAGAGGTGCAGCCCCTCATCATTGAGGCCGTGCAGGCCATGTGGAAACGCGATCTGGGCGTCCACGCCAGCATCGCCCAGCTCGAGTTAAAGACGGCCATCCAGAACCAGCGCCAGCTGGACTACGCCGTCGGCGCCAATGGCTGGGTCGCCGACTTCGCCGACCCGGTCGCCTTCCTTGATCTTTTCGTCACCAGCGGCGGCAGCAACTGGACCGGCTGGGGCGACCCGACCTACGACGGGCTCGTCGCCCAGGCCGCGCAGACCGCCGATCCCCGGGCGCGCTTCGAGTGCTTCCAGCAGGCCGAGGCCATCCTGCTGGAACAGGCCCCCATCGCCCCGCTGGTCTTCGGCGCCCGCACCTACCTGCTCCACCCGGCGGTTAAAGGGCTGGAACCATCCATCATCGGCATCAACCAATACAAAAAGGTTTACCTCCAGGGCCCCTGACCGCACTTTTCTCCCGTGTTTCCCCGCCTCGTCCTGCTTCTCGTTCTGTCCGCCGTCTCCACTCTCGGTGCCGAGCTAACCATCGTCCGTACCTTCACCGGCTGGCGCGACGCCGCGTCCTTCAAGCGCATTTCCGAATACTTCGATGGCAAGGAAAACCCTGGCAAGGAGACCGTGCTGCGCACCCACCCGGAACAGCGCACCGGCTATTACTTTCTGGTCCGCCTGGCCAATCCCGGCACCGCCCAGCAGGTGCAGTTCCAGCTGCAGCTCTTCGCGCAGGGCGCCTCCGCGCCACGCACCATCGTTTTCCCCGCCGAGCTGAAGTCCGGTTCCGGTGTGTTCCAGCTCGGCCTGACCGGCCCGGAGTGGCAGGACGCCAAGTCCCAGCCGGTGGCCTGGCACCTGCAGGTCCTGGCCGACGACGGCCGCGTGCTGGCCTCCGAGAAAAGCTACCTCTGGGAAAAACCCGCGGGCCAGTGAACCATGAGCAAGCCGGCGTGGTCTGACTGGCAACCGCTCGCGCTCCGGCTGGCTCCCGACGTCCTCGCCGAGACGCTCGATGGCGGACAAAGTTTTCGCTGGCAACAAGTCGACGGACTCTGGACCGGCACTTGGGACCAGTGCCTCGTCCAACTACGACGAAACGGCGGTTCGCTGGAATGGCGTGCTCCCCCTCCGCTCCGCGCCGCCGTCGCCATCGCCCTGCCCCGCTACCTCGGTCTGGATCGCGACTGGGCCGCGCTCACCGACTCGCTGCCTTGGCGCAGCGACGCGCACCTCGCCCAATGCCTCGCCGCCTTCCCGGGCCTGCGCCTCCTGCGCCAGCCCTTCGGCGAGACCCTGCTCGGCTTCCTCTGCAGCGCGACCAAGCAGATCGTGCAGATCAAGCAGATGGTCGCGCTGCTGGCGGCGCGGCATGGTTTGCCGATTTGCAGGGCGGGGTCGCCGACCCCGCCTCAAGGCGGCATCAGCGATGCCGCCATACAGTTCCACCAATTGCCCACCTGGACCGAACTGGCCACCATCCCGGAAAAAGAACTGCGCCAGTGTCTCCTCGGTTTTCGCGCCAAATACATCCACGGCACCGCCCAGTTTCTTGCCGCCCGTCCCGCCTGGCTCGAGGAGACCGAGCATTTGCCCTACGCCGCCGCGAAGGCGCGGCTCCTCGAACTACCCGGCGTCGGCGAAAAGGTCGCCGACTGCGTCCTGCTTTTCGGCGCCGGCAAACTCGAAGCCTTCCCGGTCGACACGTGGGTGCTCAAGTCCCTCGCCCGCCGCTACGGGCTCGACGGCTGGAAACCCGCGCCGGTCGCGCATTTCGGCCGCACCCACTTCGGCCCGCTCGCCGGCCTCGCGCAGCAATATCTGTTTTCATGGGAAAGAAGATTCGGCCATCGGTAGGGGCCGTTGCCCCCACCGGCCTTCCGAAGGGCGCTTGGGGGCAAGCGCCCCTACCTGCCTTGGTCAGGTCACTTCGCCCGCTGGATCAGCTCCACCTCGTAGCCCTCGGGCGCGTCGATGAAGGCGATCATCGAGCCGGTGCCGGTCTTGGTCGGGCCGTCGCTCAGCGCGAAGCCCTTTTTCGTCAGCTCGGCGGCAAACTGCTCAAGGTCGTCCACCTCAAAGGCCAGATGCATCAGGTCAGGCTGCACTATCACCGGCTCCGCGCCCGGCGGCATCTGGCAGAGTTCGATCTCCTCCTCGCTGTTCGGTGTGGCAATGAAAGCCAGCTGCGCGCCGCGAGGCGACGTGTGCCGGCGGGTGACCTTCAGCCCAAGGGCCTGCTCGTAGAATTTCACGGAGCGCTCGAGGTCGTTTAATCGCATGCGGGTGTGGAGAAGCTTTTTGACGGTCATCGTGCGGCCAACCTACGAGGATCCGCCTCAAACCCAAGGCCGTTTTTGAGCATGATCACGGATCAAGACAGAGGCAGAGTTTTCACCACTAATGGTCACTTATACCTCACTAATCATTAGTGCCCGATTAGTGGAGATTAGGGAGTGTGTTCAAACCCCGGAAGGAGACCACTAAAAGGATTCCGCCAACGGCGGAATCTCCTTACACCGCTTCGGCTGATCGCCTCCGCCGACAGGCTAAGGGGGCGGCTGATCGCAGCCCATTCAGCCCGCGATCAGCGGGCCCCCGAAAGCCATCGCGCCGGCGATCAGCCGGAGCCGCACCGCCAAAATTTCGCCGTTGCGAAATCCCATTAGGGGTAGCCCGGCCTCGGTTTGGTCGGCTTGGCGTGACTCCCGCCTCTCGGCTCCAGGGTTTGAAGACACGCCCTAATGGTTAAGACTGTCTTGGCCCGATCCGTGTCATCCGTGTTATGTGGTCAAATAGTCCGCTGCTTTTTATGTCTTTTCGTGACACTCTTGTCGCGCCGAAGCTTTACGCGAAGGCGGATTGTGGCCAAATTGACTCCGGCATGTCCCTCGATCTCGCCGCCATCCGCGCCGCCCACGCACGCATCCGCCCCTACATCAAGCGGACGCCCGTGCTCACCAACGACGCGCTGGACGCCGCCCGCGGCGCGAAGCTGAGCTTTAAGTGCGAGAACCTCCAGGCCGCCGGCGCTTTCAAGTCGCGCGGGGCCTGCAATGCCGTCTTCTCCCTGACCGACGGCGAGGCGGCCCGGGGCGTGGTCACCCACTCCTCCGGCAACCACGCCGCCGCACTCGCCCGCGCCGCCCGGCTGCGTGGTATCGCGGCCCACATTGTCATGCCGAAAGGCTCGCCTCAATCCAAAGTCCGGAATGTCGAGAGCTTCGGCGGCCTGATCACCTTTTGCGAACCCGGCCTCAACGCCCGCGAAGCTGCCTGCGCCAGGATCGCGACTGAAACCGGTGCCGCCTTGGTCCATCCCTTCGACGACCTGCGGGTCATCGCCGGCCAGGGCACGGCCACTGTCGAGTTGTTGGAGGAAGTCCCCGGCCTGGACATCATCCTCTGCCCCGTCGGTGGCGGTGGACTGCTCTGCGGTACCGCGGTCGCGGCCAAGGGCCTCAAGCCCGGGATCAGGGTCATTGGCGTCGAGCCGGCGCTGGCCGACGACGTCGCCCAGTCCTTCCGCGCCGGACGGCGCATCTCCATCCCCACCCCGGCCACCATCGCCGACGGTCTGCGCACCAACAGCACCGGCGAACTGAACCTCCCGCTCATCCGGCAATACGTGGACGACGTCGTCACCGTGACCGAGGCGGGCATCATCGCCGCGATGCGCGAACTCTGGGAAAAGCTCCACCTCGTCATCGAGCCGTCCGCCGCCGTGCCCTACGCTGCGCTGCTGGAGCACAAGCTGACCTTCTCCGGCCAAAACGTCGGCGTCATCCTCTCCGGCGGCAACGTCGACCTTGAGTCGCTGCCGTGGCTGAAGCGATAGGGCGGGTATTCAAATCCGGCTCTGCGCTCCTTCGAAAGCCCGGACTTGGTTTTTCCACTAATGGGGATTCATCAACGATGAATCCTACAAGCACAGGCTCCGACTTATCGTCTCCGCCACTGAGTTTCGGGGACCGGCTTCGTGTTGCTGCCGGCTGGCAGCCCGGGAGCAGTCGCGCAGCCTGCGCTGCGGCTGAATTCGCCGGTTGATTCCCCCAGTCTGCGATCAGCAGACCCCCCGGAACCCAAACCGGAGACGATCAGTCGGAGGGGTGTTGCAAAGTTTCGCCCTTGGCGAAACTCATTAGTGGTTCCTCAACTGCCCGGGTTGGAGGCGGGGGCAACCCACTGCAACAGCGAGGAACCTCAATTCCTTCCCATTACGCGAAACCTGAAAGCAACGGCGTTGTGCTGTGGCTGCTGATGAGGAATTCCTCCTCTGCGTTCTCCGCGAACTCCGCGTTTCAATTGCGTTTTTCGCCTCAGCCGGCCGTCTCGTCACCGATCGAGCCGGTGGCGCAGTTGGCGGCGGCTTCCTGGACCTTTTCAATATCCTCCGGCGTGACCGGCTGGCGGGTCACGTAGGACGTGCCGTTATCACCGTCGCGCGCAAAGAAATCGGGCGCCTCGGTGCGACACTGGTCGCAATCGATGCAGCTGGAATCGACAAAGAAACGTCCGGCGATGTTGAGGGGGAGGCGGTCGGAGAGGCTGGCCATGGTGGAATGGGGTTGTGGGTTGAAGCCCGAGGGTAGCAGGCGGCCGGGCGGGTCGCTCGCCATCGGTTGACCGTCGCTGGTCGTTTTTTGGCGTGGGCGGCCGGCGGGAAAATCACCCCCGGCGCCCGCACCGCAAGAGATGCCCAGTTTCCGCCAAGGAACACGGCACGTTCACCGTTGAATCTGGCCCACATTCCTTTGATGCTCATGGCCTCAGTAGGAAATATGAGCGATCACCCCCACGCATTCCTGGCCCTTTTTCTCGGCGTCGCCCTTGCGTTTCCCCTTCTGATGCTCGCCGTCGCCTGGCTCTGGGTGCGGTTTTTCCAGCCCGCCAAGCCGGGCCCCCGCAAGAACGCCACCTATGAATGCGGCCTCGAGTCCAGCGGCGACCCGTGGATCCAGTTCAAGGCCCACTATTACCTTTATGCGATCCTGTTCCTGATCTTCGACGTCGAGGTGCTGTTCCTCCTGCCCTTCGCCGTCGCCTTCACCGGGCTGCCCACGGGGGCCATGCTCACCATGCTGGTCTTCATCCTCCTGCTGACCGAGGGCCTCGTCTGGGCCTGGGCCCGCGGCCACCTCGAATGGAAATGACATGAGCGACGCCCCCCCCAGTCCCGGCCACACCCCCTTCCCCGCCGCGGGCAACATCTCCGACGCCGAGCGCGAGGACCTGCGCCGCCATGGCATCCTGCTCACCAGCCTTGAGGAGCTCTACGGCTGGGGCCGCAGCAATTCCATCTGGCCCCTCCAGTTCGGTCTGGCCTGCTGCGCCATCGAGATGATCGCCGCCGCCACCGCGCGCTTCGACATCGCCCGCTTCGGCGCCGAGATCTTCCGCCCCTCCCCCCGCCAGGCCGACCTCATGATCGTCTCCGGCACTGTCACCAAGAAGATGGCCCCGCAAGTCGTCCGCCTCTGGAACCAGATGCCCGAGCCGAAATACTGCATCGCCATGGGCGCCTGCGCGATTTCCGGCGGCCCCTTCAAGCAGGGTTACAACGTCCTCAAGGGCATCGACCGTTTCATCCCCGTCGACATCTATATACCCGGCTGCCCGCCGCGCCCCGAGGCCCTGCTCCATGGCCTGACCCAACTGCAGGAAAAGATCCGCGCCGAGCGCGTCTCCGGCCCGCAGGCCGCCCGCCACCTCCAGCCCGACGCAGCCAGCGAGTTCCCCGTGCCGGACTACGGCGCGCACGACCTGCAGCCACCGAGCAACCCCACGCTGTTCAAGCCGCCCGTTAACCCAAGGTCTGAAGGACTGAAGGACTGAAAATGACCGGCCCAGCCTCACCAGATCCAGCCAAGCCTGCTCCCTCCGCCCAACCTGCGGCGGACGGCCCTTTCCCTTCAGCTATTCAGCCTTTCAGCCCTTCAGCCCTTCTCCCCCTCCTTCTCGCCCGTTTCCCCGCAGCAAAGGTCGAGCTCGTGCCGAACCCCGGCACCGCGGCCGAACACTCGCTCCTGCTCGACGCCGTCTTCGCGCCCGAGATCGCCCGCTTCCTGCGCGACGACCCCGCCCTCCGTCTCGATTACTGCTCCAACGTCACCGGCGTCGACTGGCTGGAAAAGGAGATCACCGACACGGTGAAGAAGTCCGTGCCCGCTTCAGCCCCTGTAGCCGGGGTCGCTGACCCCGGACCGGCCTCACCGAGACCGGCTACCATGATCGAGGAAAAGACCAAGCGCCTCCAGCCGGGTTATCTCGAAGCCGTGTATCATCTCTACTCGATGGCCCTGAAGCACGGCCCGGTCATCCTCCGCCTGCGCACGGGCAACCGCACCGACCAGGTCACCTTGCCCTCGCTCACCCCCGTCTGGCGCTCGGCCGACTTCCAGGAACGCGAGATCTTCGACCTCTACGGCATCATCTTCTCCGGCCACCCCGATCTCCGCCGCCTGCTCATGTGGGACGAGTTCAAGGACCACCCGATGCGCAAGGACTACGTCTCCCCGGACGACTTCGAATGGGAGCCGACCCCCCACGGCGACGTCCACGAGCGGGCCAAGGCGCATTACCCGGCCCCTGCTCCTGTAGCCGGGGTCGCCGACCCCGGTCTGCCAGCCGGACCGGGCTCACCGAGCCCGGCTACAAAACCCCCGGAGGCCAAGCCATGAGCTGCTCCGACCAGTCCGGCCTCGACGCCGAACTCTCCGCCTTCGGCCGCCCCGGCGGTCCGACGGTGCGCCCCGTACACGACGAGTTCCACGGCGACCTCCTCGAGGTCTCGATGGGGCCCCAGCACCCGTCCACCCACGGCGTGTTTCGCATGGTCGTCACCCTCGACGGCGAGCAGATCGTGAAGCTGAAGCCCGTCTTCGGCTACCTACACCGCAACCACGAGAAGATCGCCGAGAACACGAGCTACCTCGGGTCGATGCCCTACACCGACCGCCTCGATTACCTTTGTTCGATGTCCACCAACTGGGCCTACGCCCTCGCGGTGGAAAAACTTTCCGGTCAGGCAGTGCCCGACCGCGCCCAGTATCTGCGCATCATCATGGCGGAGCTCACGCGGCTGGTTAATCATTCATGCCTGGTCGGATTCCTTTTCAACGACCTCGGCACCTCGTTCACGCCGCTGCTCTACGCCTTCCGCGAACGCGAGAAGATCCTCGACCTCTTCGAGTCCCTCTCCGGCTCCCGCATGATGTGCAACTACCAGCGTTTCGGCGGCTGCCGCGTCGACCCCTCCCCGGAGTGGCTCGCCGCCGCGTCGGCGCTTGTGGACAATTTCCCGCGCTTCCTCGACGAATACGAGACGATGCTCACGGGCAATGAGATCCTCCTCGTCCGCACCCAGGGTGTCGGCCGCCTCGACCCGCAGCACGCCATCAACGCCGGCATCACCGGCCCCGTCCTCCGCGCCAGCGGCGTGGACTACGACATCCGCAAGGTCGACGGCACCGGTTTCTATTCGCGCTTCGACTTCCGCGTGCCGCTCGGCGCGCACGGCGACACCTACGACCGCTACATGATGCGCATTCTCGAGATGCGCGAATCCGTGAAGATCCTCCAGCAGGCCTTCAAGGACCTCCCGGCCGGCCCGGTCATGGACCCCAAGGCCAAGCTCCGCGGCTTCCGCCCGAAGGCCGGCGAGGCCTACGGCCGCCTCGAGAGCCCCAAGGGCGAACTCGGCTTCTACCTCATCAGTGACGGTTCGCCCAACCCGTGGCGTTACCGCGTCCGCCCCCCCTCCCTCATCAACCTCACCCTCCTCGAGGAAATGTGTCTGGGCCACACGATCGCCGACTCCGTCGTCATCCTCGGCTCCATCGACATCGTCCTCGGCGAGGTCGACCGCTGAATTTTTTAACCACAGATTACACTGATGAACACGGATAAAGGCCCAATCCACTCCTCCTGCCATTCTGAGCGCAGCGAAGAATCCAGCAGGATGACCGCGGGCGTGGTTCATTTTGGATGCTTCGCTGCGCTCAGAATAACAGACTGAGCCCCTTTCCCCTCTCACTCTCACTTTCACCCTCCCTTCCACCATGCTCGGCTCCGGCATCCTCAAAGGCCTCGGCGTCACCGCGAAAAACTTCGTGGGGAGCTACCATGACCCCGCGCGGATGGTCACACAGGAGTATCCCGACACGCCCGCGCAGCTGCCGGAGGCCTACCGCAATTTCCCCTTCCTCGTCACGGAAAACGCCATCGACCCGATGGGTACGTTGCGCTGCGTGGCCTGCCAAATCTGTGAGAAGGAATGCCCGCCGCAGTGCATCTACATCGAGAAGAGCAAGGACAAGAAGCCCGACGCCACCGGCAAGCCCCAGCTCTACCCCGTCGTCTTCGCTATCGACACCGCCGTGTGCATGAGCTGCCAGCTCTGCGTCGAGGTCTGCCCGTTCGACGCCATCAAGATGGACCACGTCTTCGAGGTCGCCGCCACGAACCGCTTCGAGGGCCTCCTGCTCAACCGCGAGCAGCTCGCCAAGCCCAACGAGTATTTCCACCAGATCTGCCCGACCGAGGCCGCCGAGGTCGACGGCCGGCTCACCGCCGAGCGCAAGGTCGCCGAGGAAAAGGCCAAGGCCGCCGCCGCCGCGAAGGCCGCCGCACCCGCCAAGCCCGCAGCTCCGGCCGCTCCACCCGCTGCGACGCCCGTCGTCGAGGCTCCCAAACCGCCGCCGGCTGTATGAGCGACCCACCCCGCCCTGTCGGGCATCATCCTTCGCCGAGCCTGCGGACGACAGGCCCCTCTTTATCTGGAACCATGCAGTCCGAAGAGCACCCAAGAATGAAGAAGGTTCGCACCGAATGGGGTGTAGGGCCGGCGCTTGTCGCCGGGCCGTTGTTCGCTCGCGTTACGGTCCGCCGACAAGCGGCGACCCTACATTCCTATTGCATCGTTCCAGCTCAAGAGGGGATCTCCGATCAGCATCTCCCCTGTTTTGCGTCCCCTCTAGAGAGGGGTGACGCGCAGCGCCGGGGTGTGTTTACGCCCACCGCATGAGCCCTGCATCAACCAGTTCCTTCCTCGAGCGCGCGCCCCTGCTGCTGCGCGACTGGATCGTGGATCTCTTCCCCGCCGCGCTGCAGTGGTTCGTCCACCACCTGCTGTCGATCACGGCGATTCTCACCGTCTTCGGCCTCTTCTTCGCCTTCACCACCATCGCCGAGCGCAAGCTGCTGGCCCGCCTGCAAAACCGCCTCGGCCCGAACCGCAGCGGCCTGCCCTGGTTCCGCAGCCTCAAGCTCTGGGGCCTCACCCAGCCCTTCGCCGACGCCATCAAGGCGATCACCAAGGAGGACGTTGTCCCAGCCGCCGCCGACAAGGTCCTGCACTTCCTCGCCCCGGTCGTCATCGTCGCGTTCTCGCTGCTTGGCTTCGCGGTCCTGCCGTTCGGCCGTCACCTGATCCCCGTGGAGCTCGACGCGGCCATCCTCTACTTCTTCGCCGCCGGCACCGCCACCGAGCTCGCCATCTTTATGGCCGGCTGGGGCAGCCGGAACAAATACTCGCTCCTCGCCGCGATGCGCGCGCTCGCCCAGCTCATCAGCTACGAGCTGCCGCTGATCCTCTCCGTTGTCCCGGTCGTCCTCGTGGTCGGCACGCTCTCGACGCAGGAAATCGCCCTCGCCCAGGGCAGCTGGACCTGGGGCGTGCTCCCGCACTGGCACGTGTTCACGCCGTGGGGCTTCGCGGGTTTCCTCATCTTCCTCGTCGCGGCGCTGGCCGAGTCCAACCGTTCGCCCTTCGACCTGCCCGAGGCCGAAAGCGAGCTCATCGCCGGCCACCTCACCGAATACTCGGGCTTCAAATACGCCCTCTTTTTCATGGCCGAGTATTTCGGCCTCACCGCCCTGAGCGGCTTGGGCGTCACGCTCTTCCTCGGCGGCTGGCAGGCGCCGTTCGCCTTCCTGGAATTTATCCCGTCCTGGCTCTGGTTCATGGGCAAGCTGGCCGGCATGATTGTGTTCTTTATCTGGATCCGCGGCACCCTGCTCCGCCTGCGCATCGACCAGCTTACGCGCCTGGCCTGGAAGTTCCTCGTGCCGCTCGCCCTGCTCAACCTCGGCAACGCCGCCTTCTGGGCGCTGACCGCCGGCTGGACCGGCCCGCTCGTCCTCGTCCGCTGGGCCGTCTCGGCCGCCATCGTCATCGTGCCCTTCGTGATCCTCGGCCGCCGGCTCAGCGCCGGTTTCGCCCCACGCACCTACCGCTACGCCACATGACCCTCGCGCTCCTTCTCATCGCCCTCGTGCTCCTCGGCTCCGCCGCAGCGGCGATGCTGTCGCGCAACCTGATCCACAGCGCCCTGCTGCTGGTCGGCGCCTGGGCCGGCCTCGCGGCCTTTTACCTGTGGGCCGGAGCCGAGTTCGTCGCCTTCGCCCAAGTCCTCGTCTACGTCGGCGCCGTCTCGATGGTCGTACTTTTCGCCGTGCTGCTGACGCGCCAGGGCGCGACCGCCGCGCCGGTCGAGTTTGATTCCTACAAGCGGATGGTCGGCGGCCTCGTCACCGCCGGCGGCGTCGCGGGCGTCCTGCTCGGCGCCATTCTCGGCACCCCCCTCGCCATCTCCGCCCACCCCGCCCCGGCCGCCATCTCCGTCAAGCAGCTCGGGCTCCAGCTCATGGGCCCGCACGCCGCCGCCCTGCTCATCGTCGGCGTCCTCCTCACCGTCGCCCTGCTCGGGGCGGTCATCATCGCCGCGATCGACCGGCCGGAGGATCCCGCGCCATGAACCCGCTGCAGCTCTGCCTCATCCTCTCGAGCCTGCTCTTCTGTGTCGGGCTGGCCGGCGCGCTGGCCCGCAGCAACACCATCCTCGTCCTGCTCGGCATCGAGCTGATGCTGAACGCCGCCAACCTTAACTTCATCGCCTTCTGGCGCTACGGCCCGCACGCCGCCACCGGCACCGGGGTCGTGTTCGCCCTCTTCGCCATCGCCATCGCCGCGGCCGAGGCCGCCGTCGGCCTCGCCCTCGTCATCGCCGTCCACCGCCACCGCAAGTCCGTCCGGCTACAGGACGCGAACACCCTCAAAGGCTGAACCAATGAATTGCCCCAAAGAACACGAAAAGCCAGGCGGCACGCGTGACTCTCAAGGCGGCTATAGCCGCGCGGCCATCATGCACGCATCGGTATTGGGCTCTTTGTGTTTTTCGTGGCCAATAATTCCGGATTCCTCCGATTAATGACTTTCTCCGTCCAACATCTCTGGCTCATCCCCGCGCTGCCTCTGGCGGCCGCGGTGATCGGGGCGCTGGTGCCGCGAAGCGGCCGGACGCTTGCCGCCGGCGCCGCGATCGGCGCCATGGCCGGGGCCTGCCTCCTCGCCTGCCTGGCCCTCGCGGGCGCGCTGGCCGACCCCGCCGCCCACCAGGTCTTCAATTTCAACTGGTTCGACCTCGGCGACGGCGCGCTGCGCCTCGGTTTCCTGCTCGATCCGCTCACGGCTTTCATGAGCGTGATGGTCACCTTCGTCAGCCTGCTGATCTTCATCTTCAGCACCGGCTACATGAAGGAGGATGCCAATGCCAAGCAGTTCTTCTGCTTCCTCAGCCTCTTCGCCGCCGCGATGCTCGGTCTGCTCGTCGCGAACAGCCTCCTCCTCCTCTTCGTGTGCTGGGAGCTCGTCGGCCTCGCCTCGTATCTGCTCATCGGCTTCTGGTTCCACAAGCCCGCCGCCGCGGCCGCCGCCAAGAAGGCCTTCATCACGACGCGCATCGGCGACCTCGGCTTCCTCCTCGGCCTGCTCTGGCTGCAGGACGCGCAGGGCACGCTGCTCTTCTATGACGGCGGCGCCGGTTTTCTCGAGCCTGCGGCGCTGGCGAACCTCTCCACCCTGCTGCCCTGCGGCCTGGCCGCCTCCACCGCCATCGGCCTCCTGATCTTCTGTGGCGCCATCGGCAAGTCCGGCCAGTTCCCGCTGCACGTCTGGCTGCCGGACGCGATGGAGGGCCCGACGCCCGTCTCCGCCCTGATCCACGCGGCCACCATGGTCGCCGCCGGCGTCTTCCTCATCGCCCGCGTCTACCCGCTCATGGCCGCCGACCAGGCCCTCACCCACGTGCCGGTCCACGCGCTGACCGTCGTCGCCTTCATCGGCGCCATCACCGCCCTGCTGGGCGCGCTGATCGCCACGGCGCAGAACGACATCAAGCGCATCCTCGCCTTCTCCACCGTCTCCCAGCTGGGCTACATGATGCTCGCCCTCGGCGTCGGCTCGTGGGTCGCGGCCATCTTCCACCTGCTGACGCACGCCTTCTTCAAGGCTCTGCTCTTCCTCGGCGCCGGCTCCGTCATCCACGCCGCGCACCACGAGCAGGACATCCGCCGGCTCGGCGGGCTCTCGGGGAAGATGAAGGTCACCTTCATCACCTTCACCATCGGCACCATGGCGCTCGTCGGCGTGCCGCTCTTCTTCTCGGGTTTCTGGTCCAAGGAAGCCATCCTCCACGCCGCGCACGGCTGGGAGGTCTCGCACCTGCCCTTCTACGCCGCGGTGCTGGGCGTCGTCCTCACCGCCTTCTACAACACCCGCCTGATGGCCGAGACCTTCTTCGGCGCGCCCCGCTCGGAGCACGCCGCCCACGCCCACGAGAACGGCCCGGCCATGACGATCCCGCTCGTGATCCTCGCCGCGGGCGCCGTCCTGCTCAGCCTCGTCAACCTGCCCTCTTACCCTTGGCTGCAGGCGAAGCTGCTTGGCGAGCATGAGGTGCATGGCCACCCGATCCTCGAGGGCGCCGGCCTGATGGGACTCTCCGTCCTGCTCGTCGCGCTTGGGGTCGGTATCGGCTGGGCCCTCTACGGGCGCAACCCGCGCGCCAAGGCCGAGTCGCCCGACCCGCTCGCCGCCCGCGCCCCCGGCCCGATGGCCGCGCTGGCGAACCGCCTCGGCTTCGACGAGCTCTACGCCGCCACCGTGGGCCGCCTCAACGACGCCCTCGCCACGCTCTCCGACTTGCTCGACCGTTTCGTGTGGGACGGCGCCGTCCGTTTCCTCGCCGGCCTCAGCCAATATACCGGGCTGGCGGGCCGCGAGACCGATGAGCGCACGCTCAACGGCGGATTCGACTCCACGAGCGAAGGCCTGCGTGGTGCCGGCCAAGCCTACTCCCGGGCGCAAACCGGCGAGGCCCACGGCTACCTGCGGACACTCGCCCTCGGTTTTGTGATCCTCCTGATCCTCGTCGTACTCGGAGGTACCCGATGAACTCCTGGCCGCTCCTCTCCTGGCTGGTCTTCACCCCGTGGGCCGGCGCCCTGCTGGTCTTCGTGCTGCGGAGCCGCCTGCCGGACAACCTCGCCCGCGCGCTCGTCGTGCTGCTCAGCCTGTCCACGATCGCCCTCGGCGCCTGCGCCGTCGCCCATTTCGACCCGGCGGTCACCGGCATGCAGCTGACCGAGAAACGCGCGTGGATCTCGGCGCTGAACGTCAACTACCACCTCGGCCTCGACGGCCTGAGCCTCGTGCTCATTCTGCTGACCGGCATCATCTCGCCCGTCGCGCTTTACGGCACGCTGCGCCACGTGCGCTGCCCGGCGATCTACGGCGCTCTGTTCCTCGTGCTGCAGGGTAGCGCCCTCGGAGTGTTCGTCGCGCTCGATTTTTTCCCGTGGTTTGTCTTCTGGGAGCTGAGCCTCATCCCGGCCTTCTTCCTCATGAAGCTCTGGGGCGGCCCCGGCGCCTCGCGCGCGGCCTACCAGTTCGTCATCTATACCATCGGCGGCAGCGCCTTTATGCTGCTGGGCTTCGCCGCCCTCTACGCCGCGGTCGGCACGTTTGACTTCATCGAGCTGGCCGCCCTCGCCCGCGACGGCACGCTGGCCGCCAAACTCGGCGCCGCCGGGACGTTCTGGCCGCAGGCGGTGTTCCTCGGCGTGCTGCTCGGCCTCGCCGTCAAGGTGCCGCTCTTCCCCTTCCACACCTGGCTGCCACCGGCGTATGCCGAGGCGCCGACGGGCGCGTCGATGTTTCTCACGGGCGTCATGTCCAAGATGGGTTTCTACGGTTTCCTTCGCATTCTGTGGCCGATCTTCCCCGCGCCGCTGCAGGCGGCCGCGACGCCCCTGCTCTGGCTCGCGCTGGGCGGCGTGGTGCTCGGGGCCTTCGCCGCGCTGAAGCAAACCGACCTCAAGCGGATGGTCGCCTACTCCTCGATCAACCATCTGAGCTACTGCCTGCTGGCGCTCTTCGCCGTCGCCGCGGCGGGCCGCACCAATCCCGCGGCCAGCGCGGCCGCCTTGAGCGGCACGATCCTCCAACTCTTCAACCACGGCCTGTCCGCCGCCGCGCTCTTCTATTGCGTCGGTATCCTGGAACAGCGCGCGGGCGGACGGCGCGGCCTTGCTGACTTTGGCGGCGTGCGCACCGCGGCACCGCTCTTCGCCGGGCTCTGCGGTATCGCGATGTTCTCCTCCATCGGCCTGCCGGGTCTCAACGGCTTCGTCGGCGAGTTCCTGATCTTCCGCGGCGTCTTCGGCCTCGCGCCGTGGGCCGCGGCCGTCGCCACCCTCGGGCTCCTGGTAACCGCGCTCTTCCTGCTGACTTTCTGGCAGCGCGTCTTCCACGGTCCGGCCGCCGGCGCCGGCATCGGCTTCCGCGACCTCGACCGCAACGAACTGCTCACGCTCCTGCCGCTCATCACCCTCATGTTCCTCCTCGGCCTCGTCCCGCAGCTGCTGGCCGGCCTCATCAACCCGCTCGTGACGACTTGGGCGGCCACCCTGCCATGAAGACCGAAATGCCATTTTCAACGCGGAGAACGCGGAGGGCGCTGAGTTCCGAAACTGGCTTAACTGTTTTAACCCTCCGCGTTCTCTGCGCCCACCGCGTTAAACTGCCTGGGTTCGTCCATCCATGAACGCCCTGCCCTGCACCATCTACGTGGCCTTCACCGGCGCCCTGCTGGCGCTGGTCGCCGGCGCGCGCTCGGCGCAGGCGGCGCGGCTCGTGGCCCTGTTCACCGCCCTGACCATCTGGGGCCTCACCCTTTATGCCGCTTCGGACTTCGTCCCGGCGGCGGGCCTGCAGGACCTCGTCAATATTCCCTGGATCCCCGAGCTCGGCATCCGCTACCACCTCGCGGCCGACGGCATCAGCCTGACGCTGATGGTGCTCACCGGGCTGGCGGCAACGACCGGGATACTGTTCTCCTGGAACATCGAGGAGCGCACCGGCGAGTTCTTCGCGCTTTATCTGGCCCTGATCGGCGGCGTCTGCGGCGTGTTCCTGAGCGCCGATGTCTTCGTGCTCTTTGTGTTCTACGAGATTGCGATCGTGCCGAAATATTTCCTCATCGCGAAGTGGGGCTCCACCAACCGCGAATATGGCGCGATGAAGCTCGTGCTCTACTCCTTCGCCGGCAGCGCACTGGTGCTGGCGGGCATGCTCTGGGCCTACGCCGCGTCCGGCGGCCAGGGCTTCGGACTCTCCCAGCTGGCCATGGCGGCGGCGGATTTCACGCGGACGCAGCAGCTCGGCATGTTCGCCCTCGTCTTCACCGGCTTCGCCGTGCTGGCGGGCATGTTCCCCTTCCACACCTGGGCGCCGACCGGCCACGTGGCCGCGCCGACGGGCGCATCGATGCTGCTGGCGGGCGTCGTCATGAAGCTCGGCGCCTACGGCTGCCTGCGCGTGGCCATGCCGCTCTTCCCGGTGGGCTTCGAGTTCTTCCAGCCCGTCATCGCCTGGCTGGCCATCACCGGCATCCTCTACGCCGGCTTCATCGCGCTGGTGCAGGAGGACTTCAAGTTCGTCATCGGCTACTCGAGCGTCAGCCACATGGGCTTCGTGCTGCTCGGGCTCGCCGCGGCCAACGCCACCGCCGTCAGCGGCGCGGTGCTGCAGATGTTCTCCCACGGCGTCATCGCCGGCCTGCTCTTCGCCGTGGTCGGCCGCATGGTCTATGACCGCACCCACACCCGCCACCTGGCGGACCTGATGGCTCTGCCGCTGCACCGGCTGATCCCGTTCGCCGCCGTTGTCTTCGTCCTCGCCGGCCTTGCCTCCATGGGCCTGCCGGGCTTCAGCGGCTTCCCCGCCGAGCTGACCATTCTCATCGGCACGTGGCAGACCAAGCCGCTCTGGGCGCTGGCCGCCGCGGGCGGCGTGCTGATCGCCGCCGCGTTCACGCTTCGCGCGATCCAGGTCTCGTTCTTCGGCAAGGTGGCGCCGGTTGCCCCCAACCGGCTTGAGCGCGTTGAGGGCAACACGCTCCACCTCCCGCCCATCACGTGGCCGGAGAAGCTCGGCGCCCTCCTCCTGCTGGGCGCCACGATCTACCTCGGACTCTGTCCGGACACGCTGCTGGACTGGATCCGGCCGGCGCTGCACTCCCCCGTCTTCCAGGCGCTGCTCTCGGGAGGTCCCTCATGAAACTGGACTACGCCGGACTCTTCCATGCCCTGCAGCCCGAGGCGCACCTCGTGCTCGGCGCTCTGCTGGTCCTCACCTTCGACCTGGTCTGGGCGCGTCACCGACCCGCCAACCGCCATCACGTGGCCCTCGCCATTGGCCTGCTTTCGCTCGCCCTCGCCGGCTGGAAAGCCGTCACCACGGGCGGGACCGGCCCCGTCTTCGGCGGTGTCCTGATGCTCGACACCCTCGCCACGGCCACTCGCGTCGGCGTCGTGACCCTCGCGGCGCTCGCCGTGGCCCTGCTGCCGTCGCCCGCACGCCTGCGGCACCCGGCCGAGTTTGTCGCCATTTTGCTTTGCGCCACCACGGGCTTCACCCTGATGGCCGCGGCCAACCAGCTGCTCATCGTCTTCCTCGCGGTGGAACTGGCCAGCTTGTCGCTCTACGTGCTGGCCGGGTTCGACAAGACCCGCCCCGAGTCGGCCGAGGCCGCGCTGAAATACTACCTGTTCGGCGGCATGGCGGCGGCCTTCCTGCTCTTCGGCTTCAGCCTGCTCTACGGCCTGACCGGCTCGCTCGACCTCGACATGATTGCGGCGCAGCTCTCGATGCAGGGCCCGTCGCCGCTCCTGCTGGTGGCGCTCGGCATGGTGCTCGTCGCCTTCGGCTTCAAGGCGGCCGCCGCGCCGTTTCACCTGTGGGCGCCCGACGTCTATCAGGGGGCGCCGGCCCCCGCCGCCGCGCTCATCGCCTCGGCCTCGAAGCTCGCCGGGCTTGTCGTGTTCACCCGCCTGCTCTGGCCCGGGCTCGGCACCGCCGCCGGCACCATCGCCCATGTGCCCACCACCGTCGGCTGGGCCCCGATCGTGGCGCTCATCGCCGCCGCCTCGCTCCTGCTCGGCAACATCGGCGCGCTCGCGCAGACCAACGTCCGTCGCCTGCTGGCTTACTCCGCCATCGCCCATGCCGGCGCCCTGTTGCTGGGCGTGATCGCGGCCGGCCGCGTCGGTCCGGGGCCGCTGTTCTATTACGCCGCCACCTACGGGCTCGCGGCCGTGGGCGCGTTCGGCGTGCTCTCCGTGCTCGAGGCGAGCGGTCCGGCGCAGAAGCTGACCGACCTGGCCGGCCTGCACAAACGCTCGCCGTTGCTCGCCGGCTGTCTGGCGATCTTCGTGCTCTCGCTGGCAGGCATCCCGCCGCTGGCCGGCTTCTTCGGCAAGTTCGTCGTGTTCGCCGCGGTGCTCCGCCTCGGTGGCCTGGGCGGCCCCATGGGCTGGCTGGCCCTCGCCGCCATCGCCCTGAGCGCTGTGGCGCTCTACTATTACCTCCTGATCCTGAAGCAGGCCTTGGTCGCGCCCCCGGCCGAGGACACCCCCGCTGTGCAGGTGCCGGTGCCGGCTGCGTTCGCGCTGCTCACCGCCGCCGCGCTGCTGGTGCTCCTCGGGGTGATGCCCTCGCTGGTGCTGCGGATCTTCTAGGGGGGGCCAGCGAGCTTGCTCGCGCCATACCCGCGCCTGCAAGCCGGCGGCCTGACCGAGCCGCCGTAAAGACGTCATGTCTTGACTTTTGACAAGATGGCTTGGGTTTGCTTGGCGCCCGACTTCGTCAACTCCCACCGGCTACAGTATTACTGAAACCTCCCTAGCCGCGCGCAATCCGGCTTTTTATATCCGCCAGCTCTGCAGTATCCGGATGTAGTTTGCGCGCTCGTGAGCGGCCGGGTCCGGGCAGCGCTTCAGGTTCAGGGCGCCGCGCAATTCCGCGACATCATGGTATTCATGCTCCGCCATCCAGTGCCGGAGGCCGTCGCGCAGGAGGGCCATCATCCGGGGGCCGTGCTTTAGCAGCACCGACACCAGCTGGACCGTGTCCGCCCCGGCGAGCAGGGCCTTGATCACGTCCTCCTTGGTGTGGACGCCGCCCGTGCAGGAAAGCGAACCCTTCACATGCGGCGAGAGCACCGCGAGCCAGCGCAGGCGCAACAGCAGTTCGGACGAGTCCGACAGCTTCAGCTGCGGCTGCACGTCGAGCTCGTCGAGATTGAAATCCGGCTGGTAGAAGCGGTTGAACAGCACCACGCCCTTGGCGCCGGCGTGCTCGAGCGCGAGGGCGAACTGCGCGGGCGCCGTGTGGAAGGCCGAGAGTTTCACCGCGACCGGGATCTTCACCGAGCCGGAAACCTCGCGGACCGTCTGCAGCATGTCGGCCTCGATCTCGTCACCGCTCTGGCGCGGGTCCGTGATCAGCTGGTAGAGGTTCAGCTCGATCGCGTCGGCGCCGGCCTGCTCCATCTTCACCGCGTAATCGGTCCAGCCGCCCGGCCGGTGGCCGTTGAGCGAGGCGATGACGGGGATGGGCAGCGTGCTCTTCAACCGGCCGATCTGCTTCAGGTAATGGTCGGGCGTCAGCTGGTATTCAGAGTAGCCGGGAAAATACGACGTGGCCTCCGCGAAGCTCTCCGCCGGCGTCTCGAGCAGGAAGGACAGTGCCTTCTGCTCGTAGTCGATCTGTTCCTCGAAGAGCGAGCGCATGATGATCGCGCTGGCGCCGGCATCCGCCAGCCGGCTGGCGGCGTCGATGTTGTCGCAGAACGGCGAGGCGCCGACGATCAGCGGGCTGCTGAGCTTCAGGCCGAGGTAGTTGGTGGTGAGTTTCGGGGCATGCATGGCGTGGAGGGCGTGGAGGAGTCAGTTTTTCTCGGCCGGGGGCGTGCCGTTCGCGGTGACGGACACCGTTGCGGGCTGCTGCCCGCCCGGTGTTTGTCCGGCGGACTGCTTCGCATCCGCCGGCAAAGGCGCGGCCAGCTGCTGGTAGTAGGCGTAATGCGAGTGCACCTGGCTCTGGGCCTGCGCGGCGAGCTCGGTGGCGCGCTCGGGGGCGACGTTTTTGAGGATGCCGAAGCGCGTCTCGTTGGCCATGAACCGGGCGAGGTCGCCCTTCGGCGCGCCCGAGTCCAGCTTGAGACCGGGCTCGCCGCGGGCGGCGACCGCCGGGTTGTAGCGGAAGAGCGGCCAGTAGCCGGTCTCGACCGCGAGCTTCTGCTGCTCAAGGCCCAGGTGCAGGGGGAAGCCGTGGGCGATGCAGTGCGAGTAGGCGATGATCAGCGCCGGGCCCTGGTGCGCCTCGGCCTCGCGGAAGGCCGTGAGCGTCTGGCTGTCCTTGGCGCCGAAGGCCACCTTGGCGACATAGACGTGGCCGTATTGCATGGCCATGAGGGCGAGGTCCTTCTTGGCGGTCGACTTGCCGCCCGAGGCGAACTTGGCCACGGCCGCCATCGGCGTGGACTTGGACGACTGGCCGCCGGTGTTAGAGTAAACCTCGGTGTCCAGCACCAGCACCTTCACGTTGGCGCCGGAGGCGAGCACGTGGTCGAGGCCGCCGTAGCCGATGTCGTAGGCCCAACCGTCGCCGCCGATGATCCAGACGGACTTTTTGACGAGATCGTCGGCGTGCACCTCGAGCAGGCGGGCGGTCTCGCCGGTCAGCCCGGCGAGCGCGGTGCGGAGTTCGGCGATGCGCTTGCGCTGCGCGGCGATGCCCGTCTCGTCGCCTTGGTCGCCATTGCGCAGCAGCTTGGCGAGGTCGAAGCCGACCTGCGGGGCGAGGTCGGCGAGCAGGCGCCGCGCGGTGCGGGTGCGCTGCTCGGTGGCAAGCAGCAGGCCGAGGCCGAATTCGGCGTTGTCCTCGAAGAGCGAGTTGGCCCAGGCCGGGCCGCGACCCTCCTGGTTGGAACAGTAGGGTGTGGTCGGCAGGTTGCCGCCGTAGATGGAGGAACAGCCGGTGGCGTTGGCGATGACCAGGCGGTCGCCGACGAGCTGCGTGAGCAGCTTGATGTAGGGCGTCTCGCCGCAACCGGCGCAGGCGCCGGAAAACTCGATGAGCGGCGGCAGGAACTGCGAGCCCTTGACCGTCGTGGTGTCGACCTTGGTGCGGTCGGGATCGGGCAGCTGCAGGAAGAAGTCCCAGTTGACCTTCTCCTTCTCCAGCAGCGGCGGCTGCGCGACCATGTCGATGGCCTTGTGGCGGGGGTTGCTCTTGTCCTTGGCCGGGCAGACCTGAACGCAGAGCGAGCAGCCCGTGCAGTCCTCGGGCGCGACCTGGATGGTGTAGCGCTGGCCGGGCAGCTCGGGCGAGCGGAACGGCACCGACCGGAAGCCCTCAGGCGCCGTCGTGAGCTCGCGCGGGTCGTAGAACTTGGCGCGGATCGCCGCGTGCGGGCACACCAGCGCGCACTTGTTGCACTGGATGCAGATGGACGAGTCCCACGACGGGATCTCCAGGGCGATGTTGCGCTTCTCGAAGCGGGCCGTGCCGGTGGGCCAGCAGCCGTCGAGCGGGAGGGCGCTGACCGGCATGAGGTCGCCCTGATTGGCGAGCAGCTTGGCGGTCACTTTCTGGATGAACTCCGGTGCGTCGTCGAACGACGGCGGCACGGTGGTGACTGCACCCTGGTCCGGCGCGGCGGGCAGTTTCACCTCGTGCAGGCCCGCGAGCGCGGCGTCGACGGCGGCGTAGTTCATCTTCACGACCTGCTCGCCCTTCTTGCCGTAGGTCTTCTCGATGGCCTTCTTGATCTGCCTGATCGCCTCCGCCTGCGGCAGCACGCCGGACAGGAAGAAGAAACAGGTCTGCAGCACGGTGTTGGTGCGGCGGCCCATGCCGCTCGCCTGCGACACCTGCGTGGCGTCGATGACGTAAAACTTGATCTGCTTCTCGATGAGCTGCTCCTGCCACTCGCGCGGCAGCATGCGCCAGGTGTCCTCCGGCGGGTAAGGCGAATTGAGCAGCACCGTGGCGCCGGGCGCCGCGTAACCCAGCACATTGGTGCGGCCGACGAAGTTGAACTGGCTGCAGGCCACGAAACTGGCCTGCCGGATGAGGTAGGGCGCGCGGATCGGCTGCGGCCCGAACCGCAGGTGCGAGATCGTCATCGAGCCGGACTTCTTCGAGTCGTAGACGAAGTAGCCCTGGGCAAAGTTGTCGGTCTGCTCGCCAATGATCTTGATCGAGTTCTTGTTGGCGCCGACGGTGCCGTCGGCCCCGAGGCCGACGAAGACGCAGCGGCGCACGTCGGCCGTCTCGAGGTCGAAGTCGGCGTCGAACGGCAGCGAGAGGCCGCTCACATCGTCAAAGATGCCGACCGTGAAGCGGGCTTTCGGCGCCGGGGCGGCCAGGTTGTCGAACACGGCCCGGACCATGCCGGGGGTGAATTCCTTCGAGCCGAGCCCGTAACGGCCGCCCACCACGCGGGGCATCACGGCGCCGGCCATGGCCGCCTCGGCGAGCACGCCGACGACGTTCTGGAAGAGCGGTTCGCCCGCCGAGCCGGGCTCCTTGGTCCGGTCGAGCACGGCGAGCGCGCGGACGGACTTCGGCAGCGCCGCGCGGAAAGCCGCGGCGTCAAAGGGCAGGAACAGCCGCACGGCGATGACGCCGACCTTGCCGCCGCGGGCGATCAGCCAGTCCACTGTCTCGCTGATCGTCTCGATGGCGCTGCCCATGGCGACAACGACATGCTCGGCCTGGGCATGGCCATGGTAGTCAAAGAGCCGGTATTGCCGGCCGGTGACCGCGGCGAATTTATCCATCACCGCCTGCACAGTCTTGGGCAAGGCGGCGTAGAAGGGGTTCACGGCCTCGCGGCCCTGGAAATAGACGTCGGGGTTCTGCGCCGTGCCGCGCAGCGTGGGCTTGTCGGGCGTCAGCGCCCGGCCGCGGAAGGCCGCGATGTCGGCCTCGTCGATGACGGCGCGCAGGTCGTCGTCGGACAGCGTGGCGAGTTTGGAAACCTCGTGCGAAGTGCGGAAGCCGTCGAAGAAATGGATGAAGGGCACGCGCGCCCGGTAGCTCGCGGCGTGGGCGATCAGGGCGAGGTCCTGCGCCTCCTGGCCGTTGTTGCTGCACAGCAGGGTGCAGCCGGTGGCGCGGCAGGCCATGACGTCCTGGTGGTCGCCGAAGATCGACAGGCCCTGCGCGGCCAGCGCGCGGGCGCTGACGTGCATGGTGAACGGCAGCAGCTCGCCGGCGATCTTGTAGAGGTTGGGGATCATCAGCAGAAGGCCCTGCGAAGCGGTGAAGGTCGTCGTCAGCGCGCCCCCGAGCAGGCCGCCGTGCACGGCGCCGGCCACGCCGCCCTCGGACTGCATCTCGACCACGCGCGGCACTTCGCCCCAGAGGTTGGGCTTGCCGGCCGCGGCCCACTCATCGCACACCTCGGCCATGGTCGAGGAGGGCGTGATGGGATAGATGGCGATCAACTCGTTGAGCCGGTAGGCGACGGAGGCGACGGCCTCGTTGGCGTCACAAGTAACAAACCGCGGAGCAATAGGCGTGGTGGACATGGAAGGGGGCGGGAGGGCTGGTCCGGGTTATCACCGGTTATGCTCCATCATCGCAGAGCCGGCCCAAGCCCGCTCCGCAGATATTGCCTTAAGCGCCGCCGGTATTGCCGGACCCGCTTTTACCAGCCCTCATCCGTGGGCCAGCGCGCTCGCTCGCGCCGTGGGTCACTAGCACCACTTCGTTGCCTCCCAACACACGCCGGCGCTGCAGCCTTCGCCGGGCCTATGGCTGACAGGGCGCGCCCCCCCTCCTCCAGCCGGAACGATGCAGTTTCATGTGGGCCAGCGAGCTTGCTCGCGCTCCGGGAAGCGCCCGCGAGCGGGCTGCCCACCCCGGCCACTTCTCAGTTTCGTTTGTCCAGAGCAGCTGAGGGTTCGACTGCATCGTTCCGGCTCCAGAGGGGATCTTCGACTACGATAGCTTGGATCCCCTCTGGAAAGGGGCATGGGAGCCGTAGCCTTGGCGAAGGCTGCTGCCCGCAGGGCGGGGGGTGTCGCTTGGACCGCAAGCCACGTAACGGAGTGATTCAGCGCGCTGCGGACCGCCGGACCTCGACCTCCGGCAGGAAAGCCGTGAGCAGGCCGAGCAGCGGGCAATAAGCGCAGACCTCGAACACGACCAGCAACCACCGTCCGCGCCCGTGCGGCGGCTGATATCATCAGGCGATCGAGTCGGCTTCCTTGAGTTCCTCCGCCCTCTGCTCCGACAGCTGGAGCGCGGCGTTCAGCGTTTCCATGAACTCGGCGATTTTGATCGGCTTCGTGAGGTAGCGGAAAAAACCGGCCCGCAGCCCCTTCTGGATGTCGAAGGGCATGGCATTGGCACTCAAGGCGATCACCGGGATGCGCGCCGTGACGCTGTCCTTCGCCAAAATGCTCAGGACGTCGAATCCGTTGATGTCGGGCAGATTGATGTCCATCAGCACCACCTCCGGCTGGTAGGCGTGCGCCATCCGGAGGCCGAGGTTCCCGGTCTCCGCCGACAGTAGTCGCAGATCCGGGCGGGTCATCATGAGTTGCTCGACCAGCTTCAGGTTGGCGAGGTTGTCTTCCACGTAGAGCACGTTGCGCACCCGACCGCCGGTGGCCGCGGGCCGGGGCTCGGCCGGGGCTTCCTTGGCAACGCTGTCCTCCGCAAACTGGGGCTTGGCCGAGGCCATCAATTCGAACCAGAAAACGCTGCCGACGCCGATGGTGCTTTCCACGCCAATGGCACCCCGCATCAGCTCGATCAGCTGCTTGGCCACCACGAGGCCGATGCCGGTGCCTTCCTCCGCGCTGGACTCCTGGCCAAGGCGGTTGAACGGCTGGAACAGCTGCGTCAGCTTTTCCGGGGGCAGGCCCGCGCCGGTGTCGGTGATGCTGATGCGGACGCGCCCCGGCGTGACCACCGAGTAGGTCACCTCAACCTTGCCCTGCTCGCGGTTGTATTTGATGGCATTGGAAAGGAAGTTGATGAGGATCTGCTTCAGCCGGGTTCGGTCGGCATGCAGAAAGCACGGGACGTCGAACGCGGGGTAGCTAATTTGGATGCCGCGCTTTTTCGCCGAGCCCTCGAGATAACCCTGGCATTCGGTCATGACCTCGGCGAGCGACACGGATTCCGGCGACATGGAAAGCTTGCCTGACTCGATTTTCGCGAGGTCGAGGATCTCGTTGATGAGTTTCAGCAGGTGCCAGCCGGCCTGCAGGATGTGGTTGATGCATTTCAGCTGGGCGGGCGAAGGCGCGGGTTTGGCGACCTCCATCACCTGGGCGAAGCCAAGGATGGCGTTGAGCGGGGAGCGCAGCTCGTGGCTCATGCTGGACAGGAAGTCCGACTTGGCGCGATTGGCCTTGTCCGCCAGCGCCTTGGCGCATTGCAGCTCGACGTTCTTTTCCTGCAGCACGAGGTCGAGGCGCTTGCGCTCCGTGACATCGCGCGCTGCGGCGAACACGCCCTGCAGGCTCCGCGCCCGGTCGTAGAAGGTGGTCGCGTTGTAGGACACCACCGTTTCCTTCCCGTCGCGAGCCCGGGCCGTGAGTTCGTAGTTGGTGACCTTCTTTTCGCTGAGCACGAGGTTGATCCCTGCCTTGGCCCGCTCCGGGTCGGTGAAGTAATTCTTGAACGGTGCGCCGATCAGCTCGTCGCGGGTGCAGCCCGTCAGCGCCTCCATCTGCTTGTTGACGTCGGTGATGATGCCCGCGGGGTCGGTGGTCATCAGCGCATCAATGTTCGATTCGATGAGGGAACGCGTGTAGAATTGCTGGTCGCGCAGGCGTTGATCGAGTTTTTTCTGCTCGGCCTCGACCTGCTTGCGCGCGGTGTTGTCCGTGCCGATCAGCAGGTAGCCGATGATGACCCCCTGCGCGTCGCGGAGCGCCGTGACCGACACCACCGCGGGGAAGCGGCTGCCGTCCTTGCGGATGTAGGTCAGCTCGTAGATGTCCTCGATGCCCCGCGAGGCCTTGAACACCAGGGCTTCGAATCCGGGCGTGATCGGCGTGCCGAGTTCAACGCTGAGCGCCTTGGCGCGGGCGATGACCTCCTGCGGGTCGGAGATGTCGGCCGGCGTGATCTTGTTCATCACGTCCGCGGCGGCGTAACCCAACATGCGCTCGGCGCCGACGTTGAAGATCTGGATGACACCTTTCGCATCCGTCGCGATGCTCGAGAAGTTGGCGCTGTTGAAGATCGCGCTCTGCAAGGCGCCCGCCTTCAGCAGCGTCGCCTCCGTCTGTCGGAAGGTGCGGGCCTCGGCCTCGAGCGCGTGGTTCCGGGCCCGCAACACATCGGCTTCCGCCTTTCGCGCGAGGTGGGTCCGGACACGCGCGAGCACGATGACTGCGCTGATCGGCTTGAAGATATAGTCCACCGCCCCCAGTTCGAGACCCAGTTTCTCGTCCTCCGTCTCGGCCTTGGCGGTGAGGAAGATCACGGGGATGTCCCGCAGCTTCGGATCGGCCTTCAACTCCCGGCAGACTTCAAAGCCGCTCATGCCCGGCATCATGATGTCGAGCAGGATCAGGTCGGGTGGAAAGGCAGCGGCAATGATAAGGGCCTTCTCGCCGTTGGCCGCGACCTTCACCCGATAGTCGCCCTTGAGCAGTTCGCTCAGCAGCGTGAGATTGTCCGGCGTGTCGTCCACCACCAGCACGCTGGCCTTCGTATTCCCAGCCCCTGCATTCATGGAGAGAGATCGACCGGGGTTAGTCGATGAATCGATGGGAGATACGGACGTCCCTTGTGGAAAGGACGGATGTGCTGTCATGGCCCCATTGAACACCCGCGCGCCCCGGGCCGCTATAAGGCGAAACCCTACCCTTCCCCGCTGCAGGACGCCGGCCGGACGCTCCGCCGCCCGCCTTGGCGGCACGGTGGACCTGGGGGCCCGGCTCTGGCTCGATCTCCCCGGGTATGAAAACGAGGGCGGGGCGCGACCGGATCACGAAACATTCTTTCTGCTCAACGCAACCCGGCTCTCCGCTCCGCCTCCACCTCCGGCAGGAACGCTGTGAGCAGGCCGAGCAGCGGAAAATACGCGCTGACTGTAAACACCATCCCGATACTGGTGTGGTCGGCGAGGTGGCCGAGCAGTGCCGAACCGATGCCCGCGGCGCCAAACGCCAGGCCGAAAAAGAGGCCGGCCACCAGGCCGACGTTCCCGGGCAGCAATTCCTGAGCATACACCAGGATGGCCGAGAAGGCCGAGGCCAGGATGACGCCGATGAAGACCGTGATCACCACGGTGCCCGTCAGCCCCAAGTGCGGCAGCAGCAGCGAGAACGGCGCCACGCCGAGGATGGAGATCCAGATGACCCGCTTGCGTCCGATGCGGTCGCCCACCGGCCCACCGATGATCGTGCCCGCCGCCACCGCGAACAGGAACACGAACAGGTAGATCTGCGAGGCCTGCACCGACACCCCAAACTTGTCCATCAGGTAGAACGTGTAGTAATTCGTCAGGCTGATCAGGTAGAAGTATTTCGAGAAGATCAGGACGACGAGAATGGTGAGCGCGAGGATGACCTGGTTGCGCGCCAGTTTCACCGGCACAAAGTCGCCATGCGCCGCCGCCTTGATTTTCAGCCGGTGCAGGTTCCGCTGATACCAGCCGCTGATCTTCGTCAGCAGCAGGATGCCCGCGAGCGCCAGCGCCGTGAACCAGAGGATGTGCGCCTGCCCGCGCGGGATGATGATCGCCGCCGCCAGCAGCGGCCCCAGCGACGTGCCGAAGTTGCCGCCCACCTGAAACAGCGACTGGGCGAAACCATGCCGGCCGCCCGAGGCCATCCGGGCCACCCGCGAGGACTCCGGGTGAAACACCGCCGAGCCCACGCCCATCAGGCCGGCCGCCGCGGCCATCATCGGGAAAGTGTGCGCCTGCGACAGCAACACCATGCCGGACATCGTCACCGTCATGCCCACCGGGAGTGAATACGGCTGCGGCCACCGGTCCGTCAGGAACCCCACGAGCGGCTGCAGCAGCGAGCCCGTCAGCTGGTAGGTCAGCGAAATGAGCCCGATCTGGGTGAAGGTCAGGTGATACGAGTCCTTCAGCAGCGGATAGATCGCCGGCAGCATCGCCTGGAAGATGTCGTTGAGCATGTGCGCCGTGCTCAGCGCCAGCAGCACGTTCAGCACGGCATCCTGCCCCAACGGTTTGTCGGCCCCATGACTCATTTCCTCCATCTCATGGCCCCCGGACCACGGGGTCAAGGGATGGTCCCGCCGGCCATGACTCATCACCCCTGCTTAAATCCCGCCAACTGTGCGCTGTTAGCTCGGTAGGAGCGATTGCCCTCAATCGCCCTTTCCTAAGATGCCATTGGAGGCTACAGCCCCCTACTGCCTGCAAAGATTGCTCGGGACAGGACTCGAACCTGCACGCCTTACGGCACGGGCTTCTAAGACCGAATTCGCCGATTTTGCCCAAATTCGCCAACGTAATTCGACTTAGCTCCAAACCATATTTCGCTCTGAAAACTCGTGATTCTGTCGCGCCCTGGAAATACCTGAACCAGCCCACATCGGCCCAAATTTGGGCGGTGAGTATAGTAGCCAGTATAGAAAACCAATCAGCTCAAGAGCATCGGCTTGAAACGCCCTTACTTTGGCCGCCGGCACTTGACGCCTGAAAATGTGAATGGTGCCCGGGACAGGACTTGAACCTGCACGTCTTTCGACACCAGATCCTAAGTCTGGCGTGTCTGCCAATTCCACCACCCGGGCGATCAACTGGCGGAAGTTGACAAACCCCAACCGGCCGAGCGAGCACGATTCTCCATATAGCCAAACGAATTTTACGTGGTGTCCAGAATCTCTCATTCGCAGTCTATCGGCCAGCTGCTAAGATGATTACGGGCATGGACTATCACCGAGGTGGCCTACCGCTTTCCCGGCAGGCGCAGCAATTGCCCTGAGCTGCGCAACCCCTCGAAATACGAGCACACCCTTTCGGCCAGATAGGGCACAGCACAGAGCAGTCCCATCTCGATGTTCCTTTGCTGCGCGGCCTCCGTAAAGTTGGCTGATGTAATGAAAATCTTGCGCCGATCAACCGCCACAATCTTGGCATGGAGACTGGCGCGAACCTTGCCGTCGGTTTCAAGCGCCCGCGGGTCATAGTAAACCTCCGGGAACGGCGTCCACGGCCAGTGGCGTTCACGGAAGTCCTGGGCATAGCGCATGACAATGGCGTCCGCGCTGGAGGTGTCATTGGGCCGGCGCGGTACGTCCACATGGAAGATCAGCTTCAAGCCCGGCCGGGCCTTCGCATGCTCCGCCAAGCGCTCGAACAGAACGCGGCCGTTATGAAAAGCATAGCCGGCGAGGACAATTTCGCTCTCCGCCTCCTGAAAGAGGCTTTGCACGACGGCATGCGTGTCGGCGGTAGGAATGCCCGGCAATTCCGGCCCGGAAACGACCAGGTCCGGGGTGAGGAGATGGTCGCGCTCCCGTCCCGCGATTACGGCGTGGATCAGTCGCTCTATCTGCTGAGCAGAAAGTCCAGCTCCCTCCATCGAATGAAGCCACTCCAGTAGCGCGCCTGCGGCATCGCCAGCAAAGGGAACCAAGGCCGAGGGGGGCGCTTCGCCATGCACCCAGCCGGCACCCACCGCGCTGGCGAAACTGGCAAGGTGCGCGCTGGCAATCCCGCTGAGGACTTGGTCGGGAGCGTATTTCACGGGTTGTGGAAAAATTCGGCCCCGCAGTTCTCAACGGTTGAGACAACGAAGGCACGGTCGAGGAACTCGTTGCGTTGTTCGCAGGAGGTTTCAGGCACGAGCACACAGCCGTGACAGGCGGCGCCATGAAGTTGTGCGTGGTCATGCTCGCCGGGAGCGTGATGCGCACAAATCGGGTCGTTCGAGCACAGCGCGGCCAGTTCCAGCGCCTTGCGCACGAAGCCCGAGATCCGCCGCGCCGCCTCCACCAAGCCACCCAGGGTGCCCTCGGCGTCTGACGAACCGGTATAAATCAAGACCCCGTATCGCCGGCGACCACCCAGGGCGGCTTCCAGCGCATAGATGCGCTCGCGCAACGATGAAGCTGGATAACCACAATCCAGTGAGATCGCGGTCATCACCAGATGGGCAAAGGTGTGGAGCATGTAGTAGGCGGCACCCGGAAAGTTGCGCTTGCTGCCGGGGTGACCTTTCAACCACTCGTTGAACCCCGTTTGCAGCAATTGGGCGCGAGCGAGCACTTCCGGCTTCTGCGCCCATGCCTCGATTTTGTCGGCGTCAAAGACCAGGAACACGCCTTCCCCACGATTTTCGATGGCCGGCAGCCAGTTGGCGTCTCGCGCGATGGCCGCCGGTTGCACTTTGAGGGCGATCTCTTCATCCGGCAGTTCACCATTGATGTCTGCACCGAGCGACTCGAAGCGAGTGAAGGCGACCTGGGCAATCACTTCACGCAGGCGATGGACCAGTACCACGTTAGTGATACCCTGCATCCACGCAGCGCTCCAATGGTCCTTCGTCAGGTTGCGCGCGAAGAAATCTCCGTCCGGTTGGTCCGCGCCCAGTTCCTCCAGAGCTTCTGCGAAAGCCTCGTATTCAACTTCCTTGACCGGGCGTTCGACGAATTGCGCTACGCCGGCCGTAACGCGTTTAACTCCGGCAAGCACCTCGGCATCCGGGATGCCAGCTAGGCGCGCGGCCACGTTGGGGATAAGGCGAACGACCGCGAGATTTGCTGGATTCGTCGCTACTACACTCAGACCAGAGTCCCAAAGCTTCTGCACGATTTCATCCACCGGCGACTTCTTGTCCGGGATGGAGATGACCGAAATGGTCTGGGAGAAATAGGCGTTGCTCGCGCTGCGAATCAGCAGGCGGCTATGGCAGGTACAGGCTTCCCGGGTATAGGAGCCGAGCCAGGGGCGGCCACCATCACAGCGGCCAAGCGCTCTGCTGCCTTTCACCGCGGCCTGCGCGAGAGAGCGGCGCAAACCGCAACCGGAACAAGAAACCTCCACATCCACCAGGGCACCAGTGGTGCTTTTCTCCTCAAGATAGATTGGGGCGCCACAGGCGCCGCTGCCGCCATGCACGAAGGCCGGCCAGTCTATATCGCCCAAGTGGCCATGCTCACAGGCGCGGACAAAGCGCAGAGGCACGACCTCATGCTTTTGACCACCCTCGTGGAACTTGCCATTAGTGAGCTGTGACTGCGGCACAATCTGCCGGCGTGTTCCCCGCGATTCCGGCATGGCTCTGCCTTGAGCGTCCAGTCTGGCCTCTGGTTTCTGCACCAGAAAGCAGCGCGGAAACCTAAAGACAGTGATACCGGGCTTCCCGGCGGTCGGATCATCTGTGGAAGGAGGAGGTGTCCTCAAGGTGAGATCATCGCGCTCCAATCGGGCGCGCAGCTTGGCCAAGAGGCGCGGCTCATCAACCATCGGAATGGGACCGGATTTGTATCGCCAATGATCCAGGCCACCGATGATGACCGAGCCCTCAGGCTGGTCCATCATGGCGCCGGCCCCAAAGGTCGTCAGCAGTTGACTCGATCTGACTTCGCTTTTGCTCATGGGTTAGTCGACTAGGTCTTTCGGAAACAAATCTACGCTGGGTTCGACATCCCGCATTGAGCGGTTCGCCCGGAACTTCCGGAAATCAGCCGGCTTGGCGGCCAGCCGCTCGTCAAGAAATCCATGCAGTAATGGCGGGAGATTCTGCTCTTCGTTGCCGTATTGGATCTTCACGCCCTCGTGGTGGTGGCGGTCGGCAAGCTTGAACCAAGTGTCGAGGAGATCGAGACAGCGGTCGCGCACTTTCGCTCGGAGCGCCATCTCGACCGCTGTGCCTTGTCCGCTGCGATGTGCAACCGCCCGGTCGGCGAAGGCTTCGGCGATGCTGTTGAGGGCCACGCGGTGGGTCAGCACCGTTGCTGCACCGGAGGCGGCCGTGAAGAGCGGCAAACTGTGGCGAGCGTAGGCGATGACCGCGGCGGCCAAAGCACGATCCAGCGCTCGCGGCGAGAACGGGGTGATACTTGTGGCCTCTACCGCCCGGTAGAATGTGGCATGATAGTAGCCGAAGCGCTCGTAGTGGGAGCGATCACGCGGCTTGTGAATGTTGAGCAGTGTGACCACGAGGCCGGGCCGCTTTGGATCACGTCCGACCCGACTCGTGGCTTGGATGTATTCGGACGACATCTTTGGCTGACCGAGCACGACCATCAAACCGAGCCGTGTGATGTCCAAACCCACCGAGATCATGTTCGTCGCGAGGGCGATATCCACATGGTCTTTTTCCTCTGAGTGCGGCTGTGACAACCGCCTCTTCGCCTCCGACACCTTGTCCGTGGACACACGCGACGTTAATTCCAGGGGCTCGCCGATCTCACGCCTTGTGAAGAGAGTGTCACTTGGCTCCCGTCGCCTCCGGGAGCCATAGCGCCGCAACTGGCTTGTGACCTCGTCCTCGACGATGCGACGAGAGCCACCCAGCTCGCGCAGGCTGTTAAAGTAACCAAGCAGGGTCATGTAGGGATCAGCCGCATTGGTCGGGCTCTTGCCCCCGGCCTCCTTGTAGAGGCGCTGACCCGCCGAGAGCAGGGCGAGTGCAGTGCGGAGGAGCACAACCTTCAGGCTGCGTCCTTGCGCGGCGACACCCACATAAAGGCGGGCTGGGGTATGCGAGGAGGCGCGGGTGCAGGCGAAGAACGAGTCGCGTCGATCGGGGCCGGCAGGCGGGAAGATCATCGAGCTGGCCCGGCCAAACAGCGCTTGGATCTGCGCCTCGGCTTGTCGCACCGTGGCGGTGGAGGCGATGATCTTGGGCCGAAGCTTTTGTCCATTCCCCAGGTCGCGCTCGGACAGTTGGCCAATGGCGGTCTCGTAAACGCCAGCAATAGTGCCGAGCGGGCCGGAGATAAGGTGAAGCTCGTCTTGGATGATGAGCCCAGGAGGAGGCAGATATCCGCCCAAGGCCTGCCCGCGCCCCGGCTCGGTCGCACCGTAGAATCCATCCTTATCGAAGCGCTCGACCAGCCCGAACAACTTGCCAGATTCTCCCACCCACGGCAGCGCGGCAAACTTATCCACAGTGGCGATGACGAAGCAGGGCAGCCGCCGGTAGATTGGTTCGTCCACCGCCACGACGGGCAATGGTTGATCACCCGTGAAGGCGCATGACGCATTCACGCAAGTGATACGGAGGTCCTGCGGTGCCTTCTCGTTGGGCACGAGACGAAATGAGAACGCACTGAACTTCGTACCGCACCACGGACAGTTTTCCAATGGGATGGGGGCCGGATTCTTCGTCGAGTTGGTCTTAAAGGCGCGCAGCCGGCGATAGGCCGTAGTGTCGGCACTGGGACCGGTGTCGCCGGGAAAGCCCATGCGGTTGGGCGTTGCGGCCGATCCCACCCACAGGCCGATTTCAAATGGCCAATCGCCGAAAGATTTGTCGCCTGCTTTGGCCCGTTCTTGGCGTTCGAGTTCGAGCGCGCAGATAAGGGCAGCGGCGCGTCCGAGCTGGTCAAGCGTGAGTAGGCGCAGCGTGTAGCGCATGAGCACATCCACGCCTGCACCTCGTCGCCCCGGATTGCGCAGGCGCCGTAGCACGAGGGAGAAGGCCGCGAGTCCAAGGTAAGCCTCGGTTTTGCCACCCCCCGTGGGGAAGAACAATAAATCCACTAGTTCGCGGTCGGCGCTCAGGGGATCGTCTAGCCCGCGGAGATTGAGTAGGATGAACCCGAGCTGGAAAGCGCGCCACGCAGGTGCATCCGCTTGCTCCGCCGGCTGGCCGGTGCGCTGCATTTCGCGTTGGCGTGCCTGCCGAGCCATGGCCCGGTTGGCGGTGCAAAAAGCCTCCCGGACATCGGCGATGGCGAGGAGCTTGATGCCCGCCTCCATCCGGTTGGCGGCAAGTTTCGCCCGGTTGATGAGTTCCTTCGCAGTCTTGGCCCGCTCGATGTCACCGGCCAGACCGCCGGTAACGACCTTCGCCTGTTCGGTAATCCACGCGCGATAATGCGTGACCAAAGGCAAGAGTTTAGCTTCGGCATCGGCTAGGTCTTTGATGCCGGCGAGGGCCTCCATGCCCAGCTCTACGCCCGGTAATTTGGCCGCTTCGAGGTGCCCGATGAACTCCACCTCGGCACTCGGGATCCAGCAGGTTTGCACTTGGTGACAGGGCTGTCCCTCGACCAGATCGACCGGTTCAGCCGAGCAACCGACGCCGGCCACGAAATCGAAAGCCTGACGATATTGCAGATCGGCCACTTGGAGATCCATCGAGGCCGAGCCATCACTAGCGCGCAAGTCGGGCCGTGGCACGAAGCCTTCGGCGCAAGTGATCCGCATCCGCGGCTGGAACGCGTTGCCTTGGTATGCCTTCTCAGCGGCCGGCCGGCCGTTGACGAGAAACGCGCACAGCGCCCGGGTGCCGGATGGGATACGACCATGGCTGTCGCCGGCGACTGGTCGCAGAGTCATGACAATGCGTAGGCCACCACTGTTGGGCACGGGATAATCCTTCAGCCGGCCATCCGACGGCGGGAGAGGCCACGAGAGCGATTCCAGATGGGAAGAACGGCGAAACCCCTTGGGTGGGGGCGCCTTTGGCGGCACAGTTACAGGGCCATCCTCATTTGATGTCGGGTCAGCACCTCCGGACTCGGGATAAGACTCCGGCGGCTCCTCTGCTTTTATGCCGAGTCCTTGGTCCTCGGGCTCGGGCTCCTCTTTAGCGGGATCTTCCCACAGGTAATCGCCCCAAGTGACCTCGACCTCGATTTTCTGGGTCGCTGAGGGCACAAGGACGCTGAGCCCCATCGAGCTTGGCAACAGGCTCGGGGGAGCGGCCTCCTTGTCGGGCGGCGAACTGTCGTCTGCTCCACCACCATCACCAGCAGCGTCCACTTCCTCCTTGGCCTCGACATCAGTGCGCTGTTCCAAGGGTGCAGCCTCAGGCACAAGGTAGCCGGTGAGATACCAGCGCGTGGGGTTTTCGGGCAGAAGCTCGCTAGCGAACGCATGACCCGGCCAAGGGCCCACGAGATCGAGCTGGAGGGCATCGATGAGTTGGGCGCGGGCTTCGGGGGATGTCATGACTAGGCGCAGGGAATTTTGCGGTGAGAGGGCTGAGCCGAATCGTTCATGATACAGATGAGTCGATCCACTTCAGTCGAAGGATTGGCGGGCGAAACAGTGCCGGCGCTCGCGTGGGATTTTCGGACCGTCTCGGCAGCCTTAATGGCTGCTGGCCATTTTGGGATGAAGACGGGCAGCACTTCCTTGGCGACTTTATCGTTGGTCGAGTAAGGGCGCCCGAGTGCCTTCTCAACCGCCGCCTTGGCGGCGGTTCCGTTGGGCAAATCGCTGCGTGTGGTTGGCCCGACCAGATGAAAGAGCAGCCAGGTCTCAAAGCACGGTGATGATTCCGCCAGGCTCACTTTGTGGGCCGTGGCGAGTTGCACCGCGTCATTCCAAAACTTCTGCCGTATGGCGACGTCGGTATCGACCACCGCATAAACGTGATCGTATTTTCCGGGTTCGTTCATGCCGAGCAGTCCTTTGCGGGCGCGCCGCGCGAGGTCTTTCACCTTTTTCTCGGCCGTTTTGATGACGTGACGGGGATCAGAGTGATCGCCGGGATGGATGGCCACCGTTACCGTGGCCAGTTTCAGATCATTGCGGACGAGTTTGAAATACACCTGTTCGGTTACGGTCCCTTCGGTGACGATGAGGATGGAGTCGCCGGGCTTGGCGCACGCCGGGCGTAGAACAGGCCTTTCCGCCCCGAGGGTCTGTTGTTTCGCCCACCAAGAGCCGGGAGAGACGAATTTACTCATGCACGGGCTCCTTCTCCTCAACCACCGGGAGTGTATCGGTCTCGCCGCTCAACAGGCCTGACGGCACAAAGGGCACCGCGCCATACCGACCGGCCAGATAGCCGCGCACCAAGGACTCGCCCTGGCGGGGCTCGTAGTCGGTGAGCGGGTAGATGTGAGCCGCGCCTTCGTCGTCTTTGTCAGCGAACCAGACTTGATCGCGCCGGATAAGGGTGAGATCGAGCAGGAGTGGATTATGAGTCGTGAAGAGAATCTGCGCGCGATTGGCGTTCTCTTTGTCGCTGAAAAAGAGCCGCAGCAACTCACGCACCATAAGGGGGTGCATGCTTGTTTCGAGTTCGTCGATGCAGACGATGTAGCCCTTTTCGAGAATATCGAGCCACGGCCCCGCCAATGCGAAAAGCCGATGGGTGCCCGCTGATTCGGCATCCCAATCAAGCGGCAAGGATACTCCGCCGGGACCGCGATGGAGTAACTCGGTCTGGAGTCTTTTGGATTTTTTGAATTCCTCCTGCTTGTCCGTCGGAATAATCTTCAAGATGCGCTCCCATTCCGCTTCGTCGCGGGGCTCTTCCCGCACGGAGGCACCGGTCACGCCAATGTCGGCATGGCGGAGGAGATCGAGGATGCGCTCTTTGAGCGGGGTCTTTTCCGCCAGTTGCTGCGTGGAAAACCAGTTGCCGAGACGGCTGCGAGCACTCAGGTCCAAAAAGCACAGGCGCTCCTTGAACCAGCGAAAGACCGGCTCCACCTGTTTGTCGTTTTCTGAAACGAGTTTGGATAGGTGGAGCGCGTTGGGCAAAGTGCGCTTTTCCAGCACCGGATCGCGCTTAAAAGTCTCCGGCTTATTCGGGCCGAATACGTGCTCGCCTGATTCGTCGGACCAGTCGCGGGTAAACCACTCTTCCTCTTTTGCGGTGGGAAAGGAGCGCAACGACTCGTGGTAGATGCGCTCGCGGGTAGCCGCTACGCGATACTCGTAGCGCACGCCATCTTGGATGAAAGAGACGACGAAGGCGGTAGGTTCGGCGGCAGCGGCGGGATCGAGGGCGAACGGGTCGATCTGGGCGATGGCTTCCTTGGGGTCGGTAAGCTTGGCGGAGAGTTTCACCATGTCGGCAAGTGCCTCCAGCGCCTCCAGCACCGTGGTCTTGCCGCTGGCATTGGCTCCGTAGATGGCCACGCCCTTATTCCATCGCAGAAGTTTGCCGGTGAGTCCGGGTAAGGAGGGCGTGATGCAGTTCTCGGGTAGGGTCTTGTCGCGGTTGCCTGCGACAAGGTTCAGGGTTTGTCGGCCCCGGAAGGTTCGGAAGTTTGAGAAGGAAAACTGCAGAAGCATATGCGAAATCAAGCATCTAACTGGCTATAATGCGAGTTTTAAGCGGATAATCCGTTATAATTTATCCCCAAAGCGTATGTTGATTTGCATTGCCGAGTGTCGGCAGCCAATTTTCGACCGGTGTGTGCGTCGAAGTACATGCAACGGCCCGGATGCGGTGAACTTGGATGGAGTTATGGACCAAGCGGAGCGCGGGGTTGGCGGGTGCTGGCGCTGGAGGTAGCGCGTCCTCTGGCACCTCCCCGGCTTCGCGCATGACCATGATGCACTCGTCGCCGTCCTCCGTGGGCGGAGATTGTAGTTCAACCTTCATGCCGGGGGGCCAGGCGATGGGCTCAACGGAGATCGCTTGCGGGAAAAGGACGATGTTGGCCCGTTTTTCGTTCGCCTGCACCGAGTTGTAAAGTATGCCGTCGAGGTGATGGTGAGTGGCGAGATACTCGGCGATGACTTGGGTGATGAGGTATTCCAGCGGTTCGTCGTCTGGCATAACTGGCCGGGTTATATGGCGGCTCAGGCTCTTGAAAAACTCCACCCGCTGACACTCTTCCAAATGCGTTGGATCAAGGAATTCTTTCATGGTGCGGACGGAAGCTAGGGCATCCACGTCGAGCAGGCGCAAGGGGCGGATGATGTCGAAGCGGGCGGTGACGACCTCACGACCGACCGGCTGGCGCAGTTCACTCAGGCATACCGGCACGTTCTTGGCGCCGTAAAGGGCCGGCACGCCGGTTGGATTCATGCGGTTTGCGCGGGCGAGGTATGGTGGTGGCGCGGCAAGTTCTCTCTCGGGATAGGTCAGGACGGTGGGAAGTTCGCCGCGATTTCGGATCGGACGGCCCCGGTAGAGGTGGTCGATTTCTTGGACTGGACCCGCCACGATGACGACCGGTCGTCCGGCCAGAGTCGTGTGCGATACGATGCTGCCGAAGAGAAAATCGAGTCGCGCCTTGGCGTTGAGACTGAAGAAGCGGCGGGCGTGCTTAAGTTCGTCCTCTAAATTCTTCCAACTACTGCGGAAATGATGGCCGTCTATTCCCTTACGTTCGTAATGGGAGTCCTTCGCAAAGGGCAGCTCTGTGCCCATCGTTGCCTCCTCGTGGTCGTAGTAGTGATCGGCGAGCATTTCGCGCAGGGCCTCGGCGACGTCCTCCTCCACGCCCGCAGCTTCTTGCAACACATACGAGATTTCTTCCCCTGTGCGATCCCAGTCCTTGTCGAACTCCTTCATCAAGACGTATTCCCAATCGCTCGGGTTTTCGGGGGTCTTGTCGAAGTGATCTTCAAAGGCTTGATCCACGAAACCCGCGACTACGTGCAGCGGTAGTCCGCGCTCCGTAATCTTGTCACAAAAAGAACAGGAACCGAGAGCCCCAGTCCGCTCTATCTCATTTCTTAGCCAGTCATTGCTCGTGCAAGCTCTGCAAAGGCGACGATTATCGTCTTTGGATTTGGGTATGCGGTGGTTTGATTCGGCTGTCATCAGCTTGTTGTATGCACTGCCGCACCTTGGGTTGAGTCTGATGCAAGGCTGTCCGAGGCGGCTTTAAATTGGTGATGTGAGAGCCGCTCGTTAATACCCAGCGCCTTGAAAAAAGCTTGGTTTCTTTGCCGGGCGTCGCGCACCAGCTTGTCGAATGGAATGATTTCGAAGTAGGTGTTGTGGCTCTGATTGTAGCCATAGAACCCCAATCCGTCTGGTGTTGGCCTATCGAGATACCGTTGGGCGAGTTGCTCAATATGGGTGTCCTTTTCAAGGTCGCAGATCAGGTAGGCGAAAAATGGCGTATTATCCGAAACCTTTATAACGCGTCCACTTCTGTCCTTCACGTGACCTGCTCGGATTTCTTTTATGTAATCCAGAACCTGCTCGATAGGATCCTTGGTCTCCTGACTGAAATTCACCCGGCCAGGGCGCTTTAGCTCCACGATTGTTACCGATTGAAGCGGCACCATTTCATCGCCAGCCGAGAACGCCCCCGGCCGATTCATGATGACCAAGTCCGGCCGTTCAGCGCTGTTGGAGGCGATAGCGGCTTGGCTTTTGAGCGGGACGTCTGACGCCAGCCACCCATGATAGGCTAGCCGCTCGTCCACCATCCAAAGGTTTTGATGACCCCATACTCCGGGCGTTTCGGACGTGGTTTTAACCGGAAAGATCAGCTCATGAATTTCTTCTTCCAGCGGATATTTATCGTCTTCACGCAGCTTGATGCGATCGGCGAGTATATCGAGGATTGTTCGACGATGCGTGACGTATTGGGCCAAGCGAGCCTGAGATTCGGTTGTTATTCGGTCTAAGTAGGCGCGGTAACGAGCTCGGTATTCATCCGAGTCTTTAATCTGCGGCTTCTTTAGGACTTCGGCTTCTTTGCGACTGTCTTGCTCCGCCTCGAACTGAAGTTCGTTGATCTTGTGAGCTATCTGCTCGGGGGATGAATTGGGAGCAAACTCATCGACCTTGGCCTCGATGATCGAGAGCATGCCCTTGTATTCCGGATAGCCCTCATCGACTACGCGGCGCACGTCTCGCAGAGTTGCTGCCCGCACCTTCTCAAGAAACGGGCTCAACTGGGAGAGGGCCTTTCCCGTGGCGGTCTTGAGAATCTCCTCCGAAGTTGGGCAGCCTCCCGAATCCAGTTCGCTCTCCTCTGGCAGGTCGAAGCTTGTGCGATTGGGGCTAACCCTGTCCGTCAGCAACTGACCGGAAACGATGCCAACGTAAGCGAAGGATTGTCCCGCTTCATCAACTAGCTTCGCCCCTAGGCCAGGCGAGCGGTTGCGTAACTGGATCTCCTTCACTTCCCGGTAAGCGGCAGTGAGCTGAAGACAGTGGTTGGGCAGATCTGAGCTGGTAACTCGTAAATGATGAATCTCAAAGCGATAGGTGCCGACGGAGAATTCTTCTTTTGCCCCGTATTCCTTAAAATAGTCGCGAAAGCGTTGGTTGAGGTCCACAGCCTCCGAAGATGCGTCATCACGCAAAGTGATCTGGGGCATCTTTGGGTTTAGGAAACACGAAGCCAGATGCTCTATGAGTCGATCCGCGATGGTAGTCGTTTTCTTCGGGCACGTCTTCTCAAACTCTGTTTTGAAGCCGCCTAACTGAATAGTTGTCGTGCTTGGCCCCGCGATCTCGGTTGGTTTTGTCGGCTTCGCCACGCCTTCGGGCGAGCGAAACAGGAAGGAGCGAAAATAGAATTTCCCATCTATCGCTTGGTAGGTGCTGCTGATCGAAACTTCATCGAAGGCTTTCAGCCAGAGCAAGCGACCAATACCCTTGGCCCCTTTAGCCTGTTTATGAATGCTGTCACAGGTTTCGAAAGAATCGAAATTGTCATTGGTAAACCCCTCTCCGTTGTCGGTGATTTCAAAGCCGGTGATCGTGGCCAAGGCTCGCCCTTCCGCATCACCGTCAATGGTCGATTTCTCCCGCAGCACGCGAATCGTGATCGCGCCAGCCGGCTCCTTGGCCTCTTCGATGGCGTCGATGCTGTTCGAGATGGCCTCAAGCAGCGGAAGGAGCGGCTTCGACTTGGGCAGATCTAAGTTTTTGATTCGGCCGGTGAGATCGACTTTCATGGTTTTGAGTGAAGCTACACGAACAGGTCGCCCTGCGCGGGTGGCAGGAGATCGGGTTGGGGCGGAACCAAGCCGGTGGAGTCCGCCTTGGGCTTGCGGCCGGGTTTGGCGCCGGAAGATTTCTTGATGGGCTTGGCGGGGGAAGCGGCAAGGCCCGCGAGGCGTTCTTGCTCGGCGCGCTCGGCGTTGAGTTTGAGGAGGCGGGCGAGGACTTCGTCTCGGATGGCGTCGGGCCAGCGGTAGCGCCAGGGCTTCTTGCGCTGGCGGCCTTTGCTGGTCGCTTCGTCATCGTCCTCGTCGTCGTAATCGAGCAGGAATTCGCAGTCGGTCGGGATGTCCGTCCAGCCATAGGCATCCAGCACCGCCCGATCCATCGCCGCATGTAGCTCACGCAGTTTCAGGATGTCGGGTGAGGCTTCTTCGGGATCGTGGAAGCGGTTGTAGGTTTTGGTCAGGCCTTCGTTGGTCCGCACCATTAATGCGGCGCGGAATTTGTAATACTCCCTCCCAGCATTCTCCATTTTTCCCCCGCAATTCGGTGGTTCCGGAAATGGGTAGTTTTCAAAGCAATCGCTCGATGTGTAGCGGAGGTCGTCCTTCATCGATGACGAAAAGAATCGCGCCCATAGCTCATGTGGGCGCGACTGGATTGCGCAGAAAAATAAGTATGTATCTTTGGCGACTACAACCAATGCCTCTGAGAATATATGCCGCGCATCAACGAATGCGAAAGCAACGGTTTGCGATACCCGGGAGATAACAAGCGTTCGGCGTAGACTGGCTAGAGCTTTCCTTAATCCCGGCCGTGTTTCACCGTATAGCCACCACCGCTTTTTATGAGCCTCGCGATTCGCAACATCTCGTTCTGGCTTTACCCGCTCTTCAACAATTCGGAGAAGTTCAGGCCACTGAGAGGCTGTCTCTAAATCATCGTTTTCAAAATCGATCGCCAGCCTTCGGGCAGCGTGAGTCGGCGAGTCATTGACTTCCTCGCCTCCAATAAAAGGCCGAATGCGCTGTCCGTTATGATGGTCCTGCGCTAGAGACTGGCCCAATTTGAGAGGCGATGATTTAGGGTCGCTATCATCAAACAAAAATCCCTGTCCCGCAGGCTTGAATCCTTCGAATGTAATATTGCCGTTCGCAATCAATGAACTCGGCGCATCGTCTGGGCCTTTGTAGAAAAGGAAGGCCGTGATTTCCGGAACAGATCGCCCGTCGAGAACGGGTTGAATCCCGATTTCTCCCTTGCTGATATGAACTACGCTAACGACTACGGCCGCAGCGCCGGGCCAACGGACTCGCCGTCTTACTTCGAAAATTCGACTTCCGCATTTCCGAATATATCGCAGCCCAGCATGTCGTGTGTCTCCCTGACCAATTGTGTTAGTTGCAATCAGTCCAAGGCACCCTAAGCCCCTTAAAAGGAGATGTCCTCGTCGAAAGAAGTAAGCTACTAAGTCGGCTCGATTTCCTGCTTCAATATAGAGTTCATAAAGGCATTGCACATATGGCACGCCTAAGGCCGTAGATATCATCGTGCCGCCGACGAATGGAGGATTACCTATAATTGCATCGAACCCAGGATTCGTTTTTCCGAAAACTTCAGGAAATTCAATCTGCCAGTGGAACGGCCAAACCGCGTTGTCACCAGTGCGTAGATGCTGGACCGCCTCCCGTGGCTTGAGCGTCGGATCGAATGTCTTGCTGGAGTGGCAGGCGACGTAGCGCTCGCGCAGTTCCTCCAATTTCTGATAACGGGCCTTGTCTTTGTCGGCGGCGAAGAAGGCAGAAATAATCAAGTCCCCGGCAAAGCGGACTTCGTCGAGAGCTTCGTCGGCGAGTTTGAGTTTTGCGGCCTTGAGCGCGGGTAGAACGTAGTCGCCGCCTTCCAAGATGTCGCGCCGGTAGGCGGTGGCTGCCTTTATGCGTTTCTCCAAAAAGTCCTGACCGAGGATACGTTGTTTACCTGCGGTCTTTTCATCCCAAGTAAACGCCTCGATTTGTTTCTGGGTGAGGCCGACGAGGGAATCACCGCACCGGAGGTTGTGGTCTAGGAAGGTGAAGGGGTGGTCCTTGGCGAGGGTAGCGAGCCAGAGAGAGAGCTTGGCCAGATCGACGGCCATGGGATTGCGGTCCACGCCGTAGAGGCAGCGTTGCGCGACGAGGCGCATGGCGAGCAGCTCCTCGGTTTCATCGGGTGGCACGGGCGGACGGCCACCATGCACGCGCCACGCTTTGACGAGGGCATCGCCGAGCTGGCGGCAGGCCTCGACCAAGAAGGCGGCGGAGCCGACCGCGATGTCGGCGACTTTGAGATCGAGAATCTGGGCGGGCGTGGGCGACTTGTCCGCCGGAACGGTGGCGAGGTCGGGGCCGACGAGGCGAGCGAGCACGGGCTCGAGCGTCTTGCGAACGATGGGCTCGGTGAACGAGCGCGGTGTATAGTGTGAGCCGGAGCGACGGCGCTCGTCGTTGGGCTGGAGGGCGAGTCCACCCCTGCCCACGGGTGACGGCGTGGAGTTGCGGTCGATGCGCTTTTCCAGCGCGGCGAGGAGGTCATCAACTGTAACGGCTTCCTTTACCCGTTTCTCGGCTTCGCCCGTGAGTTTAGTGTCGGCTTCCTCGACGAGGGCCTTGAGGCGGTCGGCGGGTTTGAGCGCGAGCAGCGCCTCCAAGTCGAGGACGGGTGCCGCTGGCACGGCGCCCTTCTTGCGCTTGCCCTTGAACGCGACCGCGACACCGGCAACGACTGCGACACCGAAGCCCATGATGGTCTGATAAACCGAACCGATTTCCTCGACGTCGAGGGTTCGGTAGCTGACGCGCTCGCCATCGAGAATACAGAGTTTCTCCAGGATGCGGTGGAGCACGCCATCGCTAACGAGCGGAAGCGCTGCGACCGGTTCGTCACGACGAGAGCGGCCTTCGAGAAAGGGAAACCTCTCGGGATCGAAAAGGTGGCCCTCGCGAGCGGGCATCTTCAGTTCGGGATGCTGGCAACCGCCATGGATCAAGCGAAAGAGTGCGAGGAGCTGAGCCCATGCTCCAAACCGCTGATCCATGGTGTCGGGGTGGCGCTCGGCGTCCGCCCGCAGGCGCTCAAAGAGACCGCGCACGGAGTAGTGCCGGACATACAATCCGCCCATGGGCAAGAGGCCGCGATCCTCGGCGAAGAGCACGAAGACGAGGCGCAGGAGCACGGTGACGAGACCGCCGTAGATGGATTCGGGGTGCTGGGCGGCGAGGTCGCGGAGGACTTTGGTCTTGGCCTGGCTCTCGGCGGCCTCGAAACCGCGCAGCAGCTCGTAGAGGGCGTGGAGGACTTGCTCGGCGAGTTTTTCGGAAACGCTGGCCTGATAGTCGCGACTGGTCTGAAGGAAGGCTGGGAGGCGCTGCGTGCTCGGCGCGGTGAAGAGCGTCCACGAATTGAGTAGGAGGTGAAACGCGCCAAGGATGAGACGGCCCGACACCTCGGTCATCGGTGCAACGTGAAACGTGAGCGTGCCGGAGTTTTCCTTGGGCGGAGCGTAAACGAGCTGGAAGGTGACGCCGTTGGTGAGGAGGCCGATGGACACCTGCGTCTCGCGGAGGAGACGCTCGAATTTTTTCGCCGGTGATGCGTGCCAGCCGCGCTCCGTGGTAGCGGTGGGTTTGTCGAGAGCGACTGTGGCGGGATGCGACTGGACGAGCAGGAGCCACGGTGATGCACCCTCCTTCGGCTGCGGTTGGGTGACCGCGTAGGTGGGCGCGAGCGTTTCACCAAATTCGGGGAGCGCGACGGTTAGTTCCGGCGGGAGGGGACGGGCGACATCCCAGCCGACGAGGAGGTCAGTCGGCCAACCGAGAAATTCAGTGAGGAAGCGGGGCAGATCACCGATGCCGGCGGCGGTATCACCCGTGTCGCTGGTCGTGAGTTGTTGATCGGCGACGTGGTCGGCGAAAGCGGTTTGGAGGCCGGCGAGTTCAGCGCGGTTGATGACGACCTGGGCATCCGTCAGGGCCGGCGCGGAGACAACGAGTCCCTCTGGCTGGATGTAGCCGAGCCAAGCGAGGTGATCGACGAGCGCGGGGTCTTTGGAGGGGACAGCCATGTTCAAGATTCTGTCTCGAATAATCGGGCTCCAGCCTCCCCATTGAAAGCGCGCTGGATGCCGCGGCTGCGATCCGCGATGAACCGTTTAAAGCCACGTCGCACTCGGGTATCCCAAATCGCGGAGCCTCCTTTATGTTGGATCAAATGACTGCGCATCGCTCGGGCAAAGTGCCGCTCGCTCCGGAATTCGTCCAAATACTTATGAGGTGCGAGTGCCCCGAACGACCGATTGTCGTGAGCGACAAGGTAGCAGATGTTGCACAAGGCGTGATAACGCCGCGCCGCAACACCCCGACGCTTCAATAAATCGCGGGGCCAGATGTGGTGCAGCTCCTTCGTGTTGCTTATCGACGCGACGGGGCCGAGCGGAATTTCGTCACCATTTGTAAGGTAGCGAGGTCGATGAGCTGCAAGGAGGAGCTGAAATGCCCGTGATAGTGCGGAGCCTCGACGATAGTCTTCGCTCAAAAGAGACGATGCAGGTGCGCGCTCCGTTATCGTGTAGGTGCCACGTTTGCTTCGTCCCAGCCGCTTGAAGAGACCGGCGTCACTAAGTATGTTTCGGCGATAGCCGCTGCCCGCGTATCGCTTCAGGACAGCGGTATGCCAGAACCACCGGCGAAGCTGCTCCTGCTGGTGCCGATTGGGCTGAGAGCGGTTGTTCCAATAGAAAAAGACGGCTAGCAACGAGATCATGTTCTCGTAGGGAAGCAGGGAGAAATTGAAAACCTTCAGGCGGTTCACCAAATAGTCGCAGGCAAGTTTGACCGACTCGGCCACCTTGGGCTCATGGCGCTCGAACCAGAGTTCCCCTTCCTCGGTGGTTTCAATTTGCTTCGTGAGGCGTGCGAAAGCTTTTTGCCCGAGATCTTCAATGCCCCGGATCAATACGAGAGTAGTCCAATAAATCGCTTTATCTATTCCGTCGTAACCTAAAGGCAGGGTCGCGCACAATTGCCGGAAACGGTGTAACGGCTTGACGCGGGATGCTGAGCTAAACGCACGGTCCGCTTCGGTAATTCGCATCCCTTGAGTGTTAATGCGAATGAAAGTCTCGCGCACATCGGCCAGTTCCCGCGTTCCAATGAAAGTGAGTGAGACTCGATACTTAAGCAGTCGATCACGGCATTCCTTGATTTCGTTTCGTTTATATTGAGGAAGCTTCCGAAACGCCTGCCGCCACCGGTCTGACACTATGGTGCAGACCTTGAAATGTTTTCCGGGATCGGGCCGACGAACGTAGATGAACTGCTTTTCCTCTTCATCCAAAGTAAAGTATATGTCTCCAAATCGGATTTTCTGACCATTGGAGTTCTTGATCGTTTCTCCTCGTCGGACTTGGTAGAGAACGGAGAGGCGCTGCTGACCATCGATGAGAAAAAGAATGTGTTTGTTGTGGCTCTGGTCGAAGCCTGGAAGGACATGCATGTCCGAATGCCGCAGGTAGTGGGCATTTTCCTTGCCAGTTTTCCAAATCATGGCGCTCCCGATGGGATAGCCCTTGAACATGCTATCAAGTAGCGCGCAGGCCCTCTGCGGATTCCAAACAAACTCCCGCTGGAGCTCAGGCACAGCCAAACATCGCTGATCAAACCAGTCGAATAGGCGACGAACGGAAATAGTTTCGGTTGTGACTTTTGGCATGTCGGTCAGCCGGTGACGGGCCAAAGATAGGCGAGTCCTACGGGTTCAAGGCGGGCGGAGCGAGTCTGGTAAAAGTCGGCGATGCGTTGGGGTTCGCGGGTGAGGTCGCCGTCCACATTGGACAGCCAGCGTTGCCAGTGGCGGCGGTCGGCGGCGCGCTGGCGACGAGCGCGGGCCTCGTCGTCATCGCCGGTGAGCGGAAGATACATCTGATCGGCCTCGGTCTGCTCGTATTTGAGAAGCACTCGGCGGCGCTGATCCTCCAATGTAGTGCGCAGGGCGGCGGACTCGCTCCGGCCACGCTTGGCAAGGAGTTTTTCGGCATCGGCGCGAGCGCTCTGCCCACGGATTTCAAGCTGAGGCAGCAGGTCGCGGATGTCCTGCGCCATGCTGGCTTTCAGTCGCTCGGCGGCAGCGGGCGGAATGGCGCGAGCAGTAGCGCTAGGTTTAAGCGACTCCTGAAGCAGAGTAATAGTGCGGGCCTCGGCGTCGCGGCCATAGGGGGCGAGCGGTCCTTTGCGATCGGCGGGGTCAAGCCAACGGGCGGTGACGGTAATCATCTCCTCGTGAAGGCGGGCGGCACCGGCACCGTAGAGCGCGAGGCGGCCAAGCAGGACGACGCGGGGAATAGCGTCATCGGACTGGGCGAGACAGGCGCGAGAGAGATCGTGATAGACGAAGCCTTGGGCAAGGAAGCGACCGAGCAGGCGCTGAACGACACGATGCGAAAGGTGAAGCTGCACGGTGTCGCCATCGAATCCGGTGGGCGGAGTGAAAACAACCGGGCGGAGGGCCGATTTGCGCCGCCACTCGTAAAGAGGC
>Ga0163151_10000942_pt1 | contig 50381 bp, 51 predicted proteins | sample OliLakLV19MP5IB2_FD_145596 | JGI IMG/M metagenome (GOLD analysis project Ga0163151, IMG submission 145596) | Freshwater microbial mat bacterial communities from Lake Vanda, McMurdo Dry Valleys, Antarctica - Oligotrophic Lake LV.19.MP5.IB-2 | ecosystem: Environmental > Aquatic > Freshwater >...
GCCAAGAGATCACTAGCAAGATCTTTAAGCGAGCTTCTAACTTTGATTTTAGCTTTTTGCCAAGAAGTTGAACCCAGCCTGTCAATAATTGCGGAGCCACCGACGCCTGAAAATTTTTGAATTTGAGCGATGCGATAGACGGGTAGATAGAGTTTGTCGTTATCTTTGTATTTAAGTTGAATGAATTCGTTTTCAACTCCTTGAACGGCGATTTTTTTAAGCCCCTCGTAAACACCAACCCCATGAAGTGTGTGGGCGATTAAATCCCCAGGATTTAGATCTCCAAAACTTAAAGATCTTGTTCTTTGATCAAGAGTTCCTTTAGATTTTTTTTGTTCACGATGAACCCGTGATCCAAAAATATCTTCTTCTCGTAAAAAAATTAGTTTCTCATCAACAAAGCGGGCGCTACTTGTAAGAGGGCGTGAAATAATATGAATTAGATTTTGTTGGGCACTTTGCATTTTACGCCAAGTGCTCCATTGAATTTCTTGATCTTCAATGATTTCTGCAGCAGCCCCATGACTTTCAAAAAGATATTTAATTCGTTGAGCTTGGGTTTGAGTTCCTGTCCAGAGAAAGCAGTGGTAACCATCGTTTTTCCAGCTAAGAATTTTATCTACAGCGGGTTGAATGAAATCTTTTTTTGATTCCCGTGCGGCCCTAACAACGGTTGAGAGTTCTGAAACATCAAATACCTTACAAGAAATAACTTCTGTTTCAGCAGAGGTTTGATCTTCGAGATGTACTTGATTAATTTTTATTGAGATGTTTTGTGTGAGAGTTGTAAAGCTCTCAAGTGAAACGTAAAGATCAGTTGGGTCAGGAGCTGCGTTTTGGCTTTTGATTTGTTCGCGAAATTTATCGCGATACTGTTCAAAGAGACCATCGGCTGATCTGGTGATTTCCATCGCATCTAACCAAAAAACTTGAGGCGTCGGTTTAAACACCTCTAAAGGACTTTGCGCATTTTCATAAAAACTAGAAACCCAGTAATCAATGCCGTGGGGGAAAATACCCTGATCTAGTGGCAATGTGAGAGATTCACGAATATCTTTTTTAACACCGTGTTCATCACAGAGAATTTTGATATTTTTCTTGGCACGCTCAATGGAGTCTTTTGACAAAATGATCTCGCGAGCGGGTGTTACGACAGCAGTTGGGGCTTCTTCTTCAGAGCGTTGTGATTGAATATCAAAAAATCTTATACTCTCAATTTGATCTCCAAAAAGCTCAAGACGAATTGGATGTGCATGTGCAGGGCTAAATATATCAAGAATATCACCGCGCCTTGAAAAAGTTCCACCATCTTCTACTAGTGGTGTGGCTTCATATCCACATTCACCAAGTTGCCTACACAACGTATCAAGATCTATTTCTTCACCTTTTTTAAGGACGACTTCATATTTAGAAAATATTTCGATAGGTACTGTTTTTTGAAGAAGCGCTTCAATGCCTGAAATAAAAACTTCATTTGCTTTTGCTTTTTGAGCGCGCCATAAAAAATGAGTGCGCGATTGTATACAAGTGTTACTTGGGTAAAGCCCTGAGTATGGAGATTCATCAAAGGGTTCAAGTAAAATGGGTTTTTGATTTGGAAATAGCGCTGAAAGATCATGTGCCAAGGCCAGGGCGATCTTGTGGTTCGGGCAAATAATAAGTCTTGATTTTTGAGGCTTATGATCTTGACCTAAAAGCCAGGCCAAAAAAGTTGGTTGTGTGCAACCAACCATACTGATCTGAGATTTGTGAGAGTCCAAAGCTCTATTGAGAGATGATAAGATGGGGCTTAGCTCAGTCGAACTCATGGCGCAATTCTCTATTCATTAAACCCATGAGCGCATCTTTTGGAGCAAGATGTTTATTTACGATGGCGTTGATGGTTTCTAATATGGGCGCTCTGATTTTTTTCTTTTGGCAAAGTTTATGAGCTACTTCTGTTGTCCACAAACCCTCAACGGTACCTAATGCAGATAAAAGATCTTTAGAAGTAAGGTCTTTTGCTAAACCCAAACCGTAACGAAAATTACGGCTTTGTGGACTCGAACATGTCAAAACGAGATCGCCAACACCTGCGAGTCCAAAAAATGTCAGATGTTTTCCACCAAGTGATTTGCCAATGCGGCTCATTTCTGCAAGTGATCGGGTAATTAATGCGGCCTTTGCATTGCTTTGAAGTCCCAGTCCGGAAGCCAGGCCAGTCGCAATTGCGTAAATATTTTTAAAGGCTCCGCTTATTTCAACGCCCAAAGGATCATTACTTTTATAGAGTCGCAATTGAGGTGTTGAAAGCTTTAATGCAAGCTTGTCGGTTATAGATTTTTGTTTTCCGGCCAAGACTAGCGCTGTTGGTTGGCCCTTTAAAAGTTCAGAGGCAAAGGATGGGCCGGATAAAGCAAAAAGTGGCGGGTGAGATTTTCCAAGGTTTTTATGCAAATACTGAGTGGCTGTAGAATTGTCTTCGCGCACCAAACCCTTTGCTGTTGAGACTATGGCGTTTACAGACTTGAGAGATGCACCGCGTTGCTCTAAGAGTGTGGGTAACATTTGTGTGGGTACACATATGATAACGATTTTTTGGATTTTAGAAGACGACGATAGGGTGGGCCAAGGGTCGTTTTCGCGAACTCGAAATACACGGGTGCCTTTGTGATTTTCATAAATTTGAGCAAGAGCAGATCCGAACTGCCCAATACCAATGATAACAATCTCCACGCTGACTCCTTGACAAGTACATGACAAGATTGAGTTAATCTATGAGTTCAGAGTAAGTTTACGCAATTCAAATATTGAGGCCGCATGGTTTATATTTTCGGGTACATTCTAGCATGCTTCGTTACCGTCGTCGGTCTCTGTTATGCGCTTGCGAGTCTTTATAGTAAATCTCAATTACAGCCAAAGTTGCGAATTAAAAAAAAGCCGCCTTCACTCAGTTCACGGGTCATCATTTCATTTTCAGTTATATTGCCTTTTTCAGCGTTGTCTTTTGTCTTTATGAACTTCACCGCGATGAAAATGGCTCAGAGCTTGGCTCGTGAGGGTCATATAGAATTTGTTTTAGCCTCACTTATTATTCCTTCAGTATGTTTTTTATTGGGGTATTTGTACTTTAAGCGTGTGGTGCGCCTATGAATCCAGAGTCATTTGTTCAAGGGTTTTTGGGCTTTTTTAAAGTTACAAGCTTGCTGCTTATTATTTTAGAAATAAGTTTATTGATCGAAGAGTTTTTTAAAAACCGCATTGAATTTCGCAAAGGTTTCACAGGAACTAAATCTAGCATTGCAAAAACACTTCAGCGTCACGCCCTTAAGGTGTTGCGTATGGAGGGAGATCTTAAGGCTCATTTCGGTACAGCGCTGGGTTGCACTTTTATTTTTTTAACTGCTGGTTTGTTGCCTGTTTGGTCAAATGAAATTGTATTGCATGCTCCCCATTCACTTTGGGTTTTTTTAGGCATGAGTATGATTGGCCCCACGTTAGCGCTGATTTTTCAATGGACTCAAAAGAGTGGCTCTGGTTGGCCTTTTGTTCTTAGTCATGCAGAGCGATCAATTGGCAGTGCAACAGTATTATTTATTCTAGGAATAGCACTTGTAGCAATGACAGGTTCTGACTCATTTTCTGAAATTCAAAAGTCACAAGAAGCAGGTGGAGGGCTTGTTTTTCAATATCCATTAAGCATTATTCTTATGTTTGCACTGGTTGTAATTAATTTATTTCTTTCATTTCAAACGATGTTTTCAAAATCAGACACAGAAGTAAAACACCATGGGTGGACACTCGACGATCTTATTCCCCACCTGAGGCGTACGATCTGGAGCCTTTTTATTGTTGATACTTTTTTAGGTGGTGCCCATGGAGTTATGGGAAATGGATTATTAATTCTAAAATGCGTTATTCTAAATGTGAGTTCTGAAGTTTTGTCGTGTTTATTTGTGAGGCTTCGCGAAGATCAGGCTGAATCATTTATTTTGTGGAAACTCACGCCTATTTCAATATTAATTTTAACCCTCTCACTTTTCTTGCCGAGTGGGTGTACATGAAAAAATCAACATATATTCTAGGTTGTATACTCATGGTTATCGACGTGGTGATCAATGTCATCATTATGGTTTATGAATCGACAATTTTGGGAATGTTTTCACTTATAGCGGGGATATTGGTTTTTTCTTGTGGAATGATTTGGCTCATTCATCGCGATGATGAGGAGTTGCATATAAAAAATCTATTTCTTATTTTTCCTATGGGTTTACTTTGTTTTGCGTTTGTAAAAATGCTTGAACAGGGGGGTCTTACCTTTCAATCGAATCCAGAGAGCCTTCAAGAGGTTGGAAGTATCTTTATGGCGCAGTATCAGGCGGGTTTGTGGTTGTCGGCCGCCATTTCGCTTATGGTTTTTGTAATGGCGGGAGCCCTCATGGTGCGGAGGCGGGGATGATTTTATTCATCGTAATTGTGATGATGGTTGCTTTGGGAGTTATATATTGCGTGCGCCATTTTTTCGTACAATTGATAGCCTTAAAGCTTTTTATAGACTCACTTGTTTTTGTACTTATGAGTTTAAAAAAACCGGAGCAATATAATTTCAACTCGCAAGCGGCCGCATGGTTTATTGCAGCATTTGGTTGCATGATGATTTTTGTATTAATGGCCGCGGGAACAAAACGGTTTTCACATTCAGAGAATCTAGATCTAGAGAGTGACAGTGAGTGAGTTAGGAATTTTATTCAGTTTTATACCATTATCTGGTCTAGCCTTCTTCCGCGGAGAAAAGCCTCAAGCGGCATTGCTTTGGTGTGCTGTTATTGTTGCGGTTATTGCAAATGCACTTTTGCTTTACCCCCATCTTCAAGAGCCTCAATGGTGGCTACCCTATACTACTTTTTTAGCTGTAGTGCTTTTTGACGGGGCAATTAAAAAAAAATTGAAACCACTTCATATTATCGCCGCCTTGTTTGTTGGCCAAGCGCTTTTAACAAAAGATATTGCATCGATCATAATTTTATTAATATTTTCTGATGCCCTTTTTAGTGCTGAGAGAATTTCTAATTTAGAACTCGAGAGTTTTTTAATATCTTTAACATCACTACTTCCCACAACTATAGGGGTGCTCTTAGGCCTTACGGACAGTGAACTAATTTATTGTGTGGCCGCTAGTATAGTTTTACGTCTCTCTTCGTGGCCGTTTTTGAATTTAGCCGTTTATTTAGAAGATAATCGCGACCGATTTCTCACGTGTATGAGTTTAATTTCTATTTTTGTATTATGGCGCACCCAAAGTATACAAGACTCGGATTTATGGGCAGTAATTTGGATGGCAATGGCCTGCATTTTAAGTATTGGCGCAAGGCCTGTTGAGCTTTTGGGTTTTTTAAGTTTGGGCTTATTTTCTATTTCGCCTGTTTGGGGAATATTGGGCACAAGTTTTTGGGCATTGAGTTTGTATCAAGGGAAAAACATTTATCTTTTAGCAATATTAATGGCGGCAAGTGGAGCTTTTGTTGCCGGTGATCTTCCAAAAACATTAATACCTGAGGTTGCAATTGCATTGGCAGCACTTTTTGGAATTCTATTTGCGCGAACATTTGTTAATCTTAAAGAAGTTAAAACTAACTGGGTTATCGAGGTGGTGGGGGTATTCATCGCGTTGACCGTTGGTGTAAGTGAGTTTTTACTACATCCAGAATTAGAAGTTTCATTAGACACCGCAAGTGCAGTTTTATCGGGAAGTTTTGTTGTTTTTTATGTAATTGGCAAAATATTACAAAAAACAAAACCCAGATTATTTAAGCCAATGAAAAGCATGGGTCGTCTTGCGCTTCCACGGTTTAAGCGTGTAAGTGCGCGCCAATCAGAAGTAATCGAGCAAGCTATGTCTGGTAAGGTTACTGTTATATCCGCTCGCTTTTTTAATGCACTCGACAGTGAGGCTTCCATAATAGTTTTGCTGGGTATCTTGGGGTTGCTTTTATTTGGGAGATTGCCATGAGAATTAAATTCCCAATTGTCTTAATAGGGATGTTGATTTTATTTTCAGCATCAATAGCTTTAGGAGAAGTCTCAAGAGTACCCTGGTTGGTTGTCTGTGGATTAAGTTTTATTGGAATATTTATTTTTGATACCGAAAACGCAATTACAAAAAATATCGCAAACAGCACCCTTTTTCTCACGGTTTTTGGCTTAGTTTTAAAATCTATATTAGAACCATCTGTTGAATATTTCTGGAGAGATGTGGCTGGAGCTGTATTTTTAATTGCACTTGGTTTTGAGCAAAACTCAGAATCTTGGGATGGCCACATTCTGTTGCGCTCGATGCTTACGCCGGCTGTATTGTTTTTTATCTTGGTGATGGGGCAAAGCTTGCCCGCTTTGCCTGCCGAAGCCACACTGATTTGTTCATTGGCGGGAATTTTTTTACTTGCACTCTTAGAGCTTTTTTCAATGCTACGTAAGCAAGGTGATGTGCAAACAACAGCCTTTATGTCTGCCACGCGCTCAGCCACTAGTAGCATTGTTAGTCTTTTTTATTGCGCAACATTTTTACCAAACCTTATTCATGAAGCTCCTTTTATCAACATTCAACTCTTGGTGCCGGTGATGGGGGTTTGTCTCGCAATGTTGGGATTTTTTCTTCGTAAGTCGAGAGAGAGATACATTTTGTTTTGCAGTGGATGGTCATTATTTATTTTATGGACTGCGCTGAGCTTTGAACAAAATCGCATTTTTGCAGGAATTGGTGGAGCGGTGGCTGGAGCCTGGTCGACAGTTATTGTAAGTCGAGCGCCAATTAGAGGAAATGATCTTCGATATATATTCTTGAAAATATCTGGTTGGGGAATTCCAGGGTCGATTTTATTTACATTCATACTCTTGGGCCTTCTACCCTCCACAAATATGAATTTGCGTATCGGAAGTGTTATTTGGTTACTTGGTTTTTTCATTTATTGGTCAGGCCTTGTTGGCAATGCAGATAGTGATCGCAGCACCCCCGAGCAAAGTTGGGGATGGAGGCAAAGTATTGCGCTTGCGTTAACTATTGCAAGCACAGCTTTACTTTCAGAGCCTGGAATGCTTGCTCGCGCAATGTCTGTCTGGTGGGGTGGTGGTAAATGAATTTTTATGAGTTGTTTATTCCCCACGCGACACTTCTGTTGGGTGTTTTTATTATTAGTGCTTTAGAAATTTGGGGAGAAGAAGATCGCCTCAGTCATCAATGGATAGTTCATACCTTTGTACTCTTGCTAGCAACAATTCAACAGGTTTTGCTTTATCGAGTTCCCTCTACAGTTTTTGGGCGTGGGGGTTTGGTTCTTGATGGCGTAAGCCAAACACTTAGTATTTCAATTTTGCTTTTAGGTATTGTAGTTCAGCTCTGGAGAAGGGGTGAGTACACACAGCTCACGCCCCAGGCCAATCTTCTCACGCTCGGAGCCACGCTCTTTGCACTTTTTAGTGTACAATCGAATCGTATATTTTTTGGTATACTGGCGATTATCGGACTTCTATGGGCTATACAAGGGGCATTAGCGGCCGAAGGCCACAGAAAAAATCAGCCCGCGTTAGTACACTCAGCTCTCGTGCGATCGTTAATCATTTTTCTTGTTGGCGGATTACTGAGTCTATTATGTTTTTCTGTATTCACCGAAACGCGTATTGATGAAATGCAAAGAGTAATTGCGAGACCAAACTTAAGTGTTTCTGGGCTCATGTCTATTCAAATACTCACATTATTTTTAGGGGCCCTTGTCATGGGGATTCCGCCTTTTCAAGGATTGTTGGGGTATTCTCGACGACAAACCTCGTGGCCTTTGGCAGTTGGTGCAACCACACTTTTAGCAATAGTGGGTTTAAATATTTTTCTTCGCTGGGTTATTTTGATTTTTTCGCGACCAAATATTGGAGCCCTTGAACTCGAAGCGCTGGGTACAATTAATGTTTTCTTAGATGTGCGTATTGTTTCTGTTGTCGGACTTGTATTGGTGCCACTTTTAGCGCTTTTCAACAATGATCTTAAAAGTAGTTTTCTTGTTTTTATATTAAATCCATTTGTTCATGCTCTATTTGCTTTTTCATTTGGCCAAAGAGAAACCTTTGGATTTGCTATGAGCCAAATATTAGTTTCAGTTTTTGTTATGGGTCTTTTAATCTCCGCCATTGAATCTTTACAATTGCCACCACAGTTTTCTTGGAAAGAGTGGCGAGGCATGGGCCGAAAAGATCTTATAAGTTCGCTCCTTGTAATAATGAGCCTCGTTGCGGCTGCGGGCTTGTCGCCCTTTTATGGGAGTATACTTTTATACAAAACGCTATGCATCAATTCTTGGTTTGGACTTTTTTTACTTCTAAATGTGGCTTTAAGTGGTTACTACGTGATGCGTCTTACAGCTTTGGCATTTCAAAAAGGCGCGACAAGTGCGACGCGCGTACGTGAACTTACAAAAAATCAACGACTATGGGGATTAGGCCAACTTGCCCTTCTGATTTTCATGGGAATCTTTTGGGAATCTTTGTATAAATATGGAGCATTTTCAATTCGCAATTTCTTTGGTGATATTTAAAGGACGTCAGTGATGATTCAACAACTTGCGCCGGTTCTTGTGCTCATCGTTGTGGTTGTGGGTTTTGTAGTAGTGAGTTTGAGCCTAACCTTCTTGGCTGGGCCAAAAAGAAAACCTACTGCACAAAAACAAATGCCATATGAATGTGGAATTCCTGGCATTGATAATCAAACTACAAAATTCTCGGTTAAATTTTATTTAACAGCGATACTTTTTATTCTATTTGATATCGAGGTTATCTTTCTTTATCCGTGGGCGTTGATATACACAGATTTTTTAAACTACGGTCCATTCATTTTCGTCGAAATGATGGTTTTCATGGCGATTCTTACATTTGGCTTTATTTATGTGTGGAAGGCCAATGCCTTAGATTGGGATTAATCAGTGGGATCAGGACTACTTGAATTCATTATCAATACATTAAAGATTGCCCTTATTTTCGTAGGTATTGTGAGCACTGTTCCACTCCTTGTTTGGGTAGAAAGACGCGGATCTGCATTTATGCAAAATCGTCTTGGGCCCAACCGCGTTGGCCCTCTAGGGCTTTTACAATTGGCCGCAGATGCGGTGAAATTTATTTTCAAAGAAGAGTTTATTCCTCAAAAAGCTGAAAAAGTTCTCTATTTTATGGCTCCGGGGCTTGCGCTCTTGCCTGCGGCATTAACCTTTGTAGCTGTTCCACTTTCAACTCCAGTAACGGTCATGGGTCATACGATCAATATGCAAATGGCCGACATCAATGTGGGCATTATTTATATATTTGCCGTAGCATCACTTGGAGTTTATGGAATTTTAGCTGCCGGTTGGTCTTCAGGAAATAAATACTCATTACTTGGTGCGCTGAGAGCTTCATCACAAATGATCAGCTATGAACTTGCGATGGGTTTGAGCATTGTTGGAATACTCATGATCTTTCGAACGTTCAGTCTTAATGAAATGATCACAGCACAAACGGGGCATTTGAGTTTTATCTGGCAAGGAAGCACCACAACAGTTTCTTGGCTTCCTAATTGGGGAATCTTCTTTCAACCCGTAGCTTTTGTTTTATTTATCACATCTGGATTTGCAGAAACAAATAGATTGCCCTTTGATTTACCAGAGGGCGAAGCAGAACTCGTCGCGGGTTACCATACTGAGTATGGTGGTTTTAAATTTAATATGTTTTTCATGGGCGAATATGGCCACATGATCACATCGTCGGCGTTGATAACCACTTTGTTTTTTGGTGGTTATGCAATTCCGTTTATGTCACCTGATGAAGTTTTAAAATTTTGGATGGGGCATGCTCAAGGTATGGCGGGGTTGATTTCTTTATCTGCCGCTGATATCGCCAGCATTTTAACCACACTTACACATCTAGTTTCATTTTTATTAAAAACTGGTTTTTGGCTTTTTGTTTATATTTGGGTGCGTTGGACGCTCCCTCGATTTCGTTATGATCAACTTATGGATTTAGGATGGAAGACGCTGCTTCCATGGGCGCTGGCCAATCTCGTTATAACAACGGTGTTCATGTTTTTTGCGCGAGTAAAGATGTAAAGGAAACTTATGCTAGGAATTACACCAGAAGACATGTTGTTTCATACATTCGCTGGCATCGCCACGATCGGTGCGATTCTTGTCGTCTTAGTACGAAATCCAATTTATTCAGCTTTGTTTTTAGCGCTCACAATGTGTGTTCTTGGCGCCATATTTTTTACACTAGAAGCATATTTTGTCTCAGTGGCTCAAATCACAGTTTATGCGGGCGCCGTAATGGTACTCTTTGTTATGGTGCTGATGCTTTTTGATTTAAAGCACGAGCATGAAGATATTTTTAGAATCACACCTTTGAATTTATCAAAGATTTTAGCGGTAGCCGTGATGTGCGGATTCTTAGTCGGCACAGGTTGGCTTGCTGTAAGTGCTGTGAATGGAAATCCAGGTGCTCATGTAGCACCTCAAACAGTAGCGCAAGATCTTGAGAAAAAAGAGTTGCCAAATGAGCTTCCCGCTAAACAAACACACATCAATCCAGACGAAGATTTTACCAATGCCGAAGACGCCGCACTTATTGATGAAGCTAAAAAAGAAGAAGTCGTGTTACCGGATCCTAACGTTGTGGCAAGTACATCTGATGCTGAATTTGGATCAACCGTAAGCTTAAGCCGTAGACTGTTTTCAAAGTACGTATTTGCGTTTGAGGCTGTGAGCCTTTTACTTTTAGTTGCAATTGTTGGCGCTGTCGCTCTTGCAAAGTCAAAAGGAGGGACTCATCATGGCGGTTGATTTTAATTCCATTATACATGTCGGTTTAAATCACTATTTGATATTAAGTGCTGTTTTATTTTCTATCGGTGTCTTGGGTGTATTAATGAGGCGAAACGCCATCGTCATTCTTATGAGTATTGAACTTATGCTCAACGCTGTGAATTTAGTTTTTGTGGCGTTTTCAAAATACAATCAAAACATCGACGGTCAGATAATGGTATTTTTTGTAATGACTATTGCTGCTGCAGAGGCGGCCGTGGGTTTAGCAATCGCAGTTGCAATTTATAAACGATTTAAAGAAGTGAACATCTCGCGTTTTGAGAATTTGAAGGGATAACAATGAGTACAAGCCTTCTAATATCAGTTTTATTGTTATCACCATTAGTCGGTTTTTTGATTAACGGTTTATTCGTAAAACAAAATAATAAAAATTATAAACTTGCAGGTTTTATTGCAACGCTGGCAAGCACAGTTTCTTTTGTATGTGCAGCCTTGCTTTACTGCCAACTATTAAAACTTGAGCCCCAAGCTCGTAAAATTCACGAAGTGTTTTTCAATTGGATCAATGTTGCAGATTTTAAAGCCAACATGGGTTTCATGGTTGATCCGATTAATGCCATAATGATTATGATTATTACTGGCGTTGGTTCACTTATTCATCTTTACAGCGTGGGCTACATGAGCCACGACGCAAAACCCGCAAAATTTTTCGCATACCTCAATCTATTTTTATTCAACATGCTCATTCTCGTTTTGGGCGACAACCTACTTGTTATGTTTGTGGGCTGGGAGGGTGTTGGTCTTTGTTCTTACTTACTCATTGGTTTTTGGTTTCAAGATCCAGAAAAAGCCGCAGCCGGTATGAAGGCGTTTATAACAAATAGAATTGGCGATGCCGGGTTTCTTTTAGGGTTATTTTTAATTTTCACAACATTTGGTACGATTGATTTTCAAGAGCTCGCCAAAATTACTTATCAAACTGATATGGGTTGGGGCGCGCTAACTTTAGCAACTTTGTTTTTATTTGTTGGTGCCACAGGAAAATCAGCACAAATACCTCTGTACGTATGGCTTCCAGATGCGATGGCAGGTCCTACTCCCGTTTCAGCACTTATCCATGCTGCGACTATGGTGACAGCAGGTATTTATATGATCGTACGCTTAAACTTTATGTTTGTAGCAGCGCCAAACACAATGATGATCATTGCATGTGTGGGTGCGGCAACGGCATTGTTTGCTGCGACAATTGGTTTATTTCAATACGACATTAAAAAAATATTAGCTTACTCCACTGTAAGCCAATTGGGTTTTATGTTTTTAGCAGTTGGTGTGGGTGCTTTTGGCGCTGGTCTTTTTCATCTCATGACCCATGCTTTTTTTAAAGCACTCATGTTTCTTGGTGCTGGTTCAGTAATTCATGGCATGCATGAAGAACAAGATGTGAGAAAAATGGGTGGTTTAGCTAAAAAAATGCCCATTACTTACATTACTTTTCTCGTTGGCTGGCTTGCAATTATAGGAACCCCCTTATTTTCTGGCTTCTTTTCAAAAGATGAAATTCTTTGGAAGGCGTATTCTTCGCCGCTCGGTTCAAAAGCACTCTGGGTTGTTGGTGTACTAGCGGCTATGTGTACAGCGTTTTACATGACAAGACTTATGGCGCTTACATTTTGGGGCAAGAGTCGCGTGAATGCTTCAGTACATGTACATGAGTCACCACTGGTGATGACCATACCGTTAATAATTTTAGCTATTCTCTCACTTGTTGGTGGTTGGGTTGGAATACCCGCAGTTATTGGCGAACATTTTCATATTCCAAATATATTAGAACATTGGTTACACCCAGTGATTGCTGAGGTCTCAGGTCACGGCTCACATCTTGAGGAGTGGCTGACCATGGGGGCCTCCGTTTGTTTGGCGGCACTTTCTGCTGGAACAGCTTATTACTTGTACGTAAAGCGTCCTGAGTTAACGGCAGTGAAGCCAAACTTAAAAGCAGTTCATAATATTATTCATAATAAATATTTTGTTGATGAGGCCTACTTCGCAACAATCATTAAACCACTTGTACAATTAAGTCGCGGTCTTTGGGCTTTTGTTGACGTAAAAATTGTCGATCGTACAACTTATCTAATAACTGATTTTGTTAAAGGCACAGGTAACGGCCTTCGTTTAATGACAAATGGTAACGTGCAACAATATGCGCTCTATATTATTTTTGGAATCGTAGTTTCCCTAGCTTTTGTATTCATGAGGTAAGAGATGTTACTTACAGTAATTACATTTTTCCCATTAGTTATAGGCGCGCTCTTATTTTTCATTCCAAATGATAAAATGGCAAGAGTCGTAGCCTTGGTGGCCACATTAATTGAATTTGTATTAAGCCTTTTAATTTTTAACCACTTTGACGCTTCATCGGCACAAATGCAGCTTGTAGAAAAGCAAAGTTGGATACCGGCATTTGGAATAAATTATTTTTTAGGAATAGACGGTATCAGCCTTTGGCTTGTGATTTTAACGACGATTTTAACTCCTATTACAATTTTGGGAAGCTGGACTTCCATTGATCAAAAAGTAAAAGGTTTTCTTGCATGTATGTTGATTTTAGAAACAGCCATGATTGGAACATTTTTATCTTTAGACGCAGTTTTATTTTATTCCTTTTGGGAGCTCATGCTTATCCCAATGTATTTACTTGTTGGAGTATGGGGCGGGGAAAGACGCATATACGCCTCGGTAAAGTTCTTCATTTATACAATGTTGGGCTCTGTGTTTATGCTCGTGGCAATCATTGCATTGATGTATTACGCAAAAGAACAAACGGGTGTAATCTCAGCAAGTTTTCTTGATTTTTATAAGCTTAAACTTCCCTTTAACGCCGAAACATTTTTTAATCCACAAACACTCATGTTTTTTGCTTTTGCTTTGGCATTTACGATTAAAGCTCCGATGTTTCCGTTTCATACTTGGTTGCCCGACGCCCACGTTCAAGCGCCCACAGCGGGTTCAGTAATTTTAGCTGGTGTGCTTTTGAAAATGGGCACTTACGGTTTTCTAAGATTTGCTATTCCACTTTTTCCAGATGCTTCAGCTCAATATGCTTGGCTCTTTATAGCCCTTGCAGTTTTTGGAATTATCTATGGTGCATTGGTGGCAATGGTACAGCCTGATATGAAAAAACTTGTGGCATACAGCTCCGTAAGTCATTTGGGATACGTTGTGCTTGGACTTTTTGCTTTTAATACCGAGGGTGTTACCGGTGGTCTTTATCAAATGCTCAATCACGGTGTAAGTACTGGTGGTCTTTTTCTTTTAGTTGGAATGATTTATGAGCGAACACATTCTAGAGAAATTTCAAAATACGGGGGGCTAGCAAAAGCACTTCCTATTTTTTCAATCATCTTTTTTATTATTACACTTTCAAGCATTGCCGTTCCGGGTACAAACGGTTTTATAGGAGAGTTTTTAATTCTACTGGGCGCATTTAAGGAAAATAAACTGGCCGCAGCCTTAGCTCTTACGGGTGTTGTTTGGGGCGCAGTTTACATGTTGTGGCTTTATAAAAGAATTTTCTTTGGCCCAGCGGGTGAGCTTGTGCCTGAGGTGGTCGACGATCATGGCCACGGCCACGGCCACGGTCACGGGGGCGAATCTCATGCACAGGCAGATCATAAAAAACATCCACTATTTGATTTAAATGTGCGCGAAATCGCGGTCATGTTGCCGCTCTTGGTACTTGTTTTTTGGATGGGTTTATTTCCAAATCACTTTTTAGATAAATCAAAAGCCTCAATTGAGTTTTTTGTTAATAATAGAACTCAATATCACTTAACTGTGTACGATGAAAAACCCTCACAAGAAAAAGTTGTCGCCGATAGTGCAACAACTTCGAAGGAATTTTAAATGGATCAGTTTTCATTACCAACATTAGCCGAGGCGATTTTTCTATTACCCATGACTGTGCTAACAATCTTTGCATGTATTCCGATCACGATTAAAGTGTTTAGCAAAAATCAAGAGCCCGCTAATTTACTCACCTTAGGATTTTCGGTTGTAGGAATTCTTTTGGCGGCAGTCTTAACAATTTATCAAGGTAAAGCTCCACCTCAAACTGTCTTCTCTGGCGCCCTTATTTTTGATCGTATGGCTATTTACGTAAACCTTGGGGTACTTGCCATCACACTGTTCACACTTTTTTTATCAATCAATAACGTCAATACCAAAGGAAATAGTTTTGCAGAGCACACCTTTTTAATTCTGCTAAGTGCTGTTGGAATGCTAACGCTGACGAGCTCTGGTGATTTGATGGTAGCTTTTATTGGGCTAGAGATTATGTCCATCGCACTTTACGTTTTAATTGCACTAGGGCATGAACAGCTTTTTTCAAAAGAAGCGGCTTTTAAATATTTTATATTAGGAAGTTTTGCCTCAGCGATTTTTCTTTACGGTGTAGCATTTATTTTTGGCACCACAGGCTCTACACAACTTGGCCCGTTAGCAGCACAGGCATTGATCTTATCGTCGACAAATCGACTTTTTTTAACAGGCCTTGTACTTTTAATTGTAGGGATCGGTTTTAAAGTAAGTCTTTTTCCGTTTCACGCTTGGACGCCTGATGTTTATCAGGGGGCCCCCACTTCTATTTCTGCTTTTATGGCAACAGGCGTAAAGCTTGTAATGTTTACGATTTTTTTACGCCTTGCTGTATTACATGTTTTTGAGGCCGACGAGAAACTACTTTTAATTCTTCAGGTAATAGCTGTGGCAACGATGACTATCGGAAATATTACAGCCATTGTTCAAGAAAACATTAAACGCCTGATTGCATACTCAAGTATCGCCCACGCAGGATATATTTTATTGGGGATAATAGTAGCAGCAAAAAGTAATAGTCCAGATGCCGGAGGCGCTACATTGTTTTATCTTCTCGCATACAGCGTGATGAATATCGGGGCCTTTGCAATTGTTAGTATTTTTGAAAAAGAAGAGCGCGGAAATCTCAATGTAACAGATTACGCAGGGCTTGGATTTCGTTATCCACTTTTAGGAATTAGTCTCACAGTGTTTATGCTTTCACTTGCAGGTATTCCACCAACGGCTGGGTTTATTGGTAAGTTCTATATTTTTGCAGCGGCAGTTAAAGAGGGATACATCTGGCTTGCAGTATTTGGGGTGATCAATAGTTTGTTGTCGGTTTATTATTACTTACGTATTCTTGTTTATCTCTACATGAAACCAGAAATTTACGATGTAAGACCTCAGCCAGCGAATTTATCGCGGTTTGTGGTTGCCGCTTCGGTGATTCTAACTTTGGTTATGGGAATTGCTTCGACGCCGTTTTATCGTCCAGCGTTAAAGAGTGTGCTCGCCCTTTTCTAAGCGGCAAAAAGAATCAGTTGATCAATTTGACCCATCTAAAATAATTTTAAACTTTAATCTGAGTCAAATTGACAAGATTTAGCTCCAATTTAAATAAAGAGAATATAAAGCTGTGTATATTTCTTGCACAACGATCTCCTGGGTAAATCAACACACAGGAGAAACTAATGAATATAAATAGTGGCTTTATAAAAGCATTGGCAGTTATTGCTTTAGCATTTGTTCCCGTTACTGCGTTTAGTTCAATAGATGGTATTAATGAAGCAGGCGATTTGATTATCGTCACGGGCACGGGCCAAATTGTTGTAGACCCTGATTTAGCTAATGTCGACATATCAGTCGTAACAAAAGCTACAACCGTGACCAAAGCCCAAGAGTTAAACAGCATAAGATCAAAAAATTTAGTGACGTCCGTTGTGTCTAAATTTGAACTTCAAAAAGATGATTATAGAACTACAAATTATTCAGTTCATCCTGAGTATACAACTCAAGGAAACACACAGGTTCTCACTGGATACTCTGTTACCAACTCATTCTTATTTACCCTAAGAAATCTTTTAAGACTTGGAGAGTTTCTAGATGTAGCGGGCGCTACAGGTGGCACTCATATTGGAAATATTTCTTTTGGAATATCAAATCTTAAAGAATTACAACTCCAAGCGCTGAGTCTTGCAATGAATGATGCGCGCGTTAAAGCGGATGTGATTGCTCAAACTGCAGGCCGCGCTGTGACTCGCGCTGTGAAAGTTATAGTAGACGATTATCAAGTCGAAGCTAAGCAAGTAAGGGCCGCTGACAGAAGAGAATCAACGGTGATTTATGCAGGAAAACTTTCAGTTTCGAGCAGCTTAAAGGTTGAGTTTGAATTTTAATATTAAAAATGAAACATACTTGAAAAACTAACACCTGAATAAAGTTCTTTGGTGATGGCGCCTGTATTTTTGTTGGCCAGAATCATTTCTGTACTAACAAGAGAGGCGCCAATATTTAAAAGATAAATTTCTAAAAACCCACCATAGGTAAAGCGTTGCATTTTCCATGTGCTCTGAAGGGCATTAATGTCAGATTCTAAAGTTGTCTGATATTCAACGCGTCCTCCTAAAAAATTTAATAGATAAAGTTTGGCCTCAGCCCCTAGATAAGTTGCGTAATGGGAATATGAATTTTGTGTGTTTGACCACAGGCCCGTTTGATTCATAGACATATAGCCTGCTTTTACAAGAAGACCCGTGTCTTGTGAGCTGCGACCAATGGGGCGAATTAAAAGTGCCGCACCCATTTCATTATATGTGTGTGAATTTTGAGTGGAAGGAGGTTCAACTAAAAAAGAAGTTGTTTGTGAGTAAAAACCCTCAACTCCTAAATCAATGTTTAAAGATCGAGTACGATTACCCTTAGTAAATAGATCGTCGAGTAAAAATTGAAGTCGTCCTGAAGCGCGAGTGTCTTTTCCTAATTTATCGCCATTACGCGTCACGGGCCCTGAATCTTGAGAGTATGTGAGAACAAAATCGGTATATGGCCCACTTGAGCTTCCACCACCGCGTCCGTATTTAGAATCTTGAGCGCTTGTGGCTTCTTTTTGTTTGCGAATAAAATCTAAAATGTTGAATCGTTCCGATGACCTACGGCTTTGAGTCTGGCCCACGCTTGACCCTCCACCTGCACTCGCACCCCCACCACCTTGGGTATAAGCCAGGGACGGTAAAATCAATAAAGTCGCCATAATCAATATAATTTGTCTAGACAACGAGAGCCCCCACTGTTTAATTACGCCCGATAAGCCGTCATTATACAAGGGTTGAGTTTGACGTGCCGCAAAAACAGCTGTAATTAATTGTAGTGGGTTTATAGAATTAACTTGAATCAATAACACAACGCTTTTCTAATTATTTAACTTCACCTTGAGGAGAAAAACCAATGGCAGACGTATTAGTCGTAACCAGTAAAGTAAAAAAGTATATTAAAGAAAAGGGCGATTGCAACACCAGCTCTGAGACAATCGATATCTTAAGCAAAGCAGTAGAGCGTCTTTGTGAAAAAGGTATGGAGCATGCAAAAAATGATGGCCGCAAAACCGTAATGGCGCGCGATATCATCATCGATCACATTTAATCGCGATTTAATTTAATCTATATTTTTATAAGGCACTATTTGCTTAGGTAAGTATGTGCCTTTTCTTTTGTCTAAAATTATCGAGGCATAGTTGGTGGAGCAATTGGTGGCGGTGCATCGTCTGAGTTTGGTCCTGGCGCAGTTGTTTTGGAGTCGTCTGTAGTGGGTGTTTCTGCATTATCTGATGAAGAATTTGCAGGCGCTGCGGGTGATGATTGTGGTTGAGTTGCTCTTGGTGTTTCTTTAATCACAAATCGAAGTGGGTCTTGTTTACATTTATAAGAACCATCACGCAAAATGGTGCATCGATCAGAAGCAAGTGCATCGGCAGTAACGGTAGAGCTAAGTGTTTTTGGTCGCTCGCTCAGACGATAGGCGATACATTCTTTAAGCCCTTCATTCTTGTCACAATATAATCGTTTTTTCTTTAGACACAGATCGTATTTTAAAACCTCTGTAGGAATAGACATATCAATTGGGCGTTTGCAAATCGGTATGGTGGCAGTACTTGGTTTGGTTTCAGCGAAGGCTGAATTCATCATAGAAAATATAATCAGATATACGAAAGTCCACATTGGCATCTTCCTTAGAGCATGGTCGAGCTCACTTAGTTCTGTCAACGGCCTTGTCTGAAAGGGCCATTACCGTTAGCCTAATAGTATGCCAGCTTTTCGAAGAGTCCTGATTTTGATTTTTCTCATGCTATTTGCGGCAAGTGCCTTTGCCCGCGATGAGCTTATTGAAACGGCAGAAAAACTTTATCGCTCAGGAAGAGTTCCAGAAGCAAAGCGCATGATTGCCAATTTCATTACCAATAATGAAACGGCAAAAGGGTATGTCGAAATAGGGCATCTTTATTCACGAATGCGTAAATGGCCAGAGGCGGTTCATTATTTAAGTATTGCAACAACACGAGAACCAAAAGATGCACAGATTTGGTACGAGTTGGGTTTGGCCCAACATCAAAATAAAAATGTGGATGAATCAATTGAAAGTATCAGGCGATCAATAAGTTTGAATCCTAAAAAGTCACATTCGGTTTTTGCACTTGGTGAAATTCTTGAGTATGCCCATGACCGTTATGAAGCGCGGCAAATATATATTGCTGCAATTAAAAAATTAGGTAACCAAGCAGCAATTCGGGCCAAACTTTGTTGGGTGAATTATCAAGATTCATTTTTTGCTGAAACTATTCGGCAATGTTCAAAAGCGGTTGAATTAAATCCAAAAGATGATGTGTCTTGGGGCCTACTTGGAAAAACATATTTTGACAGCCAGGTAAGAGATAAGGCTTTTAAGACTTTTAAAAAGGGTTTAAGTTTAAATCCAAACTCTGCACCCATTCACCGTGCACGTGGGCTTGTATATTTTGAAGAAAAAAGTTGGGAGCAAGCCGCAGTCGATTTGGGAAAAGCTTTTGGAATTGATCCCCTTGACGATGAAGCCGGTGTTTATTTAGCGCGCGCACTCTTTGAAACCGGTAGTTATGAACATGCACTTCCTATTTTTTCTGAAGCTTGCCGGTTGAATCGATCTTATCGATTTGATTTTTTAGCCAAGCAAAGAGATCTCATGAGAAAAAATTTAGACGAAATAGCAAGTAGGTATCAAGAGGTTTTAGACACCTTATGATTTTGCGGCTAATTTTTTAAGCTCTTCAAGTGAGATGATTTGAACACCAAGGTCTTGAGCTTTTGTGAGTTTTGAGCCTGCGTCTTCACCACATAAGAGATAATTTGTTTTCTTACTTACTGATGAACTCACGGTTCCCCCGTGAGCTTCGATAAAATCTTTTGCCTCATCACGAGACATTTCACCAAGTGAACCCGTGATTACAAAGGTCAGGTTTTCAAGTGTGGATTTTTGCTGAGTGGTTGAGTTGCTTTTTTCAGCGGCGGCTAATGTAACGCCTTGTTTTAATATGGCGCGCATCTCTTGAGAAAAAGTTTTTGACTTAATACTTTTAAGAATGCTCTGGGCAACTTTTTCACCCACCTCTTCTACATCGAGAAGTTCTTCTTCTGATGCGCTTAAAAAGTTTTCAAGATTTTTAAAGTGACGAGATAAAAGTTTTGCGGTTTGCTCTCCAACAAATCGAATTCCCATTGCATAGATGAGGCGCGCAAGGGTTGATGATTTAGAGCGATCAATACTCTCTAAAAGATTTTGGATAGATTTATCCCCCTGTCTTGGAAGGGTTTCTAATTTTTCTTTATCAAGGCGATAGAGATCAGAAAATGTTTTTACCAAGTTATTATCCACAAGTGCATCGACGATTTTATCACCTAGTTTTTCAACATTTAAAGCTCTGCGGCTTACAAAATGTTTCAGTGATTCTTTAAGCCTAGCTTCGCAAAGTAAATTCTCACAGCGAAGTACCGCTTCCCCCTCTGGTTTGACAGCCTCTACACCACAAGCGGGGCATTTTAACGGAAGTTTAAATGGTTTACTTTCACGAGGTCTTTTATCTAAGTCGACACTTACAATTTCAGGAATAACATCACCCGCTCTTTGAATAACAACGGTGTCACCCACACGCACATCTTTTCGATCTATCTCATCTTGATTATGAAGTGTGGCATTTGTAATGGTCACGCCACCCACAGTTACCGGGTGCATAATGGCAACCGGTGTGAGGGCTCCGGTTCTTCCAACTTGCACATCGATTTTTTCAATAACTGTTTTGGCTTGATCGGGCGGATATTTGGCCGCCGCTGCCCAGCGTGGGCTTCTTGCTATAAAACCTAAATCTCTTTGAAGATTAAGATCATCAACTTTAATTACAATGCCGTCGATATCGTACTCAAGTGCGTGGCGTTTTTTCTGAAGTGATTCATAATATTTAATAACTTCTTCAGCACCCTCACATGTTTTACCTAAAGGATTAACTGGAATGCCCCACTCAAGAATAAGTTTTTCTAAGGACTCATGTTTTGATGGTTTTTCTTTTGCAGCCTTTCCCCATTCGATGGTTCCAAAACCGTAAAAATATGCTCGCAGTGGTCGTGAAGCTGCGATTTTAGGATTGAGTTGGCGAATACTTCCAGCTGCCGCGTTTCGTGGATTCGCAAAGGGCTCATCACCATCTTCAACTTGTTGAGTGTTGAGATCTGCAAAATCTTTTTTAAATAATAAAATTTCGCCTCTGACCTCTAAAATTTGTGGTGGGTTTTTTGTTCGAAGTCTTAGTGGAATAGTTTTAATAGTGCGAACATTTGCAGTCACCTCTTCACCTGTGACGCCATCACCGCGCGTAAGTGCTTGAACCAACACGCCGTCTTCGTAAATAACTTCTATGGCAAGGCCATCAAGTTTTGGTTCAGCTAAATAAATGATTTTTTTCTCAGCGGGTGCATCTAAAACTTTAAGTACTCTTTGGTCAAAGTCTCTAATCTCTTCAGCTGAATATGTATTTGAAAGTGAAAGCATGGGTTGTCTGTGTGCAACTTTTTTAAACTGACTTAAGGGTTTGCCGCCAATTCGTTGAACCGGGCTATCAATACTTTTTAGCGTGGGGTAGAGCTCTTCAAGTTTTTCTAAAGCTTTTAGTAATTGATCGTATTCAAAGTCAGAAATCACGGGTCTATCGAGTGTGTGATATTTATAGTTGTGATCATCAAGATCTGAGGCTAACTGCTCCATAAGCTTTTGTGCGTCTTCGTTATGCTTCTTTGGAGTGCACTCCAAAGAAGTAATTTTTTTCAGAACTTCTTTTGAAGTCATTTGTTTTGTGGACATGCTCACCAAATAACCCAACTCTTATATTTAATCCACATTTCCCACACATTACACCGCGCGTTAAAAGCAGAAGGTGATTGATTAGATCTCTGTTTTCTTCTAGTTTCTAGTGTTCGTTTTTAAAACAAGTGCGTCGATTACAAAAAGTAACGGCGTACCTAATTGGAGGTTTTTTGTATGTCGTTGTCCGAAGAAACAATTAAAAAAATTGCTGATTTGGCGCGGTTAGAGCTTACTCCAGAAGAGCACACCCTTTATTCAAAACAACTTACAGCAATTGTTGATTTCATTTCGCAATTATCAAAAGTAAACACTGATGGCGTAGCCCCGCTTGTAACACCCACTGAAATGGCGCAATCATTTCGCGAAGATGTTGTGGGAAAAGGTTTTGAACCCGGCGCCGCTACAAGCAATGCACCCCAAAATTCTGGAAACCTCTACAAAGTGCCGCCCGTTTTATAAGAAATCGAATTAAGGAGTATAAGAAGTGGATTTGAGTGAATTAACAATTAAATCTTTACGCGACAAAGTTCGAAGTGGCGAAATCAAAGCGCGAGCTGTGGTTGAAGACTCACTTAAAAGAGCCAAAGACACACAAGGTAAGCTTAACGCCTTTATTACGATTTGTGAAAAAGAAGCGCTCCTTCGTGCTGATCAAATAGATAAAACAGTAAGTTCAAAAAAAGATCCGGGTGCACTCGCGGGAGTTTGTGTCGCCGTAAAAGATCTACTTCTCACTAAAGGTGTTAAAACAACGGCTGCATCAAAAATATTAGCAGATTTTATTCCCCCCTATTCTTCAACTGTTGTTGAAAAACTTGAAGCTGCTGGTGCGATCATAATTGGAAAAACAAATCTTGATGAGTTTGCTATGGGTGCGAGTAACGAAAACTCAGCATTTGGCCCTGTGAAAAACCCCTGGGATCTAACTCGTGTGCCTGGTGGGTCAAGCGGTGGTTCTGCAGCAGCTGTTGCTGCACGCATTGCTCCAGCCTCTATTGGCACAGACACGGGCGGAAGTATTCGTGAGCCCGCAAGTTTTTGTGGAGTAGTTGGAATAAAACCAACCTATGGAAGAGTATCACGCTACGGTGTTGTGGCTTTTGCGTCGTCACTTGATCAAGTCGGGCCCATGGCTCAAAATGTTGAAGACGCCGCATTAATGCTTGAGGTGATCTCAGGAAAAGACAAACACGATTCCACATCAGCAGATGTTTTGGTTCCTGCGTTTAGCGAAAAAATTATCGATAATATGAAAGGCCTTAAAGTTGGTCTTCCAAAAGAATATTTTGTAGATGGAATTGAACCTGAAGTTCGTAAAGCTGTTGATCAGGCGGTGAGTGTTTTAAAAGCTCAAGGTGCAGAAGTGGTTGAGGTTTCTTTGCCACTTACTGAATATGGAATCGCAGTTTATTATTTAATAGCACCTTGTGAGGCAAGCTCAAATCTTGCTCGTTATGACGGCGTACGATTTGGTCATCGCACATCAGAGGCAAAAGATATTCATGAGCTTTACAGGCGCTCACGTGGTGAAGGTTTTGGAGCAGAGCCAAAGCGTCGGATTATGCTTGGCACTTATGCACTATCAAGTGGGTACTATGATGCGTATTACAAAAAGGCCTGTCAGGTACGAAGACTTATTCGCGATGATTTTTTAAAAGCATTTTCAAAATGCGATGTAATTGCAACACCCGTTGCAACAGGCCCCGCATTTAAATTAGGTGAAAAAGCCACTGATCCACTGGCCATGTATCTCAATGACGTTTTTACTTTAAGCCCATCACTTGCGGGTATCCCCGGTTTAAGTGTGAATTGTGGTTTTACAAAAGAAGGTCTTCCAATCGGTTTGCAGCTTTTAAGTAAACACTTTGATGAAGAAAAGATCATTCGCGCCGCTTATACGGTTGAAAAACATTCTGGCTTGCCCGTAAGGAGACCCCATGGCTTTTGAAGCAGTAATTGGTCTTGAAGTTCACGCGCAATTATTAACAAACACAAAAATATTTTGCTCATGCTCTTCTTCATTTGGAGCAGGAGATAATGAAAACACATGTCCCGTTTGCACCGGAATGCCAGGAGCCCTGCCCGTTTTAAATAAGCAAGTTGTGGATTACTCAATATTGACGGGCCTCGCATTGGGTTGTGAAATTCGAGAGAACAATGTTTTTTCACGAAAAAATTATTTTTATCCAGATTTACCCAAGGGTTATCAAATTTCTCAATACGACGAACCCATTTGCATTAAAGGAAAAGTTACTTTTTTAGTAGATGGCGTTGAAAACACAGTTGGCATCACACGGGCTCACATGGAAGAAGACGCGGGTAAAAGCACTCATCATGGTGATTTTAGCCTCGTGAATCTTAATCGTAGCTCTGTCCCACTTTTAGAAATCGTAAGTGATCCTGATATTAGATCGGCAAAACAAGCGGGTGAGTATTTAAGAAACCTCAGATCAATTTTACTTTATCTTGGTGTTTGCGATGGAAACATGGAAGAAGGCAGTCTTCGCTGTGATGCAAATGTGAGTGTGCGGCCTGTAGGGCAAAAAGCTTTTGGAACACGAGTGGAGCTTAAAAATATCAATAGCTTTCGTTTTGTAGAAAAAGCTATCGAGTATGAAATTGGTCGGCAAGTAGATGCAATTGAGCAAGGGCAAAAAATTTCACAAGAAACACGGCTGTATGACCCAGATAAAAATCGCACAATGCCTATGCGATCAAAAGAAGAAGCTCATGATTATCGGTATTTTCCAGATCCAGATCTTTTAACTCTAACAGTTGATCGCGCATGGGTTGAGAAGGTGAAGGCTCGATTGCCTGAGCTTCCATTGCAAAAATTAAAGCGGTTTGTAAGTGAATATCAAATTCCTGAATATGACGCGCAAATTCTTACAACCTCTAGGCCACAAGCCGAATTTTATGAAGATGTGGTTAAACAAGGTGGAAACCCCAAAGCCGCGAGTAACTGGATCATGGGTGATCTTTTACGCATCTTAAATGAACAAAAATTAGAAATCACACAATCGCCCATTACAACAACACAACTCGCAGATCTTTTGAAGCACATGGATGCCGGAAAAATTTCCGGAAAAATCGCAAAAACAATTTTTGAAGATTTAGCTCAAAAGAAATATGTAGGTCTTAGTGTTGAAGAGATTATTCAAAAAAACAACCTCACCCAAGTAACAGACACAAAAGCTATTGAAGTTGTCATAGATAAAATCATGACAGCAAACCAAGGCCAAGTAGATCAATTTCGAGCTGGTAAAGAAAAAGTTTTTGGATTTTTTGTAGGACAAGTGATGAAAGAAATGAAGGGCCAAGGCGCCCCGCAAGTCGTCAATGATTTGTTGAAAAAGAAATTAAAGGGAGAATGACCTTATGCTTAAGAAGCTGTTAATTTTCGTTGGTGTTCTCGTGGGTCTATTTGTTTTGGCCTTGGTTTTGGTTCCGCTTTTTGTAGACGCTAATAAATTTCGTCCACAGATTGTAAAAACTGTTGAAGATAATTTGAATGCTGATCTTGAGTTGGGCAACCTTAAGCTTTCACTTTGGGGTGGTGTTAATATCCAAATTGAAAAACTTGTACTTTCAGAAAAAGGTTCACAAGGTAAGGCCATTGTATTTGCAATGACTGATGCAAAATTAAAAGTTCCTTTTAGCTCAATACTTTCTGGCAACCCATCGGTGACACTCGTTGTTCAAAAGCCCCAAATTCGAGTTGTTTCAGGCCTTGATGGTAAACTTAATGTTTCAAAACTTATGAAGCCAGCAGCTCCAGGCTCTGAGGCAGCTAAAGCACAAGAACAGGCTAAAGCTGACGCTGCTGCAGGTAAAAGCTCAGGTGGAAGTGGTGCGCTACCTGTTGAATTGAGTTTTAATATTGTAGATGGTCAAGTGACATACCTAGATGAAAAAGCAAATACTAAAACTGAAATCACAGGTTTTGATTTTGATTTGTTACGTTTTGGTGTGAACAAAACTTTTAATTTTAAAATGAAATCAAATTTAAATGTTCAACAAATGAAAGAGCTTACTCTAAAGGGTTCATTCACTCTTGAGGGTAAGGCTGGCATTTACATGGCCTCAAATGGATTTGAAAAACTAGATCTTGATGCTGATGCTGACATGACTGATCTTGTTGTTCGCTACACAACATTGATGAATAAAACTGATAAAGTTCCATTAAAGTTGGGTGTTACGCTAACAACAACTGATAAAAATTTAAAAATCACACGAGGGCATTTGCAAATTGCTGACGCGGCCGTTGATTCTGTTGGTACGATTGATAACTTTGATGCGCCAGTCGTAAATATGACCCTCACCGGAAAAAACTTTAATTTTGAACATTGGCAACAAGCCCTTGCTCCTTTGAAAGATTTCGACATGAAGGGTGGAGCTGAGTTTAATATTAAAATTTCAGGGCCTGTTTCTAAGTTGGTATTTGATGGTAAGGCAAATGTGAATAATGCCAGCCTTCAAGCACCGGGAATCGTTCCACGCGTGACTGACATGAACGCAAATCTTAATTTCACAAGTGATACGGCTGCAATTAGTAAGGCCTCACTAAAAATTGGTGCAAGTGATTTATCAATGGATGGAACGATTAGAAATTTTTCTAAGCCTGTAATCGTCGTAAATGTGAATAGTAAACTTTTAGACGTAGACAGCATGCTTCCTCAAAAAACACCTGAACAGAAAAAAGCTGATGCAGCCGCCGCAAAACAAGAAGAACAAGCGCAGCAAGCTTCGGGTCAAACGGCACCTGATGCTGAAAAATCAGCAAGTGGCCCTATTAGTGTGATGAAGAAAAATCCAACAGCGCGCGCTGTTGATTTTACGGGTCGAATGAAAGTTGCAAAAATTATTGTGAATAAGGCCGAACTCACAAGCCTTGATACAGAATTAACGTTTAAAGATCTTGTCATGGCATTAAAGAAAGCAAGTGCCAGTGCATTTGGTGGAAATTTGAATTTTAATTCCACAATCGATTTTAGAGGTGTTGACCCCACATACTCCGCAAGTGGTGATGTCTCAGCTCTTGATATAAATGCCGCGATTACAAACCAAATGCCTGTGATGAAAGATACGGTTTTGGGTAAAGTCTATAGTAAGTTTGCCGTAAACGGTTCGGGGCTTTCAAAACCTAAAGTGAAACAATCAATGAAGGGTAACGGAAATTTTAGGATCGAAAAAGGTACTTGGTCAGCTCTTAAGGCCATGCAGGGTGTGGGTGAAAAACTTAAAAGCATTCCTGGTGCAAAAGATAAATTGGGCGCTGTGGATATTTCAGGAAAATTTAAACAATTAAAATCTGATTTTACTATTTCAGATGGCAAGTTTAATATTGTCGGCATGATTGCAGATATGGAAGAAGGAAACACTGGGGTTAACGGGAATGGTTTTGTAGATTTTGATATGAATCTTTCTCTAGCTGGTAAAATTTTAATTCCCGGTGGTGGTGATGTTCCAGGAGAGCTTAAGAACAGCGACGGTAGAACAGCTATTCCCTATGAAATGGGATGCTCAGCTACTTCACCGTGTTTGAAAATGGATGGTCCTGCGCAAATTGTGGCCAAAGCCTATTTGAAAAAAGAAGGTGGAGCTGCGGTGAAAAAAGCGCTTGAAAAAATCGATAATCCTCAAGTTAAGGAATTGCTTAAAAAATTACCGTTCTAAAAAGGACTGTCATGAAAATCGCTGCGGTTGATCTTGGCACAAACACCTTTCTCTGTCTTATTGCGGAGGTGATAGGTCAATCGCCTACGCGATCGCTCAAAGTTATTGAAGACGTTGCGCGCGTTGTGCGTTTGGGTGAAAAAGTTCATGAAAATCGTGCTTTTTTACCTATTGCGCTTGAACGCGCAGCTCGTTGTCTCACAGAGTTTCAAGAGCTGATTAAAGAAAATAAAGTCGATAAAGTAATTGCCACAGCGACTAGTGCAGCACGCGATGCAACTAACGGGCATAAGCTTATTCAATTGGGTCGTGATCGTGGGATTCCCATTCACATTATTGAGGGTCGTCGAGAGGCATCATTAAGTTTTGCTGGTGCTGTGTCTGCAGTACCCGATGCACACAAAAGAAAAATACTTGTAATTGATGTGGGCGGTGGTTCAACGGAGCTTATTTTTTCTGAAAATGGAAACACGCTTAAAGAAAGAAGTTTTGATGTGGGGTGTGTTCGCCAAACAGAAATCTATCTTAAGAAAGATCCCATTGATTTTACAGAATATGAAAACATGAAACAAGTTGTTCTTAAGGTGTTAAAAGAATATGGGCGTGTTGATCCAGATCTTATTATCGCAGTTGCCGGTACACCCACTACTTTAGCGTGCATTGATCAAAAAATTTCTTTTGATGACAGTAAAGTTGAGGGGCATGTTTTGACAAAATCACGTATTCAAGAACTTGCTAAAGAATTAGGGAGCCTTACTTTAGAAGAAAGAAAAAAGGTAAAAGGCTTAGAGCCGTTGCGAGCCGACGTTATAGTCGCAGGTTGTGCACTTCTTGAGTGTGGTCTTGATGTTGCTCAGCAATCAGAACTTCGCGTTTCGACTAGAGGGCTTCGTTACGGTGTTGCTTTGAATTACGAGAGTTTCAAGTGATTCCATTCCTGCTATTATTTTTTATTGCCGACGTACATGCAGATTTAATATTCAAAATGAAAAAAATAACGTTAAATCAAACAGAATTACTGGTTGAAGTGGCTGATAATCCAGAGTTATCATCTCAGGGCTTAATGTTTAGAACTTCTTTAAAAGATGGAGAGGGAATGATTTTTATTTTCCCTCGTTCTCAAGAACTTGGTTTTTGGATGAAAAACACGTTGATCCCATTAAGCATCGGCTACTTTGATGAAAAAGGAATTCTTTTTCAGATCACAGATATGGAGCCGGCTAGCCCCATGGATCAAAAACCAAAAACATATTCCAGTATAAAGCCTGGTAAATACGCTCTTGAGGTGCCCAAGGGGTGGTTTGTGCGAAAAAATATTAAACTTGGCGCAAAACTAAAATTATAAATTTAATTTAATCAGAAACTTTTATAGGAAGTTGGTTTGATAAAAATTTTTTTAAAGTTTCTTTTTTAACTCTAATGCGAGTTCTCTAAATTCAGTTTGTTCAATTCTATGTTGAGGATCATCTTTCATATTTAAAACAGCCTCAATCTGTGGCCGCGCAAGATCTTTATTGCCTGTATGTTTTAGTTCTGCCTGCGCATAGTAAATGCGATTTCCATAATGTTCAGGGGCTAGAGCAACGGCTTTTTTCATATGCTCTAATGCTTTAGGAAAACTTCCAAAACTGAAGGGCCAGCCTGGTAGTTCATAATAGAGTCTTCCCATAGCTCTGTGGGCACCCGCTTGTTCAAATTTTTCATCGATACTTAAAATAATCTCTAAATGTTTTTTCATTGCAGGTGCGTTGCCAAAGGCTTTGCTGATTCCGATATCTAAGCCCTGCTTGCCAATTGCGGCGGCTTTCCAAAAATTTGCAGTTATGTTTTTTGTATTCAGTGCCAAGCTTTTGTCGGCGGCATCAATTGCTTTTTGATAGCGTTTAATGCGCTCATCTTTTTTGTCGTGATCAACAGCATAGAAAAAATTTACTCTCGATAATTGTGCGAAACACTCATCGTCTTTACCATCTGCTAAGCACACATCTTCAAGCCACTTCGATGTTTTAAGTACTTCATCCACCGCGGTTTCATGAATTTCTGCAATACGATCCACTCGTTTTAACTGGTCTAATGTCAGTGCTTGAATAGTTATTGTCTTCATGAGGAAAACAGAAAAAATAATTGCAGCAAAAGTTTTATGTACCAAGGTCTTGGTTTTCATATTCAAAAGCTCCTTTTACACACCAAAGTAGAGGATAAATCTACCATAGTAGTCAAGCCCTCGGTCTCACAATTAATTTCTATTTCGAGAGTGGCACAGAGTGTGGTTAAATAGTAATAGGAGCTTAGGAAAGGCTCACACGCTGTTAACAACACCGAAGGATTGGATCATGAGGAAGACATCAGTTGTTTTGCATTTACTCCTTTCAGCTCTGCTTTTCACAGTTGTATCTTGTAGCTCAAGCGACGAACAAGCAGAAGAAGGTTCATCTGACGTAGCAGAAGCTTCAGCAGATGACGGAGCTCCCGTCGAATCAGGCGATAGCTCAATGACAGCTGGTGGTGAGCAATCACCTCCGCCAGAATCAGCTGAGGGTGAAGTAGCTGCCGCACCTACTGACGGTGAACAACCTTCAACTGATGGAGTTGCAACAGAACAAGCGCCCACAGACTCTGCATCAACAGATACAGCCGCAGCTCCTACTGAATCAGCTCCAACTGAGACAGCTCAAAATGATTCAAACTCTGGAGATTTATTTGGAGCAGGTACAACGGATAGTTCTGGAGAACCACCGGCTCCTAGAAAAAAACTTCCGCTCACACATATTAAAGATGTGCCTTTTGAAAAAGGCGGACAATTACTTAATACAGTTTATCTCGCTAGAGAAGGCGATGACCTAGCAGGTATTAGTCAAAAACTTTTCGGCGAAGACAAATCAAAACAACTTAAAAAAGCTAATCCACATTTGAAAAAGGGTGTGAAGACGGGTGACAAAGTTTATTTCAACTCACCTACAAGACCTGACGATCGCGAAAAACTTATTACAGTATATGAAGATCAAGGTTTACCAGCATCGACTTACACCACCAAAGAAGGTGATACACTTAAGACTTTAGCTTCTGAGTGGTATGGCGCTGAAGGTTCATATCGTGAGATTTTTTCAATAAATAAAAATCTTGCTGCTCCTACTGATTTACCTCCTGGAACAGAACTTCAATACTGGCCACCAGCTGCAACAATTGCTGCTTATGGTGCGAAGCCAGGAACAGAAGTTGCACAAGCTCCACCACCACCACCAGTTGAAGAACCCGTGGTTGCAGCACCACCAACAAACACAGTGCCAACACCGGTGCCTGCGATTGGTGCAATTGACCCAAATATTCCACCCGTGTCTCCTCCCACCGATTTAAATGCTCCACCACCACCACCCATCGCAAAACGTAAAAAAGAAAAAGATGGAATGGATAAAGACACAGTTATGTATGCAGCTGTGGGCGGAGTATTACTTATTGGTGGCGGTGCATTGGTCGCAATCAGACGCAGAAATGCCCGTAAGAGCCAGGGCCTCACACAAGTTTGATTAAATTAAAATTTAATTAAGCAACTTTACTGAGAATTGATTCTAACAAGTCTTTGTTAGAAGAAGATTTTTCGGTGGCGTAATAAATAATATCATCCACGATTTGAAGATCGCGATTATTAAAAGGCTGAAATTGTAAACCAGCACCTTTATCGCCAACCCATACTACAGTAGCTACCACTTTACGTGTGCGTCCGCTTACTGATAAAAATACATGAATTTTTTCAGAGAGTTTTAAGGGTTGTTCAGTTTTAACCAGAGCACCAGTTAAAGAAATGTTACGAACTTCAGCCTTATTGGTCTGACGTGCATAATTTCTCTTAATCTCAAATGCAAGCTCGACATTAAAGCGCTGTGCAGGTGTTTCTGTTTGCTCTGTGGTGTTAGTTTGGTTTTCCATATTACGACCCTCTCCTCTAATATACTTCTCGGAGTCCCCCACAAAGACTTGATGAAAAAAGTCAAAATTTTGGCGGTATATTTCATAAATGCTATCAGGTATTTAGGCGAGTTAGACCTATGGGTAGGTAAAAAGAAACCCTCTATTGCACTTAGAGGGCCTCTGCAAGTGGTTGATTTTACACGTTATTGGAGGGTGAAATCGGCTCTATCAACTCTAAAATCAGATTCACAAATTCCATAATCAGGTGATGTTACAGTGGCTGCTAATCGGTAACGAGCAGGTGGAGTAGCATTGTTACGTGACCGTGGCGCACCTACTTCGATATGTGTAATATGTTGGGGATTTATTTGTTTCAAAACATGAATGCGACCAACTAAACCTGGAAAACTTGCAATGAGAGTTCCCGCACCTGGGTTACCAGTATTAAATCCGCTATCAAAATAAGGATTGTTTGGTTGATGGGCTGCTGGATTAGGATTTTGTCCAATTTGGAAATCAGGATTAAATCCACCCGAACCTAAATCACTATTTCCATAGTTGCCATTTCCAAAGAGGGGTTCGTTATCCCAACTTCCATTAAAACCACCGTCGATTGAAGCATTGATATCAATGTTGATGTTGCGATCACGGCGATTGCGTGAGCGATCGTCACGGTCGTCTCTTGAATCAAATCTTCGGCGTTCTCTTTCTTGAAGAGCAGCTAAGCGAGCAGACATTTCTTGTTGTTTACTTACGTAAACCATACTGGGGGAACCTTCTAATGCGAAGCGATTGATTTCAATAGTCTGTGAACCACGATTAAGTTTGTACTGAATGGGCTGGCTGTTTTTCAACATACCAATGGGAGTTACCATGACAATGTTGAGATTTCCTTGGGCATCGAAGTTCAAATTAATGTCATAAACATTGCGAGCAAAACGACCTTTTCTTCTTTCGGGTCTTGGGGAATCATACAAATCTCTGACATTGCATGATTCAAGTGATGTCTCTTCAAATGTTCTTGATTGAGCTGGCTGAACAAAAAGCGTGCGATTGCTAATGCGTCCACCAGCAATGTGTACTTGTTGAAAATTAACGGGCCCTTGACCTTGAACATTATTCCAAGGCTGACCTGTTTGTGGATTTAAACCATTATGTACACCGGGGGGCACACCTTGGCCGTTATTGTCGCTGCTTTTATTACAAGCAACGAAACCTAACGCTAAAATTACGACTACAGCAGTTTTCATTGAGGGGCGCATGTCAACTTCCTCCAAATACAAAAGGACACGTTCGAACTTAATGATATTCAACTTATGGGCCAGAGAATGACGACTTAAGGTGCAATTAGCTTGAAATGAGGGAGCTTTTTTAAAAAATCGGTGACGATTCTGAGCTTCAGTGACTGAAATTGGCTTTAAAAAGCTATTGACATTAAAGCCAATAACCGTAAATTAGGGTTGTTCCAAAGGCGAAAACCATTAACCACTTAAGAAACTAATAAGAATTTCCTGAAACAAAACCCCACACATTTTAAATCTTATTTAAGGAGCTGTTTTCCTCATGAATCTCAAAGAACTAAAAGACAAAAAGATTAGCGATCTTAATGAGCAGGCCAAATCTCTCGGTATCGAAAACGGAGCGGGGCTTAGAAGACAAGATCTGATCTTTGAAATCCTCAAGAAACAAGCCGAAAAAGGCGAAATTTATGGTGAAGGTGTTCTTGAGATTTTACCCGATGGTTTTGGTTTCTTGCGCGCTCCAGATTACAATTATCTCCCGGGCCCTGACGATATTTACGTTTCACCCTCACAAATCAGACGTTTTAACTTAAGAACTGGTGACACTGTTTCAGGTACCATTCGCCCACCTAAAGAGGGTGAGCGTTACTTTGCTCTCTTAAAAGTTGAAGTTCTCAATCACGAAGCTCCTGAAAAAGCTCGCGATAAAATTCTCTTTGATAACTTAACTCCGCTTTATCCCCAGCGACGCATCAACCTTGAGTACAAGCCTTCAAATTACTCCACTCGAATTTTAGATATGCTTGTTCCTATGGGGATGGGTCAGCGAGCTTTAATTGTCGCGCCTCCCAGAACTGGTAAAACAGTTTTACTCCAAGACATGGCAAATGCGATTTCAACGAACCATCCTGATATTGTTTTGATTGTACTTCTGATCGACGAGCGTCCTGAGGAAGTAACAGATATGCAACGTAACGTTAAGGGTGAAGTAATTAGCTCTACATTTGATGAGCCCGCAACTCGTCACGTTCAAGTTGCTGAAATGGTTATTGAGAAAGCAAAGCGTCTTGTTGAGCATAAAAAAGACGTCGTTATATTGCTTGATTCCATCACTCGTCTTGCTCGTGCGTACAACACGGTTGTACCACCATCGGGTAAAATTCTATCAGGCGGTGTTGATTCTAATGCTCTTCATAAGCCTAAGCGCTTCTTCGGGGCAGCTCGTAATATTGAAGAAGGCGGAAGTCTTACGATCATTGCTACAGCCCTAATCGATACTGGTTCACGTATGGATGAGGTAATTTTTGAGGAATTTAAAGGAACTGGTAACTCTGAGGTTCATTTAGACCGTAAACTCATGGAAAAACGTATATTTCCATGTCTTGACATTAATAAGTCAGGAACCCGTAAAGAAGAGCTCCTAGTGGGTAAAGAGACAGTAGGGAAGGTTTGGATCCTGCGTAAAGTCCTGCAGCCCATGAACGTAGTGGATAGCATGGAGTTTTTGCTGGATAAAGTATCGGCCACGAAGACTAATTCTGAGTTCATGCAAAGCATGAACGCCTAAACCCTGAAAAGGGCTTGCCAAAAGGCTCTTAGGTTTGTTAAAAACATTCTTTAATTTCGTAACGGTTTTAAAGAGTTGGCGCAAAGCGCATAATTGAGGTTTGAAAAATGCAAGATGGAATTCACCCTGAATATTACAAAGTAAAAGTAAACTGCGTTTGTGGAGCAAGTTTTGAATTGAATTCAACCAAGAAAGAATTTGGTACTGATATCTGTTCACAATGTCATCCGTTCTTCACAGGAAAACACAAACTCATGGATACGGAAGGCCGCATTGATCGTTTCCGTAAAAAATACGCTGGCAATACTGCAGCCGTCAAAAAATAAGTTTTCTCTGAGAACAACCAACTTTTTAAAACACAGCTGGTTGATGGCCACAACTATGGCCGTTGGCGGACAAGCCGTTATTGAAGGCGTAATGATGCGCTCACCAAATTCAATGGCTGTCGCCGTTCGTCGTCCAAGTGATAAAAAAATCATTGTTAAAGAATTTCAGTGGGTCAGTCTTTCTGAGAAACATCCGTTTCTTAAAAAACCAATTCTTCGCGGCATGACCATTCTTGTTGAATCAATGATGAATGGAATAAGTGCTTTAAGTTTTTCAGCAGAACTTGCCTCACTTGAAGAACAAAAAGCCGATCCAACAAAACAAGCAGATAATAAATCTGAAGCGCTGACAAAGGGCGCTATCGTTGCAAGTATCGTGGTGGCTTTTGGAATGGGAATTTTCATGTTCGTAGTACTCCCGCATTTACTCACAGAGCTTTTTGGAAGATTTTTTCTAAATTCATTAGCTGTTGATACGTTTTCTTTTCATTTCATTGATGGACTCATAAAGATGTCGATTTTTATTGGGTATGTCATGGCCATTTCATTAATGAAAGATATCAAGCGCGTTTTTCAGTATCACGGTGCTGAACATAAAAGTATTTTCGCTTTTGAAAAACAATTACCATTAGTTATTGAAAATGCTCGCATTCAATCAAGATTTCATCCGCGATGTGGAACCAGTTTTATTTTAACTGTCATTTTAGCGTCGATACTTATTTTTAGTGCTGTGTTTCCACTTTTACCGCGCCCTGATCTTTCGCCTGTTTTGACAAGTCTATTGTTTGCATTAATCAAAATTCCATTGATGCTCCCCATTGTTGGATTGTCATATGAATTTATTAAGCTCATGGGTAGTGATTCATGCCCAGCATGGTTAAAAACATTAAGTAAGCCTGGGCTTTTTATGCAAAATCTCACAACACGTGAACCTGATGATGAGCAAATTGAAGTAGGTCTTGCTTCTCTCAAGGCATGTTTGTGGAGAGAAGAGAATTTATCGAAAGATCCTAAAAAGAAACGTGAAAGTTTAATTGAATTTGAATCTATTTCTTCACCTGTTTTTGAACAGCGTCTCGCTGAACAAGCCTAGCTCATGGAAACTTTGAATGTTTAAAAAACTACACGTCTTTGAGGCGCGCTATACTGAGCTGGGTTCACTTTTATCTGATCCTAATGTTACGAGTAATCCAAAAACATATACGGCTTATATGAAGGAGTACGCTTCACTTCAAGAGTTGGTGGATTCTTATCGCGAGTATAAAAAAATTAAATCCGATTTTGAATCTACAAAACTCATGATGGATACAGAAAAAGATCAATCGCTTCAAGAGATGGCAAAACTTGAACTACCAGGCATTGAAGCAAAACTACACAAGCTTGAGGCAGAATTAAAACTTCATCTTCTGCCAAAAGATCCAAACGATGATAAAAATATTTTTGTAGAGATTCGATCGGGAGCTGGTGGTGATGAGGCCGCTTTATTTGTTGAATCGCTTTATACAATGTATATGAAGTTTGCGCAAAAAAATGGTTGGCAAATTGAAATGATGTCCATGGCCCCTGGTAACATGGGTGGATTTAAAGAAATTATCATGGGCATTAAGGGCAAAAAAGTATTTAGTAAGCTTAAATACGAAAGTGGTGTTCATCGAGTTCAGCGTGTTCCAAAAACTGAAACACAAGGTCGCATTCACACATCAACAGTTACTGTGGCTGTTTTACCCGAAGTTGAAGAGGTTGATATTAATATTAACCCCTCAGATTTAAAAATCGATGTTTTTAGAAGTGGTGGCCCTGGAGGGCAAAGTGTTAACACGACTGACTCTGCTGTTAGAGTAACTCACGTTCCTTCGGGTGTGGTTGTTGTCTGCCAAGATGAGAAATCACAAATTAAAAACAAAGCTAAAGCACTTAAAGTTTTATATGCACGCATGTATGATGCTGAAATTCTTAAAGCGCAAAATGAATTATCTTTTCAAAGGCGCGGGCAAATTGGCACGGGTGATCGCAGTGAGCGAATTCGCACGTATAATTTTCCACAAGGTCGTGTGACGGATCACCGCATTGGTCTTACGCTTTATCAAATAGATAAAGTGATCGCTGGTGATCTTGAAGAAGTGATTGAGCCGTTAATTGCACATCACCAGTCTGAAGCGTTAAAGAGTCAATGATGACTGTTATGAGGGTGTTTAATTGAGTACTGCTGAAGCATGGACAATTCAAAAAATCATTGATTGGACGACTAAACATTTTGTCTCAAAAGGCATTTCATCAGCGCGTCTGGATACTGAGCTTTTACTTGCGCGAGCACTTAGTTGTCGTCGATTAGATCTTTATCTCAAATTTGATCAGCCGCTTAAAAATGAAGAGCTCAGTACTTTTAAAGAAATGGTAAAGCGTCGAAGTCAAAAAGAACCGGTTGCATATATTCTTGGTGAAAAAGAATTTTACGGCCGTGGTTTTTCTGTTGGCCCTGGTGTTTTGGTTCCAAGGCCAGAGACTGAGCATTTGATTGATGAAGTTCTAACTTGGGTGAAGCAAGGTGGTTTTACTTACAACGAACTTCGCATTTTAGATGTAGGCAGTGGTTCAGGTTGCATTGGTTTAACATTAGCAGCGGAACTTCCAAATGCCCGTGTAGTTTTATTAGATAGTTCACAAGTCGCGTGTAGTTTTACAGAAAGTAATGCACTTAAGCTTGGTGTTTCTGAAGTCGTTGAAGTTATTAATCAAGACTTTGAGAGTTATGCACAATCCACAACAGAGCAGTTTGACATTGTGGCTAGTAATCCCCCTTACATTGGCACCCTAGTTAAGTCTGAACTGCAAGAAGATGTGCGTCGCTATGAGCCAGAACAAGCACTCTTTGGTGGAAGTCGAGGTGATGAACTTATAAATCGCTGGATGCCTTCGTACATTAAACTTTTAAAACCATTAGGACTTTTAGTTTTTGAAATTGGCTCAGACCAAGGTGAAGTTGCTAAAAAAATTCTGGCTGATTCAAAAGATCTAGACCAGGGCCGCTTGGCCGCAGATTATTCTGGCCACCCGCGAATCGTGCGTGCCATCAGAAAAGAAAATCTGTAAAATAAACATATAAAGTGTGAATTGCAGCACCAGTACAACAACAAGGTAAAATAAAATGGATAAAATCATAGTTGAAGGTGGTCACGTTCTTGAAGGGACCGTTCGTGTGAGTGGTGCGAAAAACTCAGCACTTCCCATATTGTTCGCCTCACTTCTGGCTTCAGGAAAACATACATTTAAAAATGTTCCCCATCTTAAAGATGTGGAATCAACATTAGAACTTTTGGGAAGTCTTAATTGCAAAACTTCATTAGCTGACAACACAGTTATTATTGAAAGTGAAGAAGCAAAAAATCTTGAAGCACATTATGATCTTGTTCGAAAAATGAGAGCCAGCGTTTTATGTCTTGGCCCACTTATTTCTCGCTACGGTTTCGCGCGCGTGAGTCTTCCGGGAGGTTGTGCCATAGGTGCGAGGCCCATTAATCTTCACCTTGAAGCTTTAGAAAAAATGGGCGCGACTATTAAAATTGAAGAGGGTTATGTCGAAGCCACGTGTAAGAAACTTCAAGGCACGACTATTATTTTTGACACAGTAACTGTTACGGGAACTGAAAACATAATGATGGCCGCTGTTTTGGCCGAGGGTACAACTCTTTTAGAAAATGCTGCTAAAGAGCCAGAGATCGTAGATCTTGCTGAGTATCTCAATAAAATGGGCGCAAAAATCACAGGTCATGGCACAAGCATTATCACTATTAAAGGTGTGGGAAGTCTTAAGGCTACACAACACGAGGTGATGCCTGATCGTATTGAGGCGGGCACACTTGTGATTGCGGGTGCCATCACAGGTGGTGAAGTAACGGTTGAAGGGTTTAACCCGGTAATTATTGAATCACTTATTATGAAGCTCTCTGAAATTGGATTTAAAATTCAATCACTCACTGGGAAAGCTTCGGGCGTTCGTGTTTCATCATCCGGAAAATTTTTCCCCGCTACCGATATTACAACCCAACCATATCCTGGTTTTGCCACAGATCTTCAAGCGCAGTTCATGGCATTAATGTGTGTTGCTCAGGGGACAAGCATTATTACTGAAACTATTTTTGAAAATCGATTTATGCACGTAACAGAACTTTCACGATTAGGCGCAGATATAGCACCAAAATCAAGAGTAGCGATCGTTCGCGGAAAACCAAATGGCCTCACCGGCGCGCCAGTAATGGCAACCGATCTTCGAGCCAGCGCTTCACTTGTGCTTGCAGGTCTTGTGGCAAAAGGAAAAACCCAAGTCAGTCGCATTTATCATTTAGATCGCGGCTATGAAAACCTAGAAAAGAAACTTCAAAGCTTAGGCGCATCGATTCAGCGAGTTCCTTAAATTTTGTCGGAGGGCATAAAAAAACCGTCTCAGTTTCGATGGGGATGGAGCCTGAGACGGCTAACTTCAATACAAAACAGGGGATTGGTTACTTGAGTGCTGCGCTGACACTCATCGGAACGATGGCTGGGGAGCCATTGTTCTGAACAACAACATAACCGGAAATTCTTACGAGGTTACCTTGGAAGTGCTCAAGAGGTAATCGAGGGGCGATTACCTGAAGTGTTTCACTGCCATTTTTAATAACGTATCCGCGATCTGTGTAGTAGGCTAAGTTGCCTTTAAAACTTTGTTTTAAGGAAGTTAGTTCCTCATCTTCTTTTTTTACATGTGGAGCTGTGTACTTAAGATTAACCTCTTCGCCGACATAATTTTCAAACTCTAATGTATATGTGCGGCCGGGAATCGCGCGAACAGATTGTAAGTCATAAACTAAATCGAAATCTTGAATGACTTGTGCGCAAATTCCAGTGTTAGGTACTGTTAAAACTGCGAGTTGTATAACGTGGGAATACGCATCTACTTTAAGTATTCGTACCAAAGCTTTTTCATGACACGGATTCGGCGCTGTTGCATGAATTGAGAGAACACCTCGTTCAGCATCTAATTTAACACTCTCTATATGTGCAGTGCCGTGATCGACTTTGTGGTCTGCAGCCTTTGCGAAGCCTGAGATTGCTAGTACGGTTGCGATATAAACTAAGATCAATATTCTTTTTGTTGCCATTTTCTTTACCCTCACGGGTACTCACTAGAGCAACCGCTGTGCCAATAATTTACACACTTAATGAAGAATTTATTTGATTTGGCGCGTGACGCACTGCTTTAGTGGTTCCAGAGTTGGTTTGAATTAAACTTGTGCCTAGTTTCAATTTGGAACTTTGCACGCACGGAGGACCCATGTCGGAACTAGAGAATTGTCTGTTTTGCAAGATCGTGAAAGGGCTGATTCCCTCTCAGAAGGTATATGAAGATGAGAAGATCCTAGCGTTTAAAGACATCTCAGCTCAAGCCCCCATTCATTATCTTTTTATTCCAAAGAAGCACTACCAAAGTCTTGCGGATGTACCACTTAGTGAAATGTCAATAATGACGGAGCTCTTCACAGCTATGCGTAAGGTTGCTGATCAAGAGGGTGTTTCTGTAGGTGGTTTTCGAAACGTTATTAATACCCGGAAACAGGGTGGCCAGACTGTGGACCATCTGCACGTGCACCTGTTGGGCGGACGCTTAATGGGGGGGGATATGACGGGAGCTTAAAAGGTTTTCTCACCAACTCTTTTCTAAAAGTAAAATGCAGGCGATCACAAAACTCTAATAAATGAATGAAATGCTTGCGGCCAATTTTAAAAAAGTCACGAGCATGATCAAGGGTGAGTTCTTCGTGTTTTTGAAAGTGAGATTCAAGCCAATTTAAAAGTTCATTGTAATGATCATTATGTAAAAAGTGATTTGCCTTCACATGTTTTACAAAATGAGCCTTCACTAATGTATGGGCTCGATCTAGTTCATCTTCTTTAACAAAACCTTCCCATTTTTTTTCTTCTAGTTCACGAAGAAGTCTTTCATCAATCATTTTGGGTTTTTCGGGTTTCACTTGTGGAATATTTTTTCGAAATAGATCGACGTATTGTTTTACTTCTTCATTGGGTAGGCCAAGTCGTAATGCCCAATCTTCAAGATCATATTTTTCTGAGCCTTCACTCTCACGACACCATTTAATAAACTCACGTGTATCTTGTGGTGGTGCGCTTTTAATTTGTCTAGTTGGAAGATACGCATCAAGTACATTACCCGCGGCAACTGTTTGGCCAAGACCTTCGATTCTCTCAGGTAAACGAACCACGAGTTTATCACCACGCATAATGGGTGCTGGCATTTCTAGATACGCGCGCCAAAAACCTTTGGGGTGTAATCGTAATTTTGCTTGTAGGCATAAGGTGCCCACTTGAATTGTAGCTGTGAATTGTTTTTTCTGTTCAATCGCCCAATCGAGATTAAGCGCAAGGCTTCGTGCAAGGGGAGGTAGTTTTTCTTGAAATAATAAAACACTTCCACGCGGAACTTCTTCGGGTGAAACGCCATCTAAACCAAAAGCTACTCTACCCGCTGTTAACCATTTCTGTGGAGCAAAGTGTTCATGTCTTATGGTCTTAACAACTACGGGGCGTGGCTTTTTATTATTTGAGAGCCAAATAAGGCCGCGAGTTCCTGTTTCAATTTCACCCTCAGAAAATGAACCAGTAACAATAGAGCCCGCACCGTTGATGGTGAATATACGATCAAGAAAGAAGCGGTTATAAAAATGATTTGTGATTTGGCGAATTGGTTTAAAAAAAGTTTTTATTTTATTAATAGCATCGTGACGCGGAATATGATGAGAGACCAAAAGAAGTTCAGTTCTTACGTCGGGTAAAAAAAGCTTTTGGGCTTGTTCATATATTTCACTGGCTTGGTACTGAGCATCTTCTTTGGTGTCGGTGAGATCAGTTTTTGTCACAACGATCATGACTTGTTTTGTGCCTAGCCAATTTAGAATGCGAATATGCTCTAGGGTTTGTTCTTGGATTCCTTCATTCATTGCGATGATCAGACAGGCGCCGTCTACAGCACTTTGTCCAGCTACGAGGTGTTTAATGAAACTTTCGTGACCGGGACAATCAATAAATGAAATTCCAGGCACAGAAGCAAAACCAAGGTCTAGTGTCATGCCGCGAGTTTTCTCTTCGGGCAGACGATCGGGATCAAGGCCAGTTAGATATTTAACAAAGGTAGACTTACCATGATCAACGTGACCCGCTGTGGCAAGTATTAGGGATCTCACAACAATCATTGAACACTCCAGGTGCATACCATAAACTTGAGTGAATGGTAGCACAAGTCAAAAAATGGATTGTTAGAAGTTCTGACGGGCATATCTACGGCCCTTTTGAGGCGCACAAAGTTGGAGAACTTTTAGGCAAGGGTGTATTTTCTGGAGAAGAACAAGTTGCGATTTATCCAGCAGGTGATTGGATACCAATGTCTTCTGAAACAGAACTTTATAATTTAGTTCTGCAAGCACTGAGTGGAAGTTCGCCTAAAGCTCCACAATCTCAAAATCCACCAACTCAACAAAATCCAAAAGATCCAATAACACAAACCGGGACACAAACCGGAACAGGAAGTGTTTCTACAAGGCGGCTTAAAAATACTCAGCGCACAAAAACTGTAAAAATTGCAGATGAAGATGTAAGTCGCATCGATGTGCCACCATTTAAAAAACCCCAAGTCCCTACAGGGCAAAATAATCAACAACATAAAAATCAGCAGGTAAATCATCAGCCCATTGAATTGAGTGATAAGAAAAAAATAAAACGAAAACAAGTTACTCTTGTTCCTTTAATATTTTTAGCTCTTGCGGGTGTGCTCTTTTATTTTGCGTTTAATTATCCAAAATTAAATTCAAAGCGAAGTGCCATAAGCTTACTTCGACCGCAGATTTCAAAAAACAATGATCCTGCAAAATCAAAAGAGTTGGTAAATAAGGGTTGGGGGTATTTTTATAAAGATACCTATACAAATTATGTGCGTGCAGCTGAATCATTTGTTTTGGCGATTGAGGCTTCGCCCGCAAATGCTGAGGCGATATTAATGCTTCTCATGGCTGATCTTGAGCTCTGGCCGTTTGCAAAACAAGACAGTGGTGATCAAAGTACTGTCCAGGGTTTGTTGCAACTTATTGCTAAGGCTGATCCCTACGGTACACAAAGAAGTATTGCTGCAGCGATTGTTGATATTATTCTGAGTCGCGACGCAGAGGCGGGTGCAAAGATTGATGCAAGTCTTCAGACTCAGCCGGGGGAGGGGCGACTTTATGCGCTTAAGGGCCATCTCTTTTTTAACTCAGGTGAGTATCAACAAAGTATCGCCTACTACCAAAAAACTGCGTCACTACTTACGAGTTGGGTTAAATCAAATTACATGACGGGTGTTAATCATAGTAAGGCGGGTCTTGCTGGGCCTGCTCAGCAATTTTTAATTCAAGCATTAAAAATGAATCCAAGTCATGCGGCTGCGCGATTGGAGCTGGGAATAGTTGAAGCGAAGTATTTTAATCACGATGAAAAAGCACGTGAGTATTTAACTGTTGCACTTGATTCTAACGAAAAGATATTGCCCGCAAACGAAGCTCGTGGGCGTATTTATTTGGCGATGCTTCTTGCGAAGTCAGGTGATAAAACGCGCAGTAAAAAAGAAGCAGAAAAAGCCTTGGCATTAAGTCCGTCTGATCCAGAGATTAAAGATCTTGTCTCTCGTTTTGCTGGGGGTGGTGTTAGTCCGGTATCATCGGGTGATGATCGTCAGCACATGAATATTGGTGATCAATATATGCGCACGAATAATTATTTGGCTGCACAAGCGCAATTTAAATCAGCATTTTCTCTAAATCCAAAAAATGCAAGAGCTGCTGTTCGTGCAGCCGAAGCCCTTTGGGGTCTTCATCAAAGCGCTGGAGCCATTGAGTATTTGCAAAAAGCAATTGCTGCGGATCCGAAGTTTATTACAAGTTACACTTTGCTTTCTGATTATAAAGCTCAGAGATTTGATTTTGACGGAGCTACACGTGCTTTAGAAATGGCTTTAAGAGTTAATCAAAAAAGCTATGAAGTATATCGTGGGTACGCACAGTTATTTTTAAGGCGTGCTGATTATTCTTCTGCCGAAGTTTATGCCAATCGTTCGCTCCAACTTTATGAGACCGACGTAAAAACAAATGAAATGATGGGTAGAATTCAATTAGCAAAAAAAGATGTTGTGAAGGCCCTTCAATACAGTAAACGCGCTATTGATTTAGATCCAAGTAATGCTGAGGCTCAGGTTGAGTATGCAAGAGCAAAAGCGACATATGAAGGTGTGAAAGGTGCGTCTAATTATTTAAATCAACTTATTGAAAAATATCCGATGCAACTTACATATCGTGTGGGTTTAGCGGAAATACTTTTAACTGATGAACAATATGCACCCGCAAGACAAATTCTTGAGCAAGTAGTAGCTGCTGATAATATGCATAAAGAAGCTTATTTGTTATTGGGTGATGCACTTTTTTTATCAAATGAACTTGAGGCAGCCCTTTCAAATTATCTTTCTTCCGCAAGAGTTGACCCCTCAGACCCGGCGGGATTATTTAGAGCGGGGGAGCTTTATCTAAAAGCAAAGAGACCAGCAGATGCTGAAAAACAATTTAAGCTCGTTATTCAGATCAATCCATTATTTCCAAGAGCGTATTTTAATATGGCCCGGGCTCATTATGATATGGGCACTGGAGATCTTGCACTTAAAGATTTAGAACAAGAAAAAAAGATGAATCCTAAATTGGCGGATCCCTATGAGTTTTCAGGAGACATCTTGCTTGCTTCGCGTAAGTATCAATTAGCCACGAAAGATTATCAAAAAGCTGCTGAGATTAGACCTCTGGGAGCTGCAATTTATGTGAAACTTGCAAAGGCCTATAGGGGGCAGGGTTCTCTAGATGCAGCCCTTGCAATGTTAAGACTCGCATCGGCAAAAGAATCAGGTGTGGCTGAGATTTATAAAGAACAGGGCGCTATTTTTGAAACTAAGGGTATGGCCTCTGAGGCAGTTTCTAGTTATAAAAGATATTTGCAACTAGACCCCAGCCCACCTGACAAAGAAGCGGTTTTAAGTAAAATAAGAGAGTTAGAATAAAACTTGGAGAAACTAAAATGCTAAAGAAAATGCAGGGACGTTTTAAAGAATCAAGTCGAGGATTAGGCCTGGCGTTATTAAAAATTTTTTCAGGATTCATAATCGGCTTAACGTTTGCACTTATTTTTAAGCAGCTCTTAGATGTGGGTAATTTTGTATTTACCTTTATCATTGTGCTTTTTATTGGGGTGTTCTTTAAGCTCAGTGGCAAATGGCAATATACGGGGGTTTTGCTTTTCAATCTTTTTTGTGTAATGACTGCCATGCTTCTTAGAATGTATATTGTTGTAGCGCCAGGCCAATAAAGGCACGGTAAAGGAATCAAAAAATGTTAGATTTAAAATCCCTGACCGTGAATCCAGAGCGTTTTCGAAAAAGTCTTTCAAGTCGTGGCGGTGACCCTACAGAGATCGATCGTATTTTAGCGGTCAATGATGAGCGTAAAAAAGTAATTTCCAAAGCTGAAAATCTCAAAGCTCAACAAAACAAAGTTAACCAAGAAATTGCAATGCTTAAAAAAAATAAACAAGACGCAACTGAGCTTTTAAATCAGATGAAAGAACTTAGTGTTGAGGTAAAGCGCTTAGAGGCAGAAGCCGGTGTTGTTGATGAACAAGTGCGTGATTTACTGATGCGCATTCCAAATGTTTGTCATGACTCTGTTCCTGTGGGTTCGCCTGAAGCAAATAAAGTGGTTCGGCAATGGGGCGAAAAACAACAAATCACGGGTAAAGCTTTAGAGCATTGGGAGTTAGGTGAAAAATTAGGAATTCTTGATTTTGAGCGCGCAGCACGTGTGACGGGTGCAAGGTTTACGTTTGTGCGTAGTTATGCTGCAAAAATTGAGCGGGCATTAATTAATTTTATGCTCGATACGCACACAAAAGAGCATGGCTATGAAGAGATGATACCGCCATTTATTGTGAATCGTGCAAGTATGACGGGCACAGGGCAGCTTCCTAAATTTGAAGAAGATTTATTTCATTTAAAAAATGTAGATTATTTTTTAATCCCAACAGCAGAAGTGCCTGTTACAAATTATTTTCGTGAAGAAGTATTATTAGAATCACAATTACCAATCGCGTTCACAGCATATTCACCGTGCTTTCGAGCAGAGGCGGGATCATACGGCAAAGACACAAAGGGCCTTATTCGGCAGCATCAGTTTAATAAAGTTGAGGTTGTGCGTTTTGTAAAACCAACAGAATCATATGAGCAACTAGAGCTTCTCGCGGGGCATGCTGAGATTATTTTACAAAAATTAGGACTTCATTACCGTACGATGGCTTTATCAACACAAGATATTGGTTTTGGTTCTGCGAAAACATATGACCTTGAAGTTTGGCTTCCGGGTCAAAATGCGTATCGCGAAATTAGTTCGTGCAGTAACTTTGAAGACTTTCAAGCCCGCAGAGCCAATATTCGCTTTAAGCCCAATGGCGGCGGAAAACCTGAATTCGTGCACACCCTCAATGGTTCAGGCTTAGCGGTTGGACGCACTTTAGTGGCGATCTTAGAGAATTTTCAACAACCTGACGGCAGCGTGCTTATTCCAAAGGTTCTTCAGTCTTATTGCGGGTTTGATAAGATTCCAGCTTCTAAATAGCCTTGATTTTCTAGCGGTAAAATCTTAAATTGCACAATCAAACAAAGTTCGCTCATACACGGAGAGGTGGCAGAGCGGTTGATCGCACCAGTCTTGAAAACTGGAGACCCTTCACGGGGTTCGTGAGTTCGAATCTCACCCTCTCCGCCATTCTTTATTTTCCTGCCAGGAAGCCAATCTCGCGACCGAACTAATTCTTGTAGGCGCTTCAGCCCAGGCCTTTTCTCAGTGCTGCCAGAGAATCCGTGGTCGACAACTTCCTCGCATACTTCAAAACCTCGAGCCTCACAGTATCTTCTCAGTTCTTCGACTTGAACTTCTGGTCTCTGATCGTGCTGGGTTGTCGAGCACCGTGCATAAATTAAAACTTTCTTAGCTGCAGCAGGTTTCAAAAAGCCTCCGGGCTCAAAAACGCCCTCCACTTTTTCAAATTTTGCTTCTGCGCGTTCAATAAAGCTTCTGAATTGTTCTTGGAGTGGAACAATACTTGTTCGAAAGAATCGAAACCTACGCGCACCAGGAGACAACGCTAAAGTACACGCACATTTATCAACAATCAGCGAATACGGCTCGTAAGAAGAGACAGAAGATTAAGTTGATTGACTAAAATTAAACCGAGGATAAATCCTTGTACAGCGAACGATTGGAGTGAAGATATGGATGAAGATTTGAACTCAAAAACAAAAGACGAATTGATCCTGGAGGTAACACGTCTTCGCGATGGAATTCGTGAACACAGGAATAGTTCGGGTCATAACTTATGCGGGCACCATCCTAAATTATGGTCCTTACTGCCTGAAAAAATGGCTCCGAGCATTGAGGTTCCAGAGTGGCCGCAATTCTTAAGTGGTTGCATTAAGTATCGCCAGTCTTTGGATGAACAACTGCAGGGTGCGCCGAGAACGGAAAAAGAATTTGATCGGAAAAGTTAACTGAGGCGGTCAGACAGTTCTCTTGAAATAAGTCCGGTAAATATCCCACCAAGAGAAATTTGGAAATCCGGCATATCGACGTGTACTGGATAAATATGTTGATTATCAATATAAAGCGAAGTGGGGTTTGAATGCGAAGGACTTTGATGCATGCGCCATGAAGGGAAAAATCTTGCCGATCTTCATTTCTCATTGATGCTCTCGTTAAGAAAGTTTGTGGCGGGAAATGAGCCTTTTGTTAGAAGCCTGACCCCACAGCAAATGATGGTACTGATAATCCTAGATATGAATGGATCAATAAGGCTTTCCGATCTTTCAAAGAGAGCGATGGTCACGCACGGAACTATGGTAGTGGCGATACAAAAATTAGTAAAAAAGGGGCTCATTCTCAAAAAGAAAGACCCAATTGACGAACGAGCTGTTGCCTTGAGCTTAAGCGCAAAAGGAAAAGCTATTCCCAAGGGGATTAAAGAACGTCTCAGTCAGCGGTATAAATTGCTTTGCGAGAATCTTCCTGCTGATGAAGCTAAAAAGCTTGCTGATTGTTATCGGTTTATGACGAAGACCTTTTGGGAGTTTGAGAAGGAGCGCGAGTCATGACACCTCGACTTCGCAAATTCGCACTCACTGCACATGTCACATTCTCAGTTGGTTGGCTCGGTGCGGTCGTTGCTTACCTAGCTCTCGCCATTTTCGGCATGAATAGCCAGGATGTTCAGCTGGTGCGTGCCGTTTATCTCGCGATGGAATTGATTGGCTGGTTTGTCATCGTCCCATTAAGCATCGCTTCGCTGTTAACCGGGATTATCCAGTCGCTCGGAACACCTTGGGGACTCTTCCGGCATTACTGGGTTCTAGCGAAACTTCTGCTGACCATTGGTGGTACCATCATTTTAGTGGTGCATATGAAGACTGTGAGTCATGTGGCAAACATAGCGGGAGAGACCACATTCTCCTTAGCTGGTCTCGACCAACAGCGAATTCAACTCGTGATCCACCCATTAGGCGGCCTACTGGTGTTACTCGTAGCCACAGTGTTGGCGGTGTACAAGCCGTGGGGGAAAATTTCTTGGGGGCGCCTGATAGAGCGAATTAAAGCGCTAAAGTCGGTCCGTCCGCAGTCGTACATTCTGCTAGGATTCATCGTATTATTTTTGTTGTTTATCGCGTGGCACCTAATTGGGGGCCGATCACCCGGGTCGTGATGAAACTGATAGCGATACGAAGCTTTGAAAGTAACTTATTAAGATTTGTGATGTTGTTTGAGAAAGAGAAACCCAAAACATCCTCTGCGGACATCTGGGTTTTAAAACTGGTGAATTGGTGGAGCGAAGTTTTGAAAACGAAAGGGGCGAAAATGATTGTACGTGGTGAGTTCGATGTGAAATTAAACCCACTTGAGGCTTATGCCACTGGTTTAGAAGGGACCAAGCTTGGAAGAATGTCGATTGATAAAACCTTTCGTGGAGAATTATCAGCAACCAGTAAGGGTGAGATGTTAAGTGCCATGACTTCGGTCAAAGGATCTGCAGGATATGTGGCAATTGAGCAAGTCACTGGAACATTAAACGGAAAAAAAAGGCTCCTTTATTTTTCAGCACTTTGGAATTATGGATCATGGCACTGACAGACTTATCCTTGAAGTCATTCCAGATTCTGGTGCGGGCGAGTTGATGGGTCTGACTGGAAAAATGGAGATTAAAATAGAATCAGGAAAACATTTTTACGTCTTCAACTACGAGTTGGGATCTAAGGCATAAATTTGTTCTACTCAGAAGTTCTCGAGATTACAAATTTTGGATTGCGAGCGAAAAGTGAAATTGAATCAGGTTCCGTAGATGGTGGAGGCGTTCAAAGTCGGAACCTGCATCAGCTAGGATCTTCGCCCCTGTCGCCCCCGGAATTTTGGGCAAAGACCCAAATCCCTTCTCGGATACCCGCCTTATGCAGAGCCTCTGGACCAGTGTTGTTCCCGGCGCGGGCGGGCGGGCCCAACCCAGAAGGAAGAGTTCCTCTTGGCGTGTGGCAGAGGCCTTGGACACCTTGTGCAAATGGCCGCCCCGGCGAGAAACAGTCGGATCAAGGTTTCTCTCCCCCTAACCCAACATTAATTTTTTTAATTCGAAGGTAATCTCATCGGGCCGTTCTTCAGGTAAAAAGTGACCTGCTCCATCCAGAGCAATGAATTTGGCTCCAGGTATGGCACTGGCCGTACGCTTTCCCTGGTTGACACTAAAAAATGGATCTTTTGTTCCCCAGATAACGGTCGTTGGGATTTTTATATTTGGAAGTGAATCCTCCACAGCTTTATACCTGTACTTCAATTCTCTTAGTGCAGAGTCGAAAATTGTAGCGATAGCTCGAGTTTGCAGTTCATCGCCAAGGGCAGAATCTGAATCTAGGGATGTGGCTTTGTTGCCAACTCCCTGCTTGAGCATCATGCGAAGACTGAGCTTTGAAAAAATGGCTTTACCCCAAAGTTTGCCGATGATTGGAGCTTTAATTAAAACCAAGGGGGGCGGGATTGGGGTATCTGTGAAAGTATTTGTTGCTAAAAGGGTTAGACTTTTCACTTTGCCAGGTATCATTTTGTAGAGTGTTACGGAAATGGGTCCGCCATAGTCGTGTCCCACAAGGTGAAATCTGTCGACACCCAACTGTTCTAATCCTTCTGATAAAGCTTGGGCCTGAGCCTCAAGCCACAAACCTGAAATATCTGATGGTCTTGCGCTTAGCCCAAACCCCAGTAAGTCAGGCACAAGGACTGTGGAGCTTTCGCCTGAAAGTTTGGTAGCTACCCTATCCCAGGAGTGGGCTGAGCCCGGAATGCCGTGCAAGAGAAGATAGATTTTAGTGCCGGACCCATGCCGCTTAAAGGTCAAATGTAAACCGTCTTTAAGTTGTGCTTTTACAATCTCCATCAGGTGCCGCCTTCTTTATACTATACATTATATACCTTTAACT